>Ga0058701_10001051_pt1 | contig 19072 bp, 8 predicted proteins | sample AgamicOrMae_FD_97039 | JGI IMG/M metagenome (GOLD analysis project Ga0058701, IMG submission 97039) | Agave microbial communities from Guanajuato, Mexico - Or.Ma.e | ecosystem: Host-associated > Plants > Phyllosphere > Phylloplane/Leaf | place: Guanajuato, Mexico | collected 2012-06-04
CTCTAATCGAGCATGAATGTAAAAAAGAAGGTCTGGTATCAAATTGACACCGTCGGCGGTTCTAGGAGACAAAAAATTTCGGCGGTTCTAGTGATAACGCTGTCAACTCTGATATTTTGCAAGACTCCTCTAGAAAATGCGTCATATTTTAAAACGTTTTCTCAACGTTGCTAAATGACCGTTGTTTACAGCAAGCCTCAAACATTCATCCCGAACGAAAAGTACCAACTTCTGGAAAACGACTGATCACCAGTTGCACGTCAAAGTTCGCAGCGATCTCTTCAGATAGGATAAAGTTTCAAACACGCCGTAATGGCGCTGCGATGTGCGAAGTAGCAGTTTTTACCTTTCGCCTTAAAACGTTCACACCTCTTGAGTACTACGAAACTCCTGACGCTGATTACCCTGTAACGCGAAATAGATATTTTGGACATGTATATCTAATAATGATATGTTTCTTACCTATTCTGCATGCAAATACTGTATCTAGTTTTGGTATACACATTTAGGAAACTGCACGCCAAAGGTTTAGCCAGATTTGTGTGTGTGTGAGTGATTGAACATTAAAAAAGACACTCGTAAAAAATGGATGGAATTTTTTTGTTAATGCTAATTTTGGAATGTTGCAGAGCTCATACACGCTGATTAGCCAGAACCAGTGAAATTTCACCGATTATCCTGTGACCGCCGTGCCGCTGGAAATTCTGTGAAATTTTCAATAAAAGCTAAATAAAATCCAGGAAAATTTGTTTCGTTAATGAAAAACAACGACTAATTTTCAGTGAAACTTCTCTGATTTTCAGTAAAACTACTGATTTGTAGTGAAAATTCACTGATTGGTAATTAATTCTCACCGATTCTCAGCAAAATTAAAATAATTTTTGCTAATTTCTTGTGAATATTTACTGTTTTTTTACTGAAATTGAACCGACATTCCAGTGGCATGGTGTTCACAGGTTAATCTGTGAAATTTCACTCGTTTCCGATTTAAAAAAGCGTGTCCAAACCTGTTAGAACTGCTTATTGTGCTCTGTATTTAATGGAACTTTTTTTGTCGTTTTATTTCGTACACTCTAAATTTCTAAGGTAGCAATTTTAACCTTTGGTTCAACTTTTCGCCGTCGAATCGAGCGGAGCAACAGCGGAGCGAGGCAAGAGGCATCTAACCTAACTTAAAGTATCATACTTATAAGCCCCTTGCCGTTTACCAAAATGACTTAAAGTCACTTGTGCCTCGCTTCGCTATCGCTCCGCTCCGCTGTCGCCAAGCCTGATGCCGCTTACTTCCCGGCGGCCGATGTAGGGCCGCCGAGAAGTAAGCGGCATCAGGCTTAGTGACCTTTTAATGAGGTGACCCTAGGTTAAGTTATGTTGGGTTACGTGGCTTGTGCCTCGCTCCGTTTGGCTGAACGTCGTAAGGGGTGAACCAAAAGGTTGAAAATGCAACGTTAAAAATTTGGAGTGTAGATTTTAAAGACTGGATAGAAGCGTTGTTTCAAATAATACGTTCATGTTTCATCGCGCGTCTGTAATCCGTGCGTTCGTCTCACACCATAAGTTAAATATTCTCCAATTTATTTCCTCTCAAAGTCACAACCGAATAACACAGCGCACACCTCACAGTTCCCTTCAAATTTCTCTCGATATCTGTCTAATTTGCGCAGATAAACCAGAGGTAATTATTTCATTAGAAGTATTAATAAATCACGGCTTTGACTTAGCATGAAACGGATGCTAATGTGTGGGTGAAAAGTTGAAGGTTCCTCGACTCGGAGTCGGAGGCCGCCTCTCGAGGCTGGACCAGCGGAGCACCGTTCAAATCGTACATTAATTTCCAATAAAGTATCCGTAGAAGGGAAACTTGGCTCTCATTCTTTTGCTCTGCGATAGGGAAAGGTTAGGGTAGCAGAACGTTAGGTATTATTAAGGCAGGGGCTAGGAGCAGAGACTGATTGATGGAAGGTGATGGCCGACTTCGAGGTGGGCGACTTCGACATGTTAGGATAAGGTAGGTTAGGTTAAGGTAGGTTTGATTAAGGTAGATTTGGTTTAGATTAGGTTATGTTAGGTTAAAGAAGGTTAGGTTAAGGTAGGTTAGGTTAAGGTAGCTGGGTTGAAGTAAACTAATGAAAGGGTGTTGCTATTGTCCCGACGTGCATTAATATACTTGACTTGAACGAGACTTGAACGCACGTAACTAACCTAATGCACTGTAAGAGTGGGAGGTGGCTTGAACGCACGGAACCCAACCTAATACATTTAAAATGGGGCAGTTGGGTCAAAAGACACTCCTTAATTAAAAGCAGCTTGGGTTAAGGTAGTAAAGTTTAAGATAGCTTGTGAGTTGGATTAAGGAAGCTTAGGCTAAAATGTAGCTTATATCTTAGGCTCGGCAGCTTTATTGAAAATAGCCGCTCTTAAGGAAGGTTAAAATAAGCCTATTTAATTGTAAGGAAGCTTAGTTTTTAAAGGTAACTTAGTTCAAGGCAATTTAGCTTATGGTAGCATAGCCTAAGGAAAATTAGGTAGCATGACTTTGCTCGCGGTTATTCCCCAGATTTGGTCTTCTTCATCTTCTATTTCATACTGGACTATGACAAAGAACATGGTAGTCCCGAAAGTGAATATTTCGGTGGTAAAGTTGGTGGGAACGGGGTATATGCTATTTAAGAAGACAGGTCTGGTGGCAAAGTATCGGCTTGGCTGGTCGTTATGGAAGTGACCAAGTTTTATCGCCTGGAAGCCATCAGATGATAGCCCACAATCACCTCTGCGATGACTGCTGGACTGCTGGTGGCCGCTGATCGCCAACGGCGCTTTTATGGCGCGACTGCTGAATTTAACGGCGTTTTGACTCAACTGAAATTTTATTTGGAAGCTTATAACTAAAGTCGGAACTCGGTAACTTTGGACCGTATCGCACAGAGAAAACGAAAACGAGTGTAATGAGGAAACGGCCTTAATATTACCTCAGTTAGCAAAAACTTTACTTATTGTCAGCCAGCTTCCCTTCCTTAATCAGCCTACTTTTGTCTGAGTCGATTCAGCCTTACGTGCGATAATTTGACCTACCTTTAACCTAACCTACCGGGGCCTAACCAACCTTAACCTAACCTAACCTAACCTACTTTAATCTAACCAACCTAAACTACCTTAACCTAACCTACCTCAACCTAGACTACCTCAACCTAACCTACCTTAACCTAACCTACCTTAACCTAACCTACCTTTACCTAACCAACCTTTACCTAACCTACCTCAACCTAACCAACCTTTACCTAATCTATCGTAACCTGACCTACCTTAAGGTATATTAGCTTAACATGGCCAACCGGAACCTGACTTACCTTACTTACCTGAACCTGACTAACGTGGCCTAGACTACCTGGACGTGACCTACCTTAACCGCATTTACCTCAACTTGGACCTACTTATACCTACTTTTAACTTACCTGTCAGGCCGCCTACCGTTGCCTACCCTGTTTTTCACTAACCTGGCTCATCTATCAATCATTCTAACCTATATGTTGTCAAAATTCATCTTACATAAAGTCTCTGAGTCTCTTCTAACGTCGAACAACCTATTCCTTCCATACATACCTGAGAACTGTTTTTCTTATCTCAACCATTTTATAAAACCAATTTCATATTTGGAAAATTAGCATCGGCGGTGTTTTTAACTTTTAACGCTTCGACTATTTCATGAAAAGAAAGGATTATTCTCAAGAATCAGCTAAATCAAGAAAAAATTCCTTATTATTCGTGTATTTTCAATGAAAACTGAAAATTGTTTTGGGAGATTAGGCGAGTTGGGTGAGAGAGTAGGCAGGCTGTTTTAGTGACAATATCCCCACAGTGCGAACCACCAAAGAAAAATAGGAGGCCGCAAGCTCGATTGTTGCGTCACACTTAACAAAAGCGTGTTTTATTTAAACATGCTTTTGTCTGAATTAAATGATTTGGTAAGCTAATTTTCATTTAAACGACTCAACATGGTCTTACATCCGTTTGTGTACGCTTTATAGCCGTAATTTGTTCTCGTTACCGGTGCCCTATGCGGAGGTCGTCTGTCGGAATGAGAAATGTAAGTCGAAGTTTTCCAGAAAATTGTGTTGGTAATACTAATGCATTTAAATACGTGAGACCTCGTGCCCGGCCAGGCAGTTTCAATGGTGCTGCCAACATAAAATTCTGCAAAGTCCCGATATTTGAATGCAGCAGTACTTACGATCTCAACTGTGCCGGTTTCTCTAGAAGAATCATAGCTGCTTTCAGTTACAGTGTAGACGTGCTTGGCTGAATCGTTGATGCAAAGCAGCTACGCCTGACAGACAATTGCAAAATTGTAATTTAAATTATTCAGATAAGCTTTCCCGATGAAAAAAGCCTACAATTTCCTATTGTTGGGAAGTCAACTCGTTCGCGACGAGTATTTTTATTTTTTTCCTGTTCTCACGAGTATCCTCGTCACCCTTTGTCATGGGTATATTTATCCGGACTCTTATGAAATGCTTTGGAAAAGATGCTACCCACTGTACCATTACGGAACCACAATTACTTCCACAATACAATAGCGAAAGTAATTAAAGTGACTACATCTTATTGGGGATCCCGAATTATCGAAAGTTTATCACTTTTTTATGATAAAAATCAGTGGTCAGAGTTAGCAAAGATCCTGGAAAAGTCTAAAATATGACAGCCGAAAACAAAAGCAGACGGTCAGAAATATGTTGGGACCGTTTATAGCGCGCGTCACTTAAAACGATCACGCGCTTATAAAATCCTTGTTCCGTAAAAATCTTTCCCCATTCCTTATCACTTTTATGACACTGCTTATGGCGACCTATGTCTCTTACAAGTTACCGATCCTTCCATTGAAAAACCGATCAAGTGAAATGGCGTGTTTCAAAAATCAATCAAGTGAAAGAGTACGTTTCAAAAAACGACCAACTGCAATTTATAAGAATAGCAGTTGATCGTTTTTTTTTTCAAATGAACGCTTTCACTTGATCGATTTTGGAAACTAGCATTTGTACCTGATAGATTTTTCATGGGAAGGATCGTTACGTGGTCGTTATGAGCGGTCTTCACTATATTACGAAATAAAAATACGATCTCAACCTTTGGCAACGGCATGAGAAGAACAAAACACCCGTTTTTGGGAATGCTGTACCTGTTTGAATAGAGGGATAAAATAAAACAGGGGAAGTACGTATTTGAATTATTTTCCGAAGTATACCTATGTTCAGCCACATCAATAAAAAGCTCTCGCCGAGACCTGTTGATTCATGGCTGAACATAGGTCTATCTTAAAAAATAAGAGATTAGTGCTTATTTTGGTCATTTTTTAAGATAGACCTATGTTCAGCCACATCAATGGAAAGCTCTCGCCAAGACCTATTCAATCATATGGCTGAACATAGGTCTATCTTGAAAAATGACCAAAATGCGCATTAATCTCTTATTTTTAAGATGGACCTATGTTCGTTCAGTCACATCAATGGAAAGCTCTCGCCGAGACCTATTAAATTATATGGTAAGATTTATATTGAAAAATAACCGAAAATAGAATTGCCCCGTTTTAAATAGGTATATAACTCCCTGAAACAGGTGTTCCGTTTTAACTGTGCAAAAATTTGAACATTTCAAAAATACCGATGCAAAAATTTTGAGCCAAATATAATGTCTGCCACTTTCCATTGATAAAATTTTCTGAGCACTCTTAGCACCGATCGGCAAAGCAGTAACGTATGTTCGCAAAGAGGCAATAAAAAGAAACCCTTTGTGTTATTCATTTTATCTCTGCAAAACTTCGAGAAGTGTTGATTTGTGTTTAGTGCTGAAACGAACAGTACATCGCATCAACTCTTAAAACGTCTATTTGATATTCACACTTACTCTTAAATCTTCCCATAAACGCTTTTACATTAGTGTACACAAAGTAGCGAAGTACCCTGTAGCACTGACACGATTTAATGTCGTTTTAAGGACACTGCAAAAATTTCACCTTTCTCTCGGAGGTCGTTATTTCAGAATCAATGCATTGACATGAACGATAAAGCATTAATATCAAAATGTAAACGTCGCAATTATGTTTTATTTGCAAGTAATGCCTCTAAATCAATACAGGAAAACCCGCTTCTTTTTCTGTATACATTCTATCATCAGTGGCGCGCGCGGGAATTTTGAAACCCCTTCGCTGCACCGGTCATAAATTAGACCATATTAAGATGCGAGAGTAATATTTCAGAAGCTGATCGTTAAGAGGAATATTTGGTAAGATTGTGTCAACCAGGGGAAAAGACGATCTGGAAAGTGAGTTACGAGAACATGGGGATGGGAATCAAAGTGATAACATATATGTATGTTTCACTTTGATTTAATAGACTAATAGGGACCACAAGACTCGTAAACCTCGTTTTGTTTTTTGTAAACAATTTCCTAATAATGAATTTTCATTTGAATTCCTATTATTATTAATGCGCTATCTGTCGCGCCTATTTGGGCTTGCTCAGACTGATTTTTTAGGCATGATCCAGGTGAGAATGGCATTCTCACCTGCATGATCAAAACCAAAACAACACATAAGTAGCAAATGATTTTTTTAAATGTTTGAAAAGGTAAGGCTTTTGCTTCCCTTTTAAATATTTTTTTCCTTGGATTTATTCTCGCCACGATTGGCAAAGTTCGAACGCATGACATGACCGTAAAAAAAAGTAAAAAAGTAAAAAAATGAAAAGCTAACTTTTTATAGTTTCGGAATGTTATTTTTCATGACCACTCGTTGCTTAAGCCAAATTTGCAAATTCGAATTTTGGAAAATCTTATGTTGTTTTAATGAAGAAATTTTAAACAATCAATTTAAATGCCTATTTTTTGTCTAGTCCAGTCATTTTGTGTGGTCTGAAAAAGTAAGCGTTAGAGCTTACTTATTACGCCAGCTACTTTTGTAAACTCTCCTTCTGAAAAATACCAGATGAACATAAAAGGCTAATAAAACCATTTAACGATGCGATATCGCAGAAACTCTCTTAACCCAATTTTGCAATGAACCCAACAGCTTGACTGCCGATATAAACACCAAAAACTTTGCAGCATGGTCATAAATCACATCTAAAGTAGCGTCTAGAAAAATGCTTGCTGGTCTGTTGCTTTAGACCCTTGCAGGTTGGAATCGACCCTGTGCCCGAGAAATTTCTCATCACCTTCGGTTGTTTTCGACCTTGGCAAAATCACCCGCGAGGCATGTTCGTGAGGATTCGTTTATTCTACATGTAAATTACTATTACAGTACTCCGTGTGTTTATCACTTCCACGCACTAAAGATGTAGGTTTGTCTGAAGCTGTGTTTTGTTCCTTACGAAAAAAAAACAGAAAAAAGACAAAGCTTACCATTAGCTTAAAAAAGGAAAAGAAGTTCAATCTTTTCCGGCTCCTTGATTTGCAATGATTATAATCATTGCTATCGAGGAAATCAAAATTCCTATACGAATTTTGAGATGCTAAGGTTTTCACTCTTAATTTATTCTCTTTATCCTCGACAATTTTTTCATGCAAGCAGATCGTAATTTGTCCCCACCCTATTGCGGGCTTTTGAGGATGATATACCGAATTAAAGGAACTAAATTCAGTCAATCCGAAATAACTTCCGGAAACTACATGAAAAGACAAACGCTTCGAGCGCAGAACGAAAATTGGTTGAAAAAAAAAATTAAAAAATGGCTTGCAACCTATTTAAAATTGGTTATTGGCGACTTCTCGCGGCAGAGCGGTTTTCATTCGCTATATTGAAAGTCGTCGCAAACCAAATTTTTATTTTTTAGCCGACTTGAGTTTTAAAGGGTGCAAAAAAGGTTTCTATTTTCCCATGTTTTTGTTAGTTTGGATTTTGCATGGATGGCTCCCTTGTTTCGTATATCGGCCGCAAAAACAGCGAAAATGATCTTTTTTAGCGTGGGAAGGAAGTCTGTGTCACGCTCTTTATTCCGAATTAAGGTGCTTTTACTATTGGTAAACGTTGAAATATCAACTTAGCCTGTGGTGTAAACTTCGAACGTTCTAGTTTCTTGGCATACGCACGGTATATCGACATTACAACTCTGTAAAAAACATTTGGTGTCGCAAATGTGCGGGTCACGGTTTTTAGTGGGGAAGCCTTCAACTCCATTGAGTTCTACTCCCATGACTTTATTTACTCCCATGTAACACGAAATGTATCGAAAATCGAGATCATGCATGGACTTAGTTTTTCTTTGAATAATGCAACTAATACTGTATATTTCATTTTTAATTTTCTTCCAAACATACTGCCAAACCGACTTTTTTAAGTTCAAATTTTCGGGTTTTCCTCAAACTTTGAGAATTTGCTTTGAATTTATTGACATTGTGTCATTTTAAACGGTTCAAATTACTTCTCATAGTAAATTAAAAAAAACTTTTTGATAACTTTGTGAAATGTAAAACCTATTTTCAAAAGTAAATTTACGGTGGTTGCTCATAAGACCATACATGTTTATGCAACCTCAAGAAATAGTTTGCAGATTTTTTCAAAATTAATTTAAAACCTAGTTGCTCACTTATCGCTGGTAAGGAATGAGGGAATTTCGTTATTTTCCAGATTTAATTGAATGTAGTTCGTCTGTCACCTTAAATTAAATTACCTGAGTAAGAATCATGAATGGTGGCTTTTAACTGTTACGCACGACTTCTCAAGTCGTTGGCAATCAAAACATTGTTGATCACCGCGAATTATATTCAAAACTCAGAATGAAGCACTCACTGATCGATAAATCGAGGTACTTCTTACGGGGATCGAAATGGCGACCAGAATGATATAATGTCGATTATCGAGTCACAAATATCGATTATTGATTCTAACAGTAGGAAGTATTTACTCGAAAGTAATCGTTTATTTGCTACTCATGGGTACATGGGTACCAAGTAGCGGGCAAACGGGTACTCTGCCACTGGAAGGAACGGTCGCTCAGATGAATGGGTACCGACTGACCTTTAACGAAATGATTTTGTGTTAAAAGCAGTTCGAACGTCCGATGTGCGCATCTTTCATTGTAACGCCTTAAATGTCAAAAGGAAGTTAGCTCCGCTGGGTTACTTTGTTTTCAAGAACCCATTACATGCAATTTATTTTGCTTGTTTGTAATTTGGTTTTGACAGCTTCAGAGGTGTTGGTTGTTAATTTTGTGTTTGTTGAAATCAGATTTTGAAGATCTAAGGTAGCCGAGCTGTGATTATTTGAAGTCATCAAATTTCATTCCGACGAGAAATCTAAATAAGAAAGGCCTTAAAGTTAGAACATTCTTTGTATTTAGAACGAAATTATTGTAGAATTCCTAAACTTTTGTTCCAACGAGAAATCTAACGAATAATACCTTAGCGAAAAGACCTTCGTGTTTTGCGTTTAATTTTAGGAGTGAAGTTCAACTTTTGCAAAGGATGACACTTATCTCAAGGTACAAGTCAATTTTTAACCTTAAAAAGACAACTTTGAATCCCAACCGTAGCTTTGCGGTATAACCACACACTCAAACTAAAAGCACATTCCATTAGTTATTTTAAATCTGTTTAGGCCCTAGGGCTATGGTAAACAATACCTTTCGGCCACTCTCCGTAACTTTTCGCTCACCCTTCCTTCATCTTTATTTTCATTAGGGCTACAAGCTTACATATAATATCATGCTACTCAAAATACCGTGCAATAATAAATCCTGATGATTTCAGGAAGAAGCGTTCATGTTGTCAGTCAAATACTCTCTTTCATAAAAATGATATGGCTTTTTTACACTTATTCGGGGTAGTAATGAGATATTTTAGCTTTAGAGCAGTTTTAGCGGCTTAATTTACAGTTTTTGGCCCCAAATCTTTTTCATCAATTAAGTATAAGTACATATTTCACACCAGCGAAATAACGTTTTTTTAACGCTTCAGAATTAAAGAGAACACCCAACGTTTACTTACAAAGTGTGCATAAGAGGGCTTAAGCTGGGTCAAGGCGAATCCCGTAGGAATTAATAGGCTACAGCCTTTGCTGTTTCAATAGATCTAGTCTGACTGTCATAATTTGCAATACGTTAAAAGCTTAGATGAGCAACAGTCATGGGTTTTCCATTTAGTTAATTACCTTTTTCTGTTCCCGTAATGCCTCATAAATGGATCACTTTCAAAATGGTCGTCATCGCCAGAATTAATGAATTTTGTCTTAGCCGATGAAGGCTTTCGAAAAATGAAGATAATAAGCCATTACGTTTGATTAAGGATTTATGGACTTTCTACTTTTGGAAGGTTGAACTTCTACCTCTTCTGATCGACCTTTTGTTGCCAAGCCGAGCGAAGCGACAGTGGGGCGTACACGCAACCTAACCTAACGGTCGGTGAGCATGATGTTGGCTTACCTCTCCGCGATAGTCTCTGCCACCGAGAAGTAAGCGGAATCAGGCTTATACTGAGAGGAGCCGCGTAGCGGTAGCTAAGCGAGGAGGCATAACCCAGCTTAAGTGGTTGTATGTTGTTAATCCTCATAGAATAATGAACAAGGAATGGATCGCAAGGGAAAAAATTCAACCCTTGAAGCAGTTGTGAAAATTCAGGTAGGGTTGTCCAGTCGAAGTGAGGAAAAGCAGGTATATGTGATCTTTAATTCTGCGAAAACTAGAAATCAGTTCCACCTAAAAATATTTTCCAGAAATGATTTCTAATCTCCATCGCAGGTTTTCCTATTGAATGCAAATAAATTGACAGCTATTGTACAATAATAAAAAATCGCCTTCTGACCTTGAACAATCGTATATACTTTTGACTTTTAATTTAAACCTTGAAGAAATTCAGACCCCTTTTAAACTTGTACTATTTCCGAACAAAATTAACTGCTGTTTTTCCTAATAATACGAGTAGTAGCAATTTTTTTTAAGTTGATTGTTTTAAAATAGGCTGTTGCTATTGACCCGACATGCATTAATATAGGGAGGCTATGGAACGCACGTAACCAATGCAATTTAAATGGGAGTTGACTGGAACGCACGGAACCCTACCTAATACATTTTAAATGCGGCAGTCGGGTCAATAGACGCTCCTTTTAAGATAAGCCGTTTTGATGTGGGGGTTGTCAGCTTCGACTTCATTAATGAGAAATTTCGATGCGTAATAAACACTTTGTGCGGGGTATGAGAAATCTTTGTGCGCAAACACATCGAGGAATGTATTTCTGCGTCACAGATGTTCACAATTGCGAATTTATTCGGGAAATATTGACAGCTGACCTGGCAGTATCCCGGCAAACCAGCGACTTGATCTCTGAAATGACTTGTCTGGGAAGTGATTCTATTTTAGAAGTGTCGTCCCGCATCTTGAAACTTTCTGTTTGTTTACATCTTCGTCGACAAGGTCATGGATATCAACGGGGAAGAAAAATTGAACGCACAACGCCGATAGAAAACCTGTTCTAGGTAGTCCCATACCTGTTTTAGGTGTATAGATAAAACAGTGGAAGAGCGTAATTAGGTTATTTTAAAACATAACCCTATGATCAACTATATCGATACCGGTACCTCCATGCAGGAAGGTTACAACTGAAAAACACAGTGCTGTAAGGTCATAACTGAGAAACCCAGTGCTGTAAAGTCGTACCTGTCCACCTGAAAATTTTAGGGCTTTTAAAATATTTTAACACACTCTTGGATAAATTTTCAAGTATTTTTTCTACCAAGTACAAACTTAACATTTCAAAGTAGGCTTCCAACATGAAATTTACCCCGGACGACTGAGCCCGTAGTCGTAAAATTTGAAATTCTAAAAGCGCTAAAATTTTTAGCCCAAAAGTTATGACCTTCAGCACTGGGTTTCTTAGTTGTGACCTTGTAGCCCTGGGTTTTTTCAGTTATGACCTTTCTCACGGAGGTATAGATGTCGATAGAGAGGCCGTATTCAGAGCTCTGAATTGATATTGTTATTAAAGGGGTTATCTTTAAAAGATGACCTACGTTTTTTCCATTGTTTTTACCTTGATTCCTAAGACATCTGAAACATGCGTTAGTTTTTGATGAGAAAACTTCACCTATTCCGATCCAGAAACGCTTCATCGGCAACCTTCAGAAAGAGATTTATCTAACATGTTCCTTAACCAAATGAAGAACGACAAAATGCCTCATCTATTTTGTATTTTTTAAGGCACCGACTCAGCAGAAAAAAGTTACTGAATGCGCTTTGAATCTGTCAAGTTCGAATTCCTTCGAATTCAAAAGGATTCCCGTGAAGGTCCTTAGACTGTCATTCATAATTTTCATTCACGGCAAAACGTCCATTTGGGCATCCTCATTCATTCCTGTTAAGGACTGTCTAGGAATTTTCTGATCGTAGAGATTTTCTCAAGGCAGCTGCGGTGCAACGCAAACAGGAAAAATGGTTCGGGTTTGTGAAAACTGCAGGGAAAGCGAGATAAGCCTTTCGAGGAATTGAAACGATTTTCTGGAAATCTGTGAAGGCCTTGGCTTTTGTGTTAAATGTGGCGATTGAAGTACACTGACTATCAGAGACATCTGCGCGAATGGTAAAGTGCTTGTATTGTTTTCCAAGCTACATTGTTGTATTTCTCTCGAGTTGGACATTTTCTTCAAAGCTAAATAGACGGAAAGAGGCCAAATGTTTTTTTTTTCGAACAGAAAATTAAGTTGCTCTCGAGCATGTGCTTCTCTAGATGAGCCTTAAAATATCATTAAGTGCAATAATTTAGCAAGAGGCAAAAAAATAGCAATTGCATTATGGATCTGACGTCGATCTTATTTTTTTGGGGTATACGATTTTTTTTCTTTTTTGATAATTTTTATATGATTTTTCCGAAAAACGATGATTTTTTTTCTATACATATATATTCACATTTTCCCGCAAAATTTCATTCACCTGTAGCTATTTTTTACACTAAGAAATTTAAATCTCAAAAATAAATTAGAAAAATTTTTCTTAGTCCTTGAAAATAGAAACACTTTTCATGCTCTTATCAAAAAATCTTAGAATATTGTGTAAGCTCTTGTTAGACGCCGCCTACTACACGCTACGCCGGATATGGCCGTCCCCTCCCCCTTCAGCCACGCGTTTTCCTTACAAAAAATGTATGAACGGTTACGTTTGCACAAACCCATCCTCATGTTCGCCGTAAATGCGCCATGTGTTTAGTTTGACAGACGTTATATCCACGTAACGTGCGCTATATGATGAAAAAATTATATCCACGTACATGCATTCCATATGGAACTAGAATGCATTTTCGGAGACTTCGCCGCACGGCCACCAACCTACCAACCAACCTAATACATTTTAAATGGACGTTTGACGTGAAGTACTCTGATTTAGTTTTGCCCCCTTATAAAGATATGATGATTTACTCAGCAGACGTTGAAGAACCACGGCTTTTCCCTGCTGATACGGAATTCGAGGGGCCTACTACTTCTGAAATTCGACCTATGAATGTCCTGAAATCCGACCTAAAATCCCCGAAATCCAGCCTGAAATCCCTGCAATCGCTAAAATCCCTGTAAAACCTGACCAAACATTTCTGAAATTTGGCTTGAAAACCGTAAAATCTTACTTAAAAACCCTGAAAGCCTTGAAATCCGAAGAAAAATCCCTTACATCCTTAAAGTCCGACGTAAAATCCCTGAAACATGGCCTGAAATCCTTCAAAGCCGACCTGAAATCCCTCAAATCTGGCCCGAGATCCATGAAACCCGACTGTAAATCGCTGATTCAGCTGACACCCGACCTGAATTCCTCGAAAATCGGACCTTCAACCGTTGGAATACTTATAATCCTTAAAATCCTAAAATTTCTTCCGGCCTAAAACCCTTTGAATGCCTAAGATCCGACCTGAAAACCCTGAAATCTGGTTTACAACCCCTAAGAGAGTAATTGGCCCCTCGACGAAATCCATCTAGTGAAAAGCGGGCTTTCGTAGGGCAAGGTTTTTTCGTTGTTAGGTTGGCATTTCTCGCTGTAAGCCGATTTCAAGTCGGAAATGCTCATGCGAGGAGTCGCGGGCCCGCTAATTGGCGGAAGGCCGCTCGCCGCTCATGTGAGTTGAGTTTAGCCATGCACGGACCCTGGTCGCCGATCGGCTTGGATGGCCTGTCGATAAACACGATTTGTTTCAACGTTGGCAACAAGTATCGTCGGTCGATCCCCGCGTGGCCGCCAGTCACCAGTTGAACGTCGTGGAGTTGGAGGACACGTTTTGTTGCCACATGAGCATCACTTGCCTCACCGGAAAAGATAACACGGGAATTTGTGAAGTTCGCAAGTGAGAGAATCTCATCGTCAGTAGGGTTGTATTAAAGTGCAGTAGTTTTCGATTTGTGTTAAAAATAATTGTTCTTGGGCACTTTTTGTTGGGAGAGATATAAGCTACCGGTCTAGGCATCAAATCCTGATAACGGCATGTTTAAATGTACTGCGTATATATTATACATATAATATGAAGTTTCGAGTACATTTTTTGGAACCTTTTCGTTCTTTTTTTTATTAAAATTATTTTTTCATTATTGATTTTTTTAAGTAGGCCAACTTTTTTAAAAAAAAATTTGTATCTTTTTTATCAATTTTTTTAAAACTGAAATCGTTTTTGGTAGTTTTTTTTAAACTTTTTTAGGTGTACTTTTTTTACATTTGAATTATTTTTTTAAGTTTTTTTTTGAGTACTTTTCCCCCCTTTTTTTAGAAAAAAATTGAAGTTATGTTTTGTGGATAGCCCCATTATTTATTTTTAGTTTCTAATTTATTAAGTTATTTTTATTAACATTTTTTCGGCTACTTTTTTATATTTTTTAAAATATATGTTTTAAGATATTTTTTTATTGGGGCCCATTTAGGTTACCTTCAGGGCAAGTTCGGCTGCCCTAAGTCGATAATAGGGCTTGTTGAATCCTCCAAGGTTTAAAGTTTTTTGGGTTATTAAGATTGATATTTCAGAAACGGCGAGGAATAGAAGTAGGGTTGCTCTCCTCAACCATTTTTTTTCAATTTTTTTCTTTCCCATTTGCATCAATTCGGACCGGCCCATTCAACCCAAGAATTTGCTTTGATCGAATAAGTACCTGACTGAGTGAGCACCCACAGAAATGGTTTTGATGCCGAGCGAAATTATTTTCTTGACAATGACAAAACATTTTTTTTTCTCACCAGATTTTTTTTCCTCGACACAAGATTTTTTCTTGCAGCAAGAAAAAAATTCTTGTCACAAGAAAAAAACTTGGCAAGGAAAAAAAATAAATGTTTCGTCACCTAATCAAGAAATTTTTCTTGGAATCAGAAATCCTTTCTGTGGGAGGAGTTACTGAAACCTAAACTGGTTACTAAACCAGAATCTGCGACCAAAGCTACCAGGAAGCCTCTAGACCTATACAGAAATGCAGCTCCTATGATTCAGCATTCCAATTGGATCTAGCAGTCAAACTTAGCATGGTGCCATGTTATGATCAGACCTGATCATCATATTTCGATATCCCTCTCGCGAGATAGCAGCACTGCAATAACTTTGCCGATTAATGGGTCAAACAGATTTTATAAATAAACCTCTTTTTTATATGAATCGATTGAGCATCTCTTTGCCTGGACCACCTGCTGCGTAGCAGGCAAAGAGAGATAAGATTTACAACTATCGTGTCAATTATCTTTGTATTGATACCTGTGATGTATAATTGTGACTTGTTTACATATACGGCCTCCGACCCGTTGCAACCTCAAGGTGTCACTGTCGTCAAATCTATTGTTTTGATGGTCTAGGACTGGTTGGGATGGGCGATGACACATCTCTGATAGATACTTAGTTCTACTAAGACTCTTATAACTATGATTAAATGATATGGGTACTTAAGAAACTTCTCTCGCCGCTCTAATAATAAAAGGAAATTTTAAAAAAATACAAATTAAGGTAGTCCCGTCACTCCTGGTCGCAATCCGCGGGACAGGTAAAAAAAATGCTTCAAAACGAGCACCAGTTTTTTCGTGTGCTAAGAGAAGTCCATATTTTTCTTTGGTGCATTTTAAATTTACGCTTCGGTGATGTGTGACGAGTACAAAAGACAAATAACGCCCGTTTGCCCGAATTTTGGCCGAAAACGCGGGCTTGGGCAACAGTTTCTCCGTTGTTTGCTCGTTGACAGGTATCGTTTCGTACATTGAAATAAAAGTTTTTTGGTACTCTACCACATACTAGTTTTTTGTTGACTAGAAACAACTCGATTCAAAAATCAATAAAATGCATTTCAAACTTCAAGTTTTGAAGTTTTTTTTATAAAACCAATGTCAATTGTTGCCGCATCGCGTTCAAATTTTTCTGCGTTGACCTTCCTTTTTCTTGTGATTATTCGACTTGTTAGATTAACTTAAAGATTGCTATATCAAATTTCTATAGGACTTTGAAACAACTAACTTTGATCTTCGTGATGGGACTACCTTCAAGGAGTTTAAATGGATACGCGCCCATTGAAAGGCTGAGTTTTTGATCTATTAAAAAAGTAAGCATGGACATATCTAATATGGCCCTTAATAATGGATATATCAAATGGAAAAAGTCTTGCTAAGCTTTGCCGTTTGATAAGGCTGATACTAAATGCATACGCACTACGAACTCGGGACGATTTCAGCTTCCATCTCTTTCAGGTGTAAAACTGATCAATTAATTAACATCTCTTGACCCTGCTTTCAAACTCAAATATTTACTGCGTTGAGTTGAACTTCACACCTTTCATAAACATACTTTATACGCATGAATCAGATATTAAAGACCTCCAAGTATGATAGCAACCGGATACCCATTAGGTATGTTCTGAGTATTAGCTCTCGTAATATTACGCTCACGCGATTTACGCTTTAATCATAAATATTACGTTATATTGGACCCCCGAGGCGATCTCATTAGGAATATATTCCTAAAGTGCGCTGCAACTGCACTCTAATATAACTCACTGCAGATGAATGTTCATGCGGAGAGAACGTGGGAGCAATAAATTGATATTTGAGAGTACCTCTTAATTAAGTTCTGCGACGTATTAATTCAATCCAGATAATTTGAGTAATGTTTTGAGCCAAAATGACGGAAACCGCATAACTTATTTTTTAAAGTGAAATTTGAATTAGACTGGAGCAAATTCATGCGTGAACTATGGTTCTGTCACTAATTTTTCCCAAGTCTTTTTTTATACATTTTTTATTTTCTTTTTTTATGAGAATTGTTATTGACTCGAAGCATTCTTTAATGATAAAAAATATGAAATTAGCAAAATTAGGATCTGAAATTCTGCAAATATACCTGTTATTAACAACAATTGTACTTGAGTAAAAAATTGTTATAGCAAAATTTTAACACACATTCGACGAACAAAAATCGCCCTAGAAAAAAATATTGTTATGGTATCACATTTTCTCATGGCTGTCCTCGGCCCTCGGCATACAGGCCTTCTAACACGACGACAAAAATCTCGTAATAATTCGTGCATATTCAGCAGGAATTCATCAATCAGGACTAAATAAGGGTTTTATCAATTAGATAAAGCCATTTGCTAAATTTTAGGCCTCGACATATCTTATTTATGCCTGAAATACATTTTTTAAGCCTTCTCTAGACTCTGCGGAAGTCGCTTCGTCAAGTTGGCAGCGCTCGTTTCGCCCAATTTACCGATAATCGTCATGTTTTCCAGCCTGGAGCAGGCATTGTTTGCACAGCTTCAGCTCCGACGGCTGGCCAATAAATTACGCTAACCGACGACACATCAAGATCCTAGATCCAATCAGAAAGCGACTTAAGAAAGGCCCGATAAGAGAACCGAGTTCCCCGACGCGTTAATCTTAACATCCGTGACGCTACTGTACTACAAAAGATTTCTGTCCCGAAATTCTTAGCGGTTTTACGTGACGTTTGCGCGGTCACTGACGCTTTCAGTGAAATTTCTCGGAGAACAGACTTATGTTTGTTCATCGCGAAGTTATTTTGCGCATTCATTGCTGTCCTGCTAAACAAATGTCCGGAACTCTCATAGGCAATTTTAATTTCGACGTTATAAAAGGCTAAAAGGTTACAAAAGAGTTTGTTCATTTAACTTTTTTGTTAGGTTAATATTTGGTTAGATTATCTATTATGAGGTCGACAGAAAGTGAGCTAACTTCAACGTCATTAAAGATTAGGTCAAGATATTGCTGGGTCAAGTTAGGATAGATTAACCTACAAGTGGAGTACCTTAACGCGCCACCTCTGATTTTCTTCAGGACTTTAAGAAAGTAGTCTGGGTGAATACCCAAGCCCAAAACTTGCTGCCGGAGTGCATTTTTTCTACCTTAAAAATACCGTTAACATTGAACAAAAATGTAAAGACACGAATAATTGCCAATGTTTTGGAAACGGCTGGAAATGTCGCAAAACCTCACAATTTTAGCCTGAGGCGCTACATTTATAGGTGTATAGCAAGGAATGGGCAAGGAATGGTTATTGGTTTTAAATTATTTCGAAAAAAAATACTTTTGTTCTAAATTAGACGCTATTTTTAAGATGATGAAAATGGATTTCGGCAGCAAGTTTGGGGCTTTGGGAATCTTTCCATACCGCTATCTTGCAGTCCTGAAAATTCCAAGAAATTAGGGGCGGACAGTAGTTATCCTACCCTTGTTAGGTTAGGCCAACTTACATGTTAGATTAGGTCAACTTATGTCGAGTACTTTGCGGGATGGCGAAGTGCAATATTTGAGATTCGTACCTCGACAACCTCTCCTAAACGTGGCTGTGGCATAATCTTTTCCGGGCAGAGATGGCATAGATTCCGCACAGCCGAACTTTGCGATTTAGGAGTCTTTTAATAGCCCAAATCTCCGAATAGGTTTCGCTAACTCTTACTTTTTTCTACAGCTCGCGGGTCAAAGTTGGATTCCTTAGTGTTAGCACGTTGTTGCCCGTTCGTCGAGAAATCTCGACATAAAATATCGACCTAAAAAAACAAAACGGCTATTTTCACTATTTGGCAATTTAGATTGGGTACTGTGGTAGTGATACGAGCATGTTGGTACCAGCTGTGGTCAAAGA
>Ga0058701_10001052_pt1 | contig 19071 bp, 18 predicted proteins | sample AgamicOrMae_FD_97039 | JGI IMG/M metagenome (GOLD analysis project Ga0058701, IMG submission 97039) | Agave microbial communities from Guanajuato, Mexico - Or.Ma.e | ecosystem: Host-associated > Plants > Phyllosphere > Phylloplane/Leaf | place: Guanajuato, Mexico | collected 2012-06-04
CCGGCATGCGACGTTCCGCACCGCGGCCTTGGGGGGAGGGGGGGGGGGGGGGGGGGGGGGGGGGGCCTGGCGGGCGCACCTAAGCGTCGGCCGCACGGAGCTGCTGGGCGGCTTTGGAGCCACGCCGGAAGCATTTGGGGTCCCATTGGGTGACAGTGGTCGCTTAGTGAGCATCGGGCAAGGCTGGCACTCAATGCACTCACAATGCGTTTTAGGCGGCCCAACTAGATTGGGAGCATCCAGTCGATTAGTTTTGTCTCTGTCTGGCTGCAAATTGCGCGCCTAATCGGCGCCAATTTCGCCTCCAGTCCAAAGGTCAGCCGAGCAGCGCAAGAGTGGCCACTTTTGGGGGCAAAAAGTGCGGCGCGAGTGTGTCGCCAACGCGCAGCCAGCCCTTAGCTTAGGGAGCGCGGTGCAGACGGCCCGCAGAACAAGCTTGCGGGCGCCCAAGTCGGCGCCCATTCGAGACTGTCTCCGGCGACTCGACTCGACTCGAATCAATGAATTGAGCACTCAGCAAGCTTGCGAAACTCGCTGAACTCACCAAGCTCGCCAGTCTTGCCAAGCTCGCCTGCCTTGCCAGTGAGCACTCGCTGGTGGCCGCCCCTTAGGATCGCTAATTGGCCCGCTCTGGAGCCCTGAGAGGCGCCCCCATGGCCAAATAATCGGCCAAGATGTCGCGAGATCATCGGGCGACGAAATTGCAAATCTCGCCACTGTCTCCACCATTTCAGCTCGCCCACAGACACTCCCCGGCCCTCCATTATTGCGCCCCCCAAAAGGGCTGCAGACTCGTGCACGGAAGCGGCCCGGAAATGGAGCCCCCTCCTCTCGGCTGGCTGGCTGGCTGGCCGCTGGAGGCGTCTGGCTCGAGGGCCGTTTCCTGTTTACTCGGGCGGCTCGTTGTTTCGCGCCCCTGGCAAGCTCGCGGCCGGCAAGCTCGCGCGACCCATCTGCATGCGGGCGCGCACAGTTGGCGCCAACTGGCGCCCCCCAAGCTCGCCAATTACCGCCCGGCGCTGACTCGGCGCCGGCTGGGCCCCGCTGCCCGGCCACACCTGGCGCCTGGCGGCTAGCTAAGGCTCCGAGCTGAGGCTCGCCAAGCTCGCCACCCCTCGCAGCTCAATCTCGCGGGCTCAGGTGACACCTCGGCCACGCCCCCTTGGCTGGCGCGTACGAGGGGGCGTGGCCGAGGTGTGTCCGTGGGAGTGAGAATGGGGGAGTGTCAACAAATTGTCCAATCTGTTTGGGGCGTCTTGTTTGTGCGGTGCGGGCGACTGTCTCCGAGGGGCGACCGCAGCTCGACAGGCGGCGGGTAAACAAACAGCGCTCGGCCGAGCTTGTATGCAAATAGAAAGGCCGGACTTGCAAAATTGAGCCCGCGCCGAACGTGGAAGGCGCCGAGCTTGACCGGGCCCGGCCAGCTTGCCAGATATAAGGACTGGCGAGCTTGCCAGATATAAGGGCCGGCGAGCTTGCTAGATACACTAGATATAAGCGTGGGGAAATAGGAAACGGGCGCCTGCCGGAGCGAGTTGGGCGCCGGAAAATCGGTGCCGCCGACCGTCTTCCGGCCAGGAGGGTGGCCTCTCGGGATGCTCGGGGCCAAAGTGCACTAGACGTCGGCACGCGAGTTATTTGGCCCCCACACGAGAGGGACCTTTGCGACTAGGTTGCGCGAGTGTGCCTCTTCGTGTGTGTTCTCCTGAATGCTTCTTTGGGTGTCCTTCTTCCTGTGTGTGTTCTCGTGTGTGCTCTGCTCGAGCTCGCCGGCGAGCAGCCACCCAGCGCCAGGCGGGAAGAAATATGGCCTCTCTATCCGCGGCCTGGCCGCTGCCGTTGGGTGCTGTCTTGTTTGGCCGCTGTCAGGCGCACACGCTCGCCCACAGATGCACACACGCCGCCGCCAGTCTCATTAAATTGATCTAGACGGCTCGCGCCGCCCCCGAGACCATGAGCCGGCCGGCCGCCAAGATGGAGGGCCCACTCCGAGGGGGCCCATTTGGGCGCCCTTCCTGCTGGCGCTGCTTGCATGTGTTAATATCAATTTGATTTTCGTCACACTCGGGCCGACACTTTCTAGTTAAAGGCCCAACTGGTAGACTGGCTGCCTGGCTGGCCGGAAGAGTTCAGAGGAGCCCGTCTGGAGAGAGCGTTCTCGTGAGCGCCTCGAGGGGCTCAAGTGAGGCAGAGCTTGGCGGGAGGACTTGGATTACTGGGCCCATAGGCAGGCAAACACTCGTGCTAACACACAAGACACGATAACACACTTGGCTAGAGGGCGACAAAGAAGAAGAAGAAGAAGAAGAAGTAACAAAATGTGTCCAAGGAGAACAAATCGGGCAAAAAGGATGAGGCCGCCGGGCCAAAGTGCTGCCAGTGTCTCTCTCGGTCTCTGTTTACTGCACAACAACTACAGTCGCATTCAACTATACTCAATTGTTTGCCGCCTCCATTTTGGCTCATCCATTTTGGCCAGAGGAGAAACAAGGAGTTTCCTCTTACACATAGACTGCCGCCTCCCTCATCGTGCCCATTAAAACACAGGTCCACTCTGCTTGCTGCGCAAACTCGGCCCCCAGTCCTTAGGGATGCGCGCCGAGCCAAATATCGCTCTTTAAACTTGACAACACGAAACAACAAGCCTCCCCTTTCCTCTCTAGGGCCCATCATATTCTCATTACTTTATCCCCCTCCAATGCGGCTCATTAGTATCCAATTATTTTCCCACCCAAACACTTGCACGACCACCACCACCTTTGCATGGGGGCGCACTCTAACTCTAACACTAACTCTAAGCTCCGGCTTAATGCAGACCATGTCTTGCCCAGACTGAGTCAGCTAATATCTAGAGAGAGAAAAGAGACGAAGAGAGAAAGAGAAAATTCTTACAACTTGAGACGAGCCCAACTTCAATTCCACGCCCACAACTTGGGCCAGCCTATACTCATTTCACAAACACCTTTAATGGCCTCTTGAAACCGGCACACTTGTGGTCGGTGGTTGTCGAGTAGAGGATCTTCCTGAAGCCCACCTCTGAGCTTAGCAGATACTCGTCAAAGTGTTCCGGCTTGAATTGGATACTGTTGTAATTTGAGCGCAAACGATCGCTTAGTTTCTTCTTCCGGGCGTAATTATCAAATGGCTGAGCCTCCAAAATCAACAGGCCCTCCACTCTCAAATGGTTGTAAATCCTCCTGAAGAACCTTTTTAATCCCTCGTCACGGTAATTCAAGTGAACCCACTTTGTCACGCTCAGACATAGTATTGTGTCAAAGTGTGCCTTCTGCTTGGATACCAAATCATCACGAGACACAACATAGTTGTGCTCCACGAACAGAATGTTGTTCGGAAACTTTGGACTCTCTTTGTCGCCAATCAAGGCAATTGGTCCCTGAGCTACGTAACAGGATAGGGGGAAATGGTCTATGGGCTCTTGATAGACCTTTGAGTCACCATTTAGATTCAATTGAGCTGCATGCTGTTGTCGTAGCGCTAATCCCTCGGGCATCAACCCCTCATCCAGATGCAGATGCAGGTCTCTGTTCGCCATCCGAATCATCTTACTATCAATATCTATACCCAGGATGAATTTTGGCGAGAATAGGCGGGCAACTGCATACGTCATGTGACCTCTGTTACAACCAATGTCCAGGACATCTTTACCAGAAAACCATTCATGCTGCAGTAATTTGATTCGCTGGTCGGAGAGACCCGAATCCAGGGGCTTCGAACATAAGTCACTAGGTGTGTCTTGATCAGTTGGCTCAGTAATTGTTTCTGATTTCTCTTTTTCATCACATTTTGATTCACATCGACCAGAGTCGACCATTTCTACATCATCTCTTGTCGAACCAGTTGGTGCAGCATTTTTGCGATAGTTAAAATAGCCCGGATAATTTCCGAATTCCATGTTCCCCAATCTGGATCGCAGCTCTTCGCAACTTTCGGTGGAGTCTCCATAATTAGGATTGTCTGGTTTTATTGCTGCTAGGAAAGGATTTTCACTGGAGGGCCTATCCTTATTTCTGGCCGCCCATCTCTCGCTTTTTCGCTCCAACCTTGACTCTTCCTTTTCGTTCAATTTGTGACCCAGGTCGATTCGGGGTCTGCGGCGCATCTTGGACCTGTCAGATTAGGATGACATAAGATTATGTCAACCGGTCATCAAATTACGAACAAGTTTATGAGATCTTCTAGGTAGCTTGGACTATCGTCACTAGCGAAGCCCTGTCACGTGTGCCCAAAAAATATGTGTTTTCATGTGAGCTGCGCATGTGTTTCGAACAGCTGAGCGAGAACATAATGTGTCAAACTTTTTAGGTGAACAATCCTAAGCAAGGGCTACGCTCGTGATCCAAGATGGATCTAGATAATAATCAGAAGCCCTTCATTTGGAGGAAGAAATATGAAGAGAAAGGAATCAAAATCGATGAGAAGCAAATTGAGCTCGAGCAAAGGAAGAGAGCCGAGGCCAATCGTATTGAGCTAGAGAAAATCAAAGAACGCCAGAGACTTCGACAATTGGAACTGCAACAGAAACTTAGCGATAATGAATTTATGCAACGTCAGAAAGAGCTTGAGCACCATTTACATTGGGAGCAACAAGAGGACGATTTTATCTTGAAGCAGCATAGGCAGAGGAGTAAGATACGAATTAGAGATGGACGTCCAAAAACTATCGACTTGTTCGCCCACTACATAGATGTTTTCGGAGCGAAACCTAGTGATAACCAGAAGAAGAGCGTGTACATTCAACAGGAGGAGATAGACCTCAGTGATTCACCCGTCGAACTGCTGAATCCATGTGACTGGTTCAATGGATTGCGACTATCAGACCTGGAAAAATTGGAACCGGATATTGACACCTACAAGACGGCCGACTACAAGGAAAATCAGGAATACTGGGACGATATATTGCATATAACCAAAGACGAGATGATGAAACTGAGAGCTGCAAAAGATCAATCCCTCAGTGAGATAAATCCCACAGTTCGTAACGAGATCATGTCCTTACTTAACGATAAGTCTATATCTGAACTGAACCAGCTGGAAGACGAAATGTTGGATATTCTCGACAACCATGATCCAGCTATCGATCCTACGTTCTACAAGAACGCCCTGCCTATCCTGAGGGCGTATCGAGCAAAAATTAGGTTATCCGCAAATCATAAACAGAATTTGAAAAGACAGAAACAAAAAATCCTTGATGAACCTAAATCTGTGACAAAGGTCGACGATGATGCTGATCGCGGTGAAAAGCCTCATGTAGAAGAGACTAACGAGCCCGAGCCGAACGAGTCTGACAATGAGGACGAAAAAACTAACGATGATAGTGAAAAACAGAATGAGGGACTCGATGAGTTGAATAGCAGATGTATCCGGCTCTATGAGGAAGGTCGATACTCTCCGGAGATGATCACCAGAGATCAGATAGAGCCCGGTGCGATTCTCAGGAATTATCAGGAGGAATTCGATGTACTATGTCACCAGCGAAACCAAGTTTGCAATGCTTCCAACCTCCAAGAGGCAAAGATGGCAACCATGACACCAGAGGAACGTGACTTTATCAAAACTGCAAGTAAAGGTATGGACAATAATGAGGAGTCCACATTTGGCTGCGAGGCACCCATCAGAGGTCACAGTTATGTTTGGACAGACAAATACCAGCCACGCAAGCCTAGGTATTTCAATAGGGTCCACACCGGCTTCGAGTGGAATAAGTACAACCAAACTCATTACGACATAGACAACCCTCCGCCGAAAGTAGTCCAAGGTTATAAATTCAACATATTTTATCCTGATCTCATCGACAAATCTAGAGCGCCAACATTTAGCATAACACCATGCAAAGACGACAAGGACTTTTGTATAATCAGGTTCACCGCTGGTCCACCTTACGAAGATATAGCCTTCAGAATAGTTAACCGTGAGTGGAATAACTCTCACAAAAGTGGATACAAGTGCCAATTCATCAACAATGTTCTGCAACTTTGGTTCCAATTCAAGAGGTATCGCTACAGAAGATGATGATAACTCAGAATTGACTGAAAGATTCTTGTCGCTCAGCCAGTTTGACATGGAGATTCCCAAGAAATTTGAGGCGGGCCAATTGCTCGATGAGGGCATCGGTCTCGTTATTCTTGAAATTCTTGTTCATTGCAATCATCAGCGCTATCAGGTCATCTTCGACTTCTCCAGCAATCCTTGCCAATAGGATTTCGTCACTACCCAATTCTACCTCCTCGCGCATTTCCATCATCCTAGATAAAAACTCGTCGTCCAATTTGATTGCATCGAGCTTCTTGTCTAACTCATCTTGACTTTCGTTAAGTTTCACTGAAAGTAAATACCTAGCCCTCTTGTACGGATGCTTCAATGTTTCGTAGGCATAATTTACGAACATAGCCAAGTTTGTGGCCCGATCTTGGGTTACTGGATCACTATTGACAAACTTATCTGGATGTATTGAGCGTTGTATGTTAGTGTACTCCCGTCTCAACTTGCTTTCGTTAATTGTGAAAGTATGATCCAGTTTGAACAGATCAAAGACGTTCTGTTTGTCTATATCTAGACCTTCTTTGAAACCCCTCTTCTCTAATTCTTCGACGAAGCTGGTTAGGAACTTCCTCCCACCTTGGACCGTCGATGATGAGGTCGCTAGATGCTTAGAGACAACTGATCTGTGGGAATTGGATGGGTGGGCAGTTATGATCGGTTGGTACTGACATAGGGAAGCGGAGCGAGCCGCCGCCCTGATGAGATATCTGGTCAGGTACATCCCAGGCTCTTTTGAGATGATACCTCTTGTAGGGTATTCAATAATTCCCCCTTGGCCGTCTTCTGGTTCAATGGACAGCGCCTCGAAAGACAAATTAACGCGGACTCGCTGTGCAAATGCACCCTGTAGAGCATCAACAAAACGCTGTCACCTTTATTTTGATGAAATCTTGTGCATCACGTGACTTTCCGCATGCGTGAAGAAACTCCTTGAAGTGGCCGTAATTCGGATATTGTCAAACTTCGATTGGGATTGAGTCACCCGAAGCTTTTTCCCATGTCAATCATTCACCATGGCGTTATATCTCAAGAACCTACTGAAATCGAGGAACAAGCTCAAGGAAGATGACGATTATGAGACGATCAATTTGTGCGAATCCGAAAAGCCTTACATACTGACCGAGGTCTACTACTTGTTGGTGATCATTTTCATTGGACTACCCATGTGGTATCTGACATGCTCTTCATCCAAATACTCATTACCTCAAGCAGACATATCCATCACAAGACCCCGTTTACACCTCGACATATCAGTTGTTCGTCTGCCTTCAGCCGGTCATATGGGCAGCGTAGATGATTCTGATTACAATGATCGATTGAGATCCAAGTTACAGAGTGAACTGGGTGAATTGGAACTTGGAGATATAAGTCATGTTTCCGACTGGCGAGTGCGTAGGCCCACTCCTGATGAAAATAGATTCCTGAAGTCTTTATTAGAACTGAACCTGCCCAAGCGAATACTACTCAAGCGTTTCGAGCAAGGTCTTCATGAGTTACACAAGCAATCATATAGATTCAGATTGCTGATATTCTTATTGGATCAGAACCTCTGTGATGAGTCACAGACTTATGTCTTCGGCTCAATGCCATTCATCTACGTTTGTCCAACGAAAGATGCCGATTTAGTGCACGAAATTGGCACAGCTTTAAAATCTACTTACTTGGGAACAGTGGACATGACCCAGCTGAAGCGGGTCGCAAGCTCGAAAACTAATTTGCTCATCACACTAGTGCCCCAGATTGTGGACAGTAAGCGTGAAAAACTCTATGACCTGGCCGATAAATTCCACGAAACATATTTGAAAGAGGTCAAGAGAAAGTATGTTGAACTTCCAGAAATAATCAATATCAGATTCATCACCCAGGTATTGTACGACTTTCAATTCGACACTAAGAAAAAATCTATCAGAAATTTCCAAGATGTTGAAGACATCTTCAGGAGATTTAGATCACGAGTTGACGATCCGCTTGAAGATGACGTACATCATGTGGCGGTGATCATTCCAGAGAAAGAGAATACTACTAGCATATTAAACGGACTCGTCGAGACACCTGACTCGCATTTTCTCCTCGAACTAAAGGATCACACTAGCATCTTCAGCAGTTTGAGAGCCATAGTCAGACGGGTCGTGGGGTTAAAGTCGACTAAACTGTGCGAAAATTGCCTCATCGACACGGACGTTTTCATCAACAAATGGGAGCTCGACGTTCTGGTATCGTATTTGACAGTTTTAAAGCTTAGAAGCATTTACTTATCCATCGAATCGTTGGGTAAGCTCAAGCATATACCTAAACAAGTATCAATGTGGACAAACGAAGCCTACAGGCATTCATTGAATTCTGTCAACCTGCTGGAATTGAGAAAGCCCCTTGAGGCTTATAGAAGCGCCAGTGTCGGCTATGAAATGTCTGAGAAAGCCTACTATGATCCAGCTCTAGTCGATTCGTCCAATGAGTTCCCGGATGAGAATAAGTACGCCATATATTTACCGCTATTCCTGCCACTTGCAATACCGATCCTGATGTCAATAGTCAGAGTTTTGAAATACTTCTTGGCTTCGAAAGGATCGAAAGGTCCGGAGGAAAAACAAAAGGTGCATTAATACACTCACCGAGAAAGGAATAAAGATCTGAATGTTCTTGCCATCGCTGATATACGCTGATAGTTTAGATAGGAGTGTCCAGAGAGCAGTGGAGGCCCTATTATGTTAGTCAGATTTCAAAGGTTAAGAGCAGACACCAGAAGGCAAGTCTTTAGAGAGAGCGTAACGAGCTCGTAAAAATGCGAGTTATGTAGTTGGAATTGTGCTTAGCTAGCTCGCCGTCTCGAAGTGCGCCTATGCGCTTCATTTGCGTGGAATCTTGATGGATCCTTTTAGCGGAGTCTGCACCTTTTTTTGCCATTGTTCTTGTGACTTAGATTGCCTGAGAGTTGGAAACAGTTGCAAACTTCAGCACTCACTTCATCTCCAGTTTGAGCTCCAAAAGCCCGAGAGCAAATTGGTTGCTCTTATGGATTCTTTGTCCTTGCAAATATCTCCAAGCCTCAAGTGTGGCCCCGACTAGCTGGGGGGACTTTTTTGCTCGACTAGTTTAAAGTAAACAAACGCCATTGCGCTCTCACTTTGCAGTTTCCTTCTCCTACCTTCCACTACCAGTGGTCATAATTGCCTCTTTCAGGAAACTGGCCTCCAACTTCATAAAGCACTCAAATTGGAGCGGACGCATTAATATCTGATTTAGAGTAGCCGCTTGGCACTGAGATTGCCTATCACCAGTTTGTCGTCTCGGACGAGGGCCCAAAATTTGCAATGATCGCAACATTCAGAACGAGCTCACTTCCAGACCACAAAGAGGCCCTTGAGGATGAACTAGACCAACGTGATGAGGAGGCGGACGAGAGCGAGACTGAGAGTGATGATAGGGAAAACGTGTGCAGAGGCGCTGGGAGGCGTCGGTTTGTGCAATTAGTGAGCACTAGTTATCTGAGAGATGGGCAAAGGTCTGATGATGAAGAGTCGGACAAATTGACGAGACAAACCGACGAAAATGAAACTCATCCAAAGAGGACCAGCGAGAGTGGTGAGCGGCTGACGTCCGGCGAGGAGGAAGAAGAGTCATGCAGAGGAGAAAATTCTGAAGACGACGACTATGACCCCGAGCGAGAGTATTACAGCGACCCAGATTTTCACGACGAGCGGCCACCAAAGGGGGACAGCAAGAGAGAGGTCGCAACAAGTGAGCGATTAACTATCGATCTACCCAAAGAGTTGGGGAGCAGCCTTTTTAATTCATCCAATTGCAACACGGCAGAGAGCAGTGATAAAGATACAGTGATTAGTGTGTACTTTCCGCAACAAGTGGATGAGCCCTCAGGTGAGCCGATTGTGGAATCTTATGAACTGGTCAAGTTTGATGAGGCACAAACGTCCGATGTCTTGGGTGAGAAAGAGTATTGCAGTGAAGCAAGGAGGATTGGTACAGCGGAAGAACAAGATGCAAGTTTAACAAAGTCGTCGGATGAGAGGAAAAGACTCTTACTAATGGAGGTGTTGGAGGATTACTGCGACAAACTGGTGGATTTGGTGAAGAAAGAGGCTCTCAAACAAGTAGAGGAAATGATGAAGAGTGGCAAGACCAACATGTTGAATATGCGGGCCATTTTGGAGTCATCGTCTGAGTTTGAGTCGAAGACGAGCAAATGTGCAGCAAGTGAGAAAGATGAAGATGGCAATTTGGATCAGCCCAACGAATTGGACGAGCTGAAATGCCGCCGAGCCATTTACACTTCGTCTCTTTTTTACGACGACAAAAGGGGCTCCTTTCCAACGATTGAACAACAACTTGAGAGCTGCCAGACCATAGCCAAGCAGCTGAAGTCGTTCTGTAATGAAGAAGATGGACCAGAGGAGGAGATTGATGGAGAGGCATGCGTGAATGTGGTGCCCAAATCGGAAGACAAAGTGGCCAGATTGTATCGTCGCCGAAGACGCAGGGCGAACAAGTACACTTTTTCCATTGACAATGAAGAATCGGACGAAGGGGCAATCTCGGAGGAAGAAGGCAGAAACTTGGAGAGTTCGAGCAGCGAGCAGTGCCTCAAACAAGAGAGACAGTCTAGACTTGGCGCTTTGAGCAAGCAAACCAGTGTGGCTGCAGATTTCCGATGGGCAAATGCCAATGAAGAAGAAGTGGCCCGAGATTTGGCCTCGCTCACTGACACGGAATATGAGGCGCCCTCGGTGAGACTGGCCCCGAGGAGACACAATGGAGCTGTCCTCAGGTCTGATACCAAATCCAAACTGGCGGCCCGAGCTCGATACAGACCATTCCTCGACTCAAGCACGCTTAAAGACATAGAGATGCTCCGCTTGTGGTGTCCTAAGGGCCAGATCAACGAGCACTCGAGCCCAGAGGCCAGGGAGGCTTGTGCAAAGTTGGCGACCGACTTGAAGCTCCAGTGCGACCAAATGAGAATGGAGACCCAGGATAAGGAGGAGCAACAAGTGATGGGACTGCTTGGGTCGCAGATTGTCAGTCGAGGGGCGCAAATGTTCGAGCGACGAGCCAAAGAATCCACCAACTGGGTTGTTGGCGGCGATTGTGAGCCGGAAAATGGCAACCCAATCGAAGGGGGTGATACACTTGCAAGTGGGCAAGCTAAGGAGGAGAGGGAAGAAGGCCAGCACTTTGAGGCTGGAGCAACCGGCGAGATCGATGGAGGAGAAACTGGTGCTGGATTGATTGGAGAAGGTGAGCGGAATGACCACGTGGATCAAATTGCAGATGAACTTATGGAGTTGGCGCCCGTGGTGGCAAAACAGTGGCCAGGCAGCCAATTGGAGCTTGCCACTATCACTCGAACGCCCTCCTTCAGCACCAGTTCACGTCGCATAATCGAATGCGATTCCCACGAGTCGCTCTCGTCTCAAGAGGCGGACGAGGAGGATCAAGAGGAGCAAATCGAAGACAAGAAGCCAACTGAGGACAGAGAGGGAAACTACATGGAAATGGGCGGTGCCCTGGAGAAAGTAGACGAATGGGCAGACAAATGTGAGTATCCTATTGGACTGAAGGGGCTTCGAGCGACATTTAACGTCATAATTGTTATCTTTCGATCGACTAACAGCATATGAACCATTTGCAGCGACCACTGACGGGCGGGAAAAAGTTGTTTATGTAGTTGGAGACCAAATTAGTCGAGGAGAAACCACACCGGAGTTTGTCTCCTTGCCAAGCAGTTCTAAGGAGCCTCGAGACTGGACAGAGTCTGGACAGCCAGTGCCAACGCTTGTGCTGCCAGTTGAGCGCCATATCTTGACTGGAAGCACTTTCGGCAATCCTAATGAGACAGCTGATCCCAGACAGCGACCGACGACAAGCACGGATGACAGACCAATAGGGACCAGTTCGGGAGTCTCGTCTTCCTATAGAGTAGTAGAACTCCACTCGAGCCAATTGCTACCACAGACTCATGACACAGAAAGTCAGATGTTCAATCAAGAGCCATACCACTCCAGCAAGTCGACAGGCCTGAGCACAGACCCTGGTCGTCAGGTCTACCTGGGCCCAGATCACCCATCAGGCGGGCGACTTAAAATAGGAAAAGCATACAAATTGCCACAGGAGAGGGTCTGCTGTTGCTCCCCTTCGAGTTCATCTCGGCCCCAACAGATGACAGCTATTGATCAGAGTGGACTAGGTCAGATGCAACAGTTTAATAGGGACAACGAATTGATGGAGAGGAACGAAGTTAGGCCGAACACCATTCGCCAAGTACAAAGGGCCAGGCTGCGTGTTTGCATAGAGTTACCATGCGAGACCCATACAATAGTGATTGAGCCAAGACCCCCTGTCCAGTATTTGACAGAACAAGCGACAGATCGTGGTGATTAGGCACCATAACCTGAATAGGGCTGACTTGAGATTCTTCATAGTGCATGGATAAACTTAATGGTTAGGTTTGTACACTTCGAAATTGGTATTAAAATTATTGAAAATAACCCCAGCCATTCGAATGATTGTGGTGGATTAGCACAGAGGCTCGTAACTCAGAACTTGTGTTGCTGTGCTAACCTGAGTTCCATGAATTTATCAGAGTTAAAATGAGATTGGGATACTTGATGTTCAGCAAACAAAGTCGCATCCGGTATTGTAGATTTCCAGCAGAATTCAACAGGAAATCCGTTTGGCAGCACTTCCACCAGTTTGGCATTGCGTCGCTAAAATTAAGCCAATGAATGGTGATTGCGATGACGAGGAGGTGAAGAATCAAAATTGTTTGGCAAAATGTGTCGTGAAAACGGCTCGTGACTCGCAAGTGTCCAACTGTGTGGAATTTTCCACCAGGAGTGAGTTTGAAAATTTTTCCATTACAATGGATTGAATTTGACTACTACAAACACATGGTGTCCCAGCGGTAGGGTTCGGATTTCTCCGCCTGCAACTGCAGCGAACTGGCCGCCAATTCACCCGGCTCAGGGGCCACTTCCGGATAGTGCCCAATCGCCACTCTCTCGCAGGCTCGCTCGTGCCCCCCACCACTCCCACCACCACACACCGGATGGAGAGGGCAAGGCTATACCGACCGGCAAGCTGGTCTCCATCGAAATGGAGCCGAGAAAACAATTGCCGACTGATATGAGGGCGCCCCATCGAATGGAAACCAGAAGATTTTTAAGTTTGGTCCTCGTCATGTTCTAACAGGGCGATTCGTCGCGGCGCACTCGCTAAGACAAGGTGATTCTTCGGCTACTACAAAAGCTTTTTCGCCATGATGCACGAACCGCTCATTGTAGAATGATGAAATTTGCATTGATCATGCATCAATAAAAGGGAATTTCACTGGTTCGGGATTCGTTCTTGCAAATGCGCTCTTTTTTGGAAAAAAAGACGCGCTGTCCGCTCAATTTCAGCACGTATCCCCATGGGGAGGAAATTTTTCATTTTCCAGCAGATTTCACACTTCCGGAAACTCACCTGAGAACTCACCTGGAGAACTTACCTAGACACCTACCTGGGCGACATATCATATCTCCCACCTAGACCCACCGAGACATCACATCTACCAAAGGAAATATTGACCGAGAGAAAGAAGGAAGAAAGAGATGGGACACAAGATTTTAATTTTTACAAGAACATTATTGGAATTATCTTTGGAGGTGTCCGCATTGGTTGAGGTTCTCGGCCGGCTCCCAGGTTTCCTCTCCAGTCGTCCAGAGGACGAGGTAATACTCCTCGTTCCCATTGCTCTAGTATCCTATCAAGTCTTGGACATCCCAGAGGTCCAACGCTGCCCTGCGAACAGGGCAAGTGGAATTGACCTGTTCCCATCTCTCGTGTCACTCCCTACAAAACACGTGATCGCACCGTGTTTGGTAGGGATCCCCTGGTGCGCTTAAGCAGATTGGGCTATCGTCCAAGGCACGAGCCTGGAATTGACGAGTGCTCGAAACCATCGACTGACAGTCGGGGCACTCTCTCTCTCTCTCCCAGGCTGTACTGTCCACACTCAAGACACATACGACAACCGCACCAATACTCGGCAAATACGAACTTGCTTTTTTGCAAGTTCGGGAAAAATGGAGTGCAGATGTTGCACTCCATTTTTGATGTTTGCTCTTTGAAATAAAAACCTCGACTGAGACAAGAAGACCAACTTACCACCAGAAAACTAATCGAATTGAGTCGAACGCCTCTGCGCCAGCTCAAAAGAACCACGAGCGTTTCCAGCTAGACGTAGAACGAGTAGCATCTAATAAAGTCTTGGTAGGTCCTGGGGACATTCAAACATCCACCCTGTGTGTAGAACTTATTCAAGTCCATCCAATACAATATCATCTCTACACACCAACAATTCCGCACTTCCTCTCTCTGACATCAACAGGTTAATTCCAAAATAATCTGACAATTTCGCATAATCTAAGATTTCACATGATAATCATAAACATCACAGAGAATGATAAGATATTCGGTAGGAGAACGCGTCGCGCTCGTTGAGGAGTACTACAAAAGGGGTGAATCCTCAACCAGCTACATCAGGGCCTTCTCATCGAAGCACAAGAATCAACCGAAGGTCGGCCATCACACTGTCACCAATCTTTTGAATGAACTTGAGCAAACTGGAAGCGTTGTTGACGACAAAGAAGGCATGAGAACCGCTGAGAGAATTGTTCGAGTGCCAGAGATCATCGAGAAGACAGCTCCTGGGTTAGCTCTACCAGATGAAACTAATGAAGACAAGCGCTAGCTATCCTGAGGCGAACTTCGGAGGGAACCGGCTATTAGATGGTTCGATTAGTCTTCGCCCCTATACTCAGGTCTGACGATCGATTTGCACGTCAGAATCGCTACAATCCTCCGCCAGAGTTTCCTCTGGCTTCAATTTGTCCAAGCATAGTTCACCATCCTTCGGGTCCCAGTCAAGCATCTCCATACTCTGCTCAGTAAGTTTTGCGACATTACTACACGAACAGGCACATGTTGCACATGGAGACTGATATTGCCTACCATGATCACATGATTTGATTTCTCTTTGCCTTCATTTAAATGCATATAACCGAATGAAGGGAATAACACATACCTAATAATACATGGCCTAAACAAGACCGATCAACTCGATGCCTAACTGGACTCCTTGGTCCGTGTTTCAAGACGGGTCTTTCGGAAAGCCAGCCTACTCACTGCCGATTATGGCCAATTGCTCATACAAATATCCAAACGATTCACATCACAGACAATACTTGTCACTACATACAAGTGTAATGCTACTGAAGTGCAATATCCACTGGTGCGCTCAAACAAATCGGGCAGTCGTCCAACTCACGAGCCTGAAACTGACGAGTGCTCGAAATCAACGAATGCATCTCACTCATGCTACACTGCCCACTTTCAGAACACATTTCGCACCCGCACGAAGTCTCGGCGAGGACGAACTTAGTCTCTGAACAAGTTTGGCACTCCATTTTGATCTTGACTCTCTGAAATCAAAACTCGACTGACAATGAGACCACATTCCACATGACACGCCTTCCACGATCTCAGCTACCTAATCGTGCACAGCTCACCGAGTCCTGTCGGAATAGCCAACTTGAAAATCCACTTTTTCTAAAATAACGTTATTTCCTACACATTATATTCGATTTATTTTGGCCTCTAATTCGCATATTCCTCCGCGCGCTGTGCTTGCGCGTTGTTCCTGACTGCAGAATAAAAATATATGTTGGAATAGGTATCCCAATATTCGTTGTTCAAATAAACGCGCGCCTTTGTGCAACTTCCCTTTTAGGTGCCCAACTGAGTTGCGTCTTAGACTACGCACTCTAATTTTGCGGCGCGCAACAAGATACACAATATATATATAAGATATAATAAAATATATCAATCTTAATAACAATTAGTCTTTTTGCAACTCCCAAGAATACCTACAATGTATACCATCCTGCTATTGATTATCATATTTGTCTTCGTCTAACAATATACCGCGCACTATCACACTGTATTCGAATTATTATCACTTTTACAATCACTACTATTATAATTATAACACCATTATATCATAATCACACGGTTCTACACATTTTTACAAAGAATTTCAGGCCCACAAGAATATTAGAACAAGTCATCTCCCGCATCAGAATATCACCATGAAGATGCTGATGTCATTTTTAAAAATTATTATTTTTTATGCGCCACAGTTTGCAAGCGGAGTACCAACAACAACAACTAGCTCCACTTATACCCCAAACTAAGGCCCATACAGCACGAACAGAGCTCACAGCCAAAATCAAACAATACAGCCTGACCAACTCGACCCTCAGAGCCATCGCCTTTCTCTAACAAGGAAACACTCGATGGTAACTACTACTTTTCCCCAGCTACCACCATGTGCTTTCCTGCTTCTCCGCGCTGCACTGTTCAATAATACATGTATGAGCGGCCCGAGGGGCGAGCAGAGGGGCGCTGAGACAGGGGAGGCGGGATTGGGGCTTCCCAAGAGAGTGACAACAATTACAAAAGAAGGGTTCACCCTCATGCTTTTCGGCCCGATCTTTGTTTGTTTGTTTGTGTGGTCCATTTGGCGGCCAATCGTAACTCTTCTTTTGCCAGATTCGATTGTTGCGCCAGTTGCGCAACAAACGAGAACATTGATTTGAACCACATTCTGACCAACATTTCACCGACAATTTACCACCGGCAACAGCGAGAAGGAAAACCCCAGTTCAGAAGTTACGGAACATCTCAATCCTTCATCGAGTTACCACAACCATTGGGCAAGGCTAAACGTCCCATCGACCGCAAAAAGAGAAGAGAAGCATATTGCGCAAGATGAACCCGGCAGATTCCGAAGAGGTCTACCTGTGTGATTGTTGGGGGGTGACGAGAAAGTTAGAGCCAGCCGTGAGGTATGTGCCAGCAGTTTGCAAGCTATTCCACATCATCAACTTTGTCACGTTTATTTTTGCTCTCTTTTAGCTTGGAGTGGGGCTATGGTTTCGTTTCCACCCCAGAGTCTACGAATCACACAAGCACATAGAGATCCAAAATTTCACAATAGCAGGATGGAATATACTATTTGGAGGCTTTTCCGCCTGTTTATTGACCATTGTGTGTGGCTGCGCCGCGACCAAAAAGTCCATCAGCCTCTTGCTCTTTTACTGTGTAATCATGACAGTCTCAAACTTTGCACTCATCAGTTGTCTTGTTCTTACAAGCGTGCATGGTCTTGGAATCTCGTTGGAACGATTCATGAAGAAAGAAATCTATGATCAAATAGGACGACGGGCAATGAGCGTAGATCTGAATGATGATGCCTCCAAGTTTCTTGACTTCGTTCAAGTTGAACTCAGCTGTTGAGGTGTCGCAGATTTTAGAAATTACCAGAAATTGGATATGATGATACCAACCAGTTGCCACATTGGAAATTCTATGAAAATTCCCGGTCGCACACAAGCTCTAGGGAACATGTGCGATTTGCGTACAGGCATAGCGGCAGCCGTGACAGCATCGACCATCATTTGAGCGTGCTGCTGCTTGTTTCTTGCAGCTTGCATTGCTGACAAGTCGAATGCTGCATGTCCGATGAGGATCGCACAGACTTCATTTGTGACGCAGAAAACGCATTGCTTAACGAGAAATATTCGTACAAAGAAACTGCGCAAAAATGGCAAAACATGGGAAAAGCAAAGCCCATGTATTGCTCAACTTCCTCTGCAAAACACGCACACCCCACGCAGACCAAAAAATTTCACTACCATTGGGGTGTGTTCCCTTGATGGCTTATATATGCGACCGCCGCAACGTATTCAGGAGCGACTGAAAAACCGCGAAAGAAATTAGGAGCATACTATCAATAAGACTGATATCATTGGTCTTTGAGCAGCAGTTCCATGTCGACTACTGCGGCAGTTCTGCCATGCTGATCGCAGTAGAAATGGTCAGGATGCACGCGAAAGAAATCCAGTACAAGCAGATCCACTGCTACGAAGCTCTTCGCCAAGAGCTTGTGAGAAAACTGCATCAGCAAAAGTGCGAACTAGTGGCTCTCCAAAAGCTAAGAAACCGGCGTAAGCAACTAAAGTGTGCCTTCTGCGCCAAAACATACAAGTCGAATGAACGGAGGAATCTGAGCCTCCATATAACGAGATGTCACTCAACGTAAGAAGCCCATTCATACTCCAGCAACAACTCAATGCAGAATCAGAGCAAATAAAGATATATCCAATTGAGTACAAACAACCATTATGTCGGACCATGGCTTGAGAATACCGTCTGAAGTGGACCTTGAATATCTCAGGGAAGGGACAGTCCACCAAGCCATGAAGATGTACGACCTGCTGGTGCCCTCCAACAACACCCAGGCGGAGGTAACCAAGGAAGCTTTGAATAAGATCCTGGACCATATGTTCGGGAAGACTGCAAGGAAAATGAGAACTGCTTTGGGACTGGCAGTGATCAAGGGAAGTAGGTTGGCTGGAGTCACAGAGGTACGCCAAGCAATCCATATCGAGGCAAAGGGCATGAATCAACTCCTCCCGTTAGATTAAATACAGGAAGGATATCTTCGTCCTCCTGACATCCCAACAGGTGGGAGTGTTGGATGTCACTCCACTCGATGAGACACGAAGGATGATATGGCGTGATTCACGATGCTGAATCGGCAGCGTCCTAATGAGACGCGCATGAATAAAGGAGATCGTGTGCATATGAGAGGGAATCAATTCCCCGTATGGAACACAGTCAAGAATAATCATAAGCCACTGTGTGGCTCTTTGTTGTGCAGAGTGATCTGTCACTGCTCCTTGCACCGTAAACAGAGGTCTTCAACCTCTAGGGTCATCAGACCCCACTATCGAGGGAATGGAACCATCCCTGATTTATGTCGCCCGGGCTCACTTGATGCCCAGGCTCACTTGATGCCCAGGCTCACTTGATGCCCAGGCTCGCCTAATTCCCAGGCTCAAAGAAGTCTCCGACACTTAAAGATTCTGTCCTAGGAGATATAATACCAAG
>Ga0058701_10001054_pt1 | contig 19033 bp, 15 predicted proteins | sample AgamicOrMae_FD_97039 | JGI IMG/M metagenome (GOLD analysis project Ga0058701, IMG submission 97039) | Agave microbial communities from Guanajuato, Mexico - Or.Ma.e | ecosystem: Host-associated > Plants > Phyllosphere > Phylloplane/Leaf | place: Guanajuato, Mexico | collected 2012-06-04
AAGTAGTCCCTTCCGAACTTATAATAATTTTAGAGTAGTCGGTATATTATGAGCAACATATCGGTATCATTCTTAACATGCTATACAAGGTAAAGCACACCGCTTTTTAACATTACAGTAAAACCTCGTTATACCGAACTCGAAGGGGCCTTAAAATCACCTGTTCGTTATAACCGAGTTTGTTTTAATCGAATATTTTGTAAGAGCGCGTACGTGTGAGTAGGCCGTATAGCATGAGAATGATTATAATTATCAGGGGTATATTTTAATAAAACACAGCTACGTTTAGAAAGCATAATACACATTTTTTTACAGCAAAGCTTTTTTTCTACGACACTGTAATTAAATGATTAAGAGGAAAAAGTGGCGTGAATGTTAATGCAACGCATACGCGTACCTGTTAATCGCTGGAAACTTTAAACTTTGAATCATACGTAAAAAAGGAACTGATGTTAATATTACTTTGGTTCATAATCAAACAAATCTAATAGCATTTCACAATTTAAAAAGTCATGTAATACTCAAAACAATCAGTCTTTTTTTTTAAAAAAAAAGTCAGTCATTTGTTTTTGTTTTTAACTCTGCTCTTTGGATGGAAGCTGATTCGTAACAATGTCGTCGAGGCTTCGAGGGGACGAAATTAGACGTTGATAGTGTCGGCGAATCTCTGCATTATCAATAACGCCACTAATATCTCGGATTTCGACGACCAGATGCTCAATGCAGTTCGTTATAAGCGAGTTTATCCTACTCGCGGGACTGTGAATGTGTTCGTTAATTCGTTATAACCGAGTTCGTACGTTATAACCGAGCGCCCCCTATTCTAACCCATACATTTTTCATGGGGACCGGAAAATTTGTTCGTTAACGAGTTTTTTTTTTTGTAATAATGATGCTAAATAAAGTCCTGTCACTAATGCTAGCAATATTCTGTTCTACTCTGTTAAAGTATAATTTCCACGTTCAATCCAGGCCGCTTTCCTCCGTGTGATTTCAATTGGCTGCTTTGCAAGCTCAGGAAAGCATGAAAGGGTGTTGGCCATTTCGGGAGGTCATTTTAAGGGTCCGTAATCCATCAACAGACACATTTTATAGCACACGGGGCAATCAACACATTGTGGCTTTCAGCACACACCTGCGAACGGAATTAGCCACAAAAAGGCCTCGCATTCAAATTCGTGTAAAGTAGCACACAGGCCAAAAGGGCTGAAAGCAAGATTGAATAAAAGGAGAAGGGCTCTGATGAAAAAACAATGGTGCCTCGCATGAGCAGCTGTATCCTCCAGATAACAATAAAATAAGCAACGAACAATACGACAATACGGCAGTCAACACATCCTGGGACTCGCCGACTTTCTTGGCCAAACCGCTTCTTTGGCAATACGGGTAGGCAGAACCCTTGTAAATATGGACTCGTTTGTAGTAACGAATGCCTTTTTCATAAAAACCGAATTGAACCATCGCCAACCGCATCAAAAACAGCACATCGTTTACCTTTACCTAAACTAAATAATGCTCCGTGCACTCTGGGAAGTGTTCAATGCGCGCTTATTTATTGCTTGATTCCCCCCCCCCCGGGAAAAATATTTTTAAGCGATTTGCGTTCTGATATTTATTACAAACTCTAAAGACTAATGATACATCTCGTTAAAGTGTAGAGAATCTGTTCGGCAAAGTTGTAACCCAAATTAACTAGTACCTCAACTAATCCTTACTCATCCAACCTATTTTAACTTCGGCTTACCAGCCTTACTGCACCAGGTCTTACAAAAGAACTTCCAACTTTTAGACTTGAAGGGCAGATTACTTAGTTTTGTGAGAATATTCTCCTTGTCCATCTTTAAACACACAAATGCTGGAAATAAGGTAAGAATTAATTTTAGGTATTTTCCTTTACTTGTAGACCTTCGGTTTCAAAGGACTATGACAGGAATATAGAGGCAACTTAGTTCTGATTGGTTCTCCTCCTTAAAGAAAATCGTAGAAAGAAAAGCGGTAAAGGAAGAGCAGTAAATTAAGTGCAATAATACAGATGATTGGTGTCTGCAAAAGCAGCAGTCGAATGGCTCATAAGGAGGCCCTATGTCAAGCAGATTTAAAACTCTTGAAACTCGGTGTTTCTCATTAGGTGTTCGTTCATGCGTGGCTTTTGTGGTTTACAGACTTTGCGCCCAGGGAAGCAATTCTGCGTCGTGCTTAAAGAAAAGATTTTAAATGCCACACTTCTCTTTGTGGTCATGAACGAATCAATGACTTCAACCACTTGAGTACCCTGTCTTAAGTTGTACTATCAGTGGCAAAAGTATTTGCTCCTTCTCATGTATTTCAAACCTCTATAACTTGAAAACGTGAAGAGATACGGCAAAAAAGCACTCTATGAAATCGATAGATATAGCAAATATTTATCCAAGTCATTTCGTGCTCTTTTATTGTATCTCTTTTCGTTCTCAAGTTAAGAAGGTTTAAAAAAATGGTGGGAGCAATACCTTTGCCACTGGTGGTACTACCGCTCGATTTGTAGTGTAAAAACTAATGAAAAAAAGAAAAAAAAACACCAAACAAGAACAAGCTAATCCATGCATTAGCCTACTATGTAGTTAGGCAAATTTCCAGCAGCCATTCAGGAAGGGATATGTAGTGGTAATAATGTGATTATATTCAGTTATAGTATGGTCGCCAGGCATTTATTAGGTGATCGTGTTTTATTCTGAATTTGAAATAGTCACCCTATAAAGAAATAATCGATGAATTTAACAACTGCGTTGTAAACCCAATAAATTCGATCATTTATTGGTCTGGCCAGTTTCCATCGAGGAAGTTACAACCTTGATGAAACATTTGGTGTCACTTGATCAGAAAAAAATGACTGCAGAACAAAAAAAATCATTGCAAATATCAAAACTTTTGCCTCTGAATTTTCGCTCATTCAAAATATTAAATTCAATACAAAATCAGTCATCTTGACCGCTTAAATTGTCAGTCAAGACCACAGAATAGTCAAAACAGCAATGAAATACCTAAATGTTACCATTCAATTGATTGATTTGTAGCCATTCCTTCTCAGTCAAAATCAAGTGTTTTAAAGTGCAAGTTAAGGTCAAGCTCTTTTCAGAGCACCTGTATTCGTAAGGTGACCTCGTTTACGCGCAGGCTTCGGCACTTCTTTTAAGAAATCTTATGTGATTCCAATTTTTCCAATGCCTCTCGGAAAGGTAATGGTATTTTAACTCTTAATATAGGTTCGAGTTAAGTGTCATTCCACGGTTCTCTATCATAATCTAACACTTGTTTTGTTGAAGTGAATAAAAGCTTCAAAATTTACCTCTCATATCTTTTCTTTTTCAAACCGATAATTTAGGTAGGAACTCAAAAAGTCAGCAGAGGCTGTATATAATCGTAAATGGCCAGTAAACACGTGCTCGCGAGAAGTAGGGTTGGTGCTTGTTAGCTAATTTGCCTGCAGGAGATTTTGTTCGAATTCATGGAATCATATTCTTAATGTCAATTGGGTATTTTTGATCAGACAGTGCACAAACGCTGATTTTAAAATAAAGCGTATAGTACAGTTGCTTACCTCCTCGCAAAAAAAAAGCGTGATGGTGGGCTCATGTGCATGAAAATAATAGGTCCCTGCGCCTTCCTGTTACACATTTTGTACATTAGAACACAATCTTAAATTTTAAACGTTAAGCCTTTCTTATTACATGAGACCATCCATTGATATACCGTTTAAGATTATACGTAAAAGTGCTTAAGTATGCAACTTCTAGCGAAGTCTAAGCTGGAGCTTTGTGAGAGGGATAGTTCTGTCAGGGCGAAATTCACGAAGACTGTCCTCCGTTGGGCGCTGGTACGGAGGAACAAAAGCGAAAATGGCCGTTGCTAAGAAAGCGTCAGGCCCATGTATTGCTCGCCGGAGTTTCACCGACCCAATGTCGCTCAGCAGAGTTTATTCCAAACTATAAGACGCCATAAAACTATTGATCGTCGCTGGGGGCTACCAGGCCCACTCCTACACTTGGGAGGCATTCTCTGATGTGAGTTGCATTGGCTGCGGAGGGGGCAATGGTCCTGATTCAGGGAGACCGGTTTTGCTGCATGCCGCGAAGCGAGAAGACGCGATGCCGCGGCACGAGCGCAACGGAGAAAGGAAGTAGGCGTAAGGAAGAGTGGGAAGCGTACTCCCCTCTACCACGGATAAAAACGACTGAGCGCACCTGAAGACGAGCATTGCCGTACTGACCACAGGGGGTTCGCGAAAACCTCGCAGTGAAGTGACGTGACAAGTGAAGTGAGAGTGCACGGGTGAGCCATGTTTCGAGCGGGGATTTTAGTGCTTGTGCTCGTATCGATCGTGACTTCGTCGCCCTTGGCGGTGGAGAAGGTCGAGGACGTTGCTCCAGTGGTATCAAACGTTGACCAGAAACCCGCAGAAGTACCCATTTCGGAACCGGCAGTGGCACCAGCTGCACCAGAAGAAGCCCCCAAGCCAGTCGCAAGGAGCCTCCAAGATGATATTTACAACGATGTTGCCAGGGGAGGCCGAGTCCCTGTGGCTGACACCACTTCCGGGGAGGAGCAACTCATCCGGAAGCTCAACACGAGATGTTCGCAGAAGGATACATCATCATGTGTGCTCCTCAAGATGGTCACTTACTTCAACAGGCTCATGAAGAAAAACTCCATTGTTCTGGGCGAAACTGTCGAAATCGAAAGAACCTCGGCTATCTCCGTTGGGACTCCTGACACCGAAGCGCGGGCTCTCGCTGGGGACACCGACGAAGAGAAGCTTACGAACTTAATCACCGACAAACTTTACAACTTCGCCAGATCGCGGGCTCTTAGGATCCACGTCCTCCCCGGTGCCGACCTCCTGGTTTCCTCGGTCACTGCTCAAGATGGATCTCTCAGCTTGTCTTTCTCCGTGGACAGCGGCAAGGATGTTGAGGGTAAGTGACAGCCGATTTTCTTGATAAGTATCTTGAACAAGGGTTCTGACGGATTCTGTTTTTGTGCAGGCCGAGGCAAGAAGAATAACATCCTTCCCGCCCTCCTAGCCGCTGGTGCTATGAAGATGGGTATGATGGCAGTCATTGCATTCAAGGTCCTAGTCCTGCTAGTCGGGAAGGCCCTCATTCTCAGCAAGATCGCCTTCCTCATCGCCCTTGTCATTGGTCTCAAGAAGCTCACGTCTCAAATGCACCACGTCACTTACGAAGTTGTCGCGCAACCCCACCATTCCCACCACGAGTCCCACGGGCATGATTCTTACTCATCAGGATGGGGAAGAAGCATCAATGCCATGTCTCCTGACGCACACAATATCGCATACAGAGGACAGAAGCCATCGTCATAAGGTAACTACCCGACTTTAAAAACAAAATTAACAGTTTCTTCCTCCCACAATGTTGCGGTTGTTTTGACTACCCTTCAAAACTCAAAATTTATTAGTAGATTCTACACAGCCGTGTTAACTGATCTACTGTTATGAACATAACCCCAAAAGCAAGTTAATCTCGATAAACAAATGATAACCTATTTCCAACATTGTTTACCCTCAGCTCAGGGGTTTGACCGTTTCATTATCATAATATATCCCTTGCCCGTTCTTGAAACATTAACAAATCTTGCTCATTTTTAAATTCTTTATGCGTAACAGAGGTGTGAGTAATACCCAATTTTCGCGTGAAAACTGTCAGTAACTTTCATAAACTGTTAAAGCATGCATTTTTGCGACTGGCTACGACAGCGCAATTGGCATGGGAGTTTTCATCACAGCACGCAACTTTCCGAGAAAATTGTTGAGAGAGATACATTTTAATTGGTGATCAGTTCGAAAAAGATGTAGGCGGAATTTACCTTCCTAAGACTAAAATCAGACTTTTAGGCAAATAAAAAACAACAAAAAGGCACTAGGAATTACATTTTCTATGGGGCCGTCAGATCATGCACTTAATGTGTTACTACAAGAGTACGTAAAGCGACTGATAACTTTTTCTAGCGTTTACTCACACCATAGGAAATGGAGTGTTGGCGATATTTATGTGGTATACAAGTTCAACGCTAAATTTTCCAATTCGGCTAAAAATCAAAATCTGGTAAGGGTCGGCCAGCTAAATGTGATAAGGATCAAATTATCAATTCTTTGGAACACCGGAAGAACGCCATGAATGGCGTCCTATGTATATACCTACAGAGCTCGCTTCACCAAATCGGCGTCAGGTTTCTGCTTCCCCGAAATAACATCCAATCTTGCATGCTTGAGTAAATGGGCCTACATTAAAATTCGCATGCCTGTAGCTCTGTGGAGGGAGACCCGTTTTCCTCATCTCTAACAGTGTCAACTTATTCCGCATAACAGTCTGACATGTTTACAACTCCACGAATGGACAGCGGGCTTAACACATTTCTCGTGATATTTCGCGCTTCCGCTCTTGACATCTCTTCTTCATACATATTTATAATCCCAAGTACCACTATAAAACGCTCTGCAAGCGAAAATAAGCCTAATGGTTTGTAGCGCAAAATCATGTTGCTTCCTAAATTTCGAATGAGTCCCGGAGGTTATTCAAAATGCGGGAGTTACCTTTCACTTCAACTTAAATAAATCAAGGGTACAACTCATATAGTATCAAAAATCATCATACAACGCTAATTGCGCGTACCGCATTACAACCTTTACATCTTCAAAACAAGAGGATCAATTAGCACCTTATTACAAGTAAAAAAAATGTCAAGATAAGTTGCCTCGACCAAAAGATGGAATATAGACAAGGAGCATTTTCACAAAGGTGTCGTATAATTACTCACGTTGGACCTCACTCATCCAAAACAGAATCGAGGCACGTAGAGAGAAATGTTTCAGGGTCTCTACAAATGCTCAGAAACCTCACAACCATTTATCACCTAGTTTTGCGTTTGGAGGTTAATAGGATAATAACAGGACTCCTTTGCAACGGAGACAATTTTAACGAAAGTTCAGTTTGAGAACACGCGTGCAACAAGGTGTACGCTCTCTTGGCAAGCGCTTCATTTTTCTGCATTATGCTCCTTGGTACCCGACGGATACCAGTACCCTCCTCAATATAGCTTTTTACCGTTCATCATAAACCAAAAAGCATAAATGCATAAAGGGACGTAGATGCACTCGGCCTTACCGTCGCATTTGCTCTCTTTCTTTTATTCTCAAGGTTCATCTTTTAACTATCGGATGGCTCACAGGCTCTCTTCTATTCTCAGAACCAAACGCATATTTCTCTCATCATTAACGCTTCTATAATGGGGTCAAACTTAAAAGCTCTTATAAAAGGGTTGATTTATATTTTCTGCTGATTCAATCACTTCATTTCTAAAGCTACTAATTAACAAACTAACCTCTAAATGCTTATTAATGCTGATTTTATCTACAAAAGTGGCCCGAATGTCACTTTCTTTTGCATCGGCGGTTATCTTGCGACTGCCAACGCGAGCAACGATGTCAATTTGAGCATTCACGTTCTAATTTTCCTACCACTTTCTAAATTTAATGAAGAGTTTCGTATATCATAATTAAGAAAAGTAATTTTATGCACATCAAACATCCATTCATCATTCGATTTGCTTGCTCTGCAGCGTTTGCTTCTATAGGCTTTACGATTGATTACGTTCGGCTGGATCACCTTGTTCTTAGCGAAAACTATAGCTTTAATAAGATCGGGAGATTATTCAGGGAAAGGTACAGGGCGATATCAGCGAGAATAGCTTACAGATATCTCACCACCACCGATCGCACAACACCGCTTGTCGTTTTTATAGCATCATTTCTTTCGGGTCGTTTACATTGCTCGGTGCGCTTTAAATGAATACGCATGAATTGTAAACATTACATTAAATCGCCTTTTTACAGGGCTTCCGGCTTACGTTTATGATTAAGACCTGAGTTGCCAAAGGCAGGCCTTTGAAGATAGATTTCTTTAAACAACGTGGCCAGATTTTTTTTTCTTTACTGCCGCACTGAAAATGAACTTTGATAAGGAAACGCTGAAGACACAGCAGTCTTTCTAGATGTGGCAGAATAGGAGTTCTCTTGGAATGACTAAACTTGCTTGCCCACTTTTCTTATCACGCATTTTCTTCCCACTCGTAATTGAACAGCTTTTGGCGACTTGCGGAAATTAGAAGGAAAAGCAATCCGTCAAAAGTTGTTGACCGTGAGTAATGGAGCCTCGACAAGAGTCACGATCCGTATGTTTCACAAACTTTCTCTGTTTAGCCCTTTTATTGGTCGGTCTAGTACAGGCGAATCAACCATGCACAGTACAAAGCCTAGACTTAAAAGGCAGGCGTGAACGCAGCTCTCCTCTTAGAAGAAGATTGAGAATAACTGGATCTCTAGGGGCGAATGGTAATAGGTATTGTCATAGAACGGATACAGTTTTACTTACACCTCTTTATTCATGAAGCGTCCTAAAAGGTATTTGAAATTTCAATAGATTACTCACTGATCACATCCTAATCAGGCTGCGAAAGCGGCCCTATCACGTAGGTAATAGAACACCTTCAATTTAACTAGCATCTGGAATTAAATCTTGATTGGGTTCTAAAAGAGGTGGATCCTAAATAGTTCTTGTGTGTATTGGATTTTGATCCCAAATCGTCCGCTCCGTTTTTAGGGCGTGATGAAGACCTGAATTTCTGATCAGATCGAAGTAATCACGCTCCATTAAGTCTGGACCTCTCGAAGCCAATTACTATACTTTAAAACAGTCAGAATTTGTCCGCTTAGCTTTTTACAGGACTATTATACCCATTAACCCGAACGTCGAGATGTCATCGTGTGCGTATAAACTACGACGGCAAACGGCAAATCGTTTGATAAAATTAACACCCGGTATCGAATGAGCTCCTATAACAGTTCGTGTAATAGGTGCGGTCACGCAAGTCTTCGAACGATCGACTGTGTACGTAAGCCGGAAGTTCTGAACAATACCATCCCATCAGTGTTAGGGTAACACGGTCAAGTTTTCGTGTTCAAGTATCAAAATAAAACCTGTATTTGTATATATTGGAATTTACCGTTCCTTGACTTTGTTTTTACGGAGTTTTACGCGCGCACTAATTACTTGAACATTTAGGTACATAAAGTCCACATTTTGCGCTTGTCTTCATTTTTTAGGCGACACTAAATGGCCAAAAAATAGGCAACATTTACACACTTATTCTTTGCTGGTACGAGTCACTACGCCGGAATCACTCAGTTTCGTGTCTTAATAGTAAAAAAAAATGTTCGTTTCGGAATTTTCCATTATTATTAGAGCTATTCGGCGTAAAAGTGATTCAAGGGTGGGATATCTGTTATTAGTTCTAGGGCCATTAAAAATTGGCATGAAAATTAAGAGATCCCTAGTCTTCGTCCCAAAAAGACACTTTTTCGCGCATTACTTACTTTTGATGCAGTATCATTACTTGGTCGGCCGCGTACATTCGAATAATCATTATAAGCATCCGCAGGCCCAAACATTAGATACTGTTGTCCCGGAATATGGATACGCTCCAAAATTCTCATTGCCTGGACGTATTTATCAGAGAAAAGCAGGTACCTTTATGGTGTATGAGTAGCTAAGCACTATGTTTAAGAATGTATGTCGGCTAATCACCCAAAAAGAAGTGTAAATCTGCATGATACGTGAAAACGACTTTTCAAGTTAACAAGTACGGTTCTCTCTAAGATTCAACAAAAGTAAAAGAGGAAAGAAAGAAATAATGTAAGGTTCGTAATTATCGTTAAATTCTCAGGCAAAAACTGTCAAGTGTCCCTTTTTTACGCCGAGTTTGCTGAGTGGACTTCGGTTGTAACATTGATGACCCTCATATTTCCGTCACACATTAGTAAAGAATCTTCGAAGAAAGTATTTCCGTGAGACGTCCTTTGTGTGTTTTCTTTCCGAGTGTTTAGAGACATACTTATAAACTTTCCGGCTTTTGGAAGTAGAACGCCGCTGGGCCGTCTTGACCGTGGGAGTATCATTCTGGCCGTGAAAACATGCATCCAGAAAAACTCTCATACATGACCACACCGTTTACAAAAGCTTAACATAGTCTAATTCCCACAAAAAGTAGCCCCATCAACGAGACCAACTGTTAAACATTCCTGTGAATCATGAAATCCAGGCAAAGTTCAGAATTTGGTGAGAATGATCTGAAGTTATACTCCGGTCCTAGCATTAAGATGTACCAGGGTTTACTCACACTTTACTTTGAAAAATCATAAAAAGTGGCCCATATCCCTTATCGCGCCTTTCTCGCGCATTTAGCTAGCTAAGGAATACAAACTAATCTTCGTCTGATTTCTTTATATCATGAGTTGGAAGTGCACTAATCTAATTATCAGAACCTTTCTAATGGATGTAATCATAATCATTTAAGAAAGCGGATTCTATCTTGGTACAAGCTCTATAATTTCGTCAGGTCTTTATTGCACTAAGGAAAGAGAATCTTTAATCAGATGCAACAAAAGTCAAATCACTGATCGGGAAAGAATTTCAGTCCAATTATTCACTAAATTTGAGACATCATTTTTATTTTCTAGACACTGCTTATTTCAAGAACGAAATACCTAAAATTTGTTGAATATTTGGATTGAAAACTTTTTAGACCAATGAATTTTATTGCTTCTAAAATTGAGATTCTCTTTTTACAATGTAAAGCGGGATACTTGGGAGCACTAGAAGGTATCCTATTTCTCCGAGACTTTTCGACTAATTTTCTGGATTCAATACTGTGCAAAATTTCCCCTGTCATTTGCAAAATTATCATCATTGGACCTATGCGATTTGTCTTTAATGTTTGGAGGTCCTAAACAAATGTTCAAACGCGCCGTTTCATGAATCGAGTCATAAATTTCCTCCCCCCTCCAAAAAAACAAAACAAAAACAACTCTTAATAGCGACAAAGAGTGAGACGATGGCTGGAAGAAATGGGATAGTCCTGAAAAGAATAAAAAAATAAAAATAAAATGATTAGAGCATGAAAGAAAAAAATTAATATGGCGCCATTAGTTTTATTCTTATTGTTTTGCAACAATCCTACTTCAACATTTAGCCTAAAATTTTAAAGGAAAAATTTGCGTTAATAACGATAAAACAATGTTCAATCTGAGGCAGGCTAACGTCTTCATCACACAAGAAACGCAGTTTAACTTGATGGCCCTAAAAGAATGTTTAACTAAAACTGTTGACCTCGTTTTCATAAAAGATTAGTCAATTTAACTAGATCAAGAAACACGATTTCAATCATAACAGGTTTGAACTCACTGTTAACCAACATTTATATTTATGCGAGACCGGTACTCAATTCGATGATTCCGTCCAAGCCTAACTTTCCTGCACGACTGGATCATAGCTTTACTTTCAACTAGAAAAACAGCTTTCTTCCCCTAGTATCATCAATTACCAGCTTGAATCCGAGGAAAGTTCAGCCACATTCTGTGGATCCTGTCCAGGGTGCTATGTGACCAATTTTGCGGCATGGCTGACCTGAAAGTTTAAAACCTGTTCATATGACCTTGATCTTGCACTTCGCGGCTGCCGATGCCCAATGAAATTTGTTTCCGGACGATGTGTCTGCTGAGGCCCTGCGCTTGGCCAGTGTATCCACGCATCATTAGGTACCATGAGTTTCTTCTGACGAGATTAGAATAGAAATGGGTCATGGACACAATATAGTAATCAACTTTTACTGATTTAAATCTTGCTATCACGGAGTTTCAATACCATTTGGCTGGCGAAGATTAACACAGCGGGTTAGATAGGTCGGCAGCATCAAGAAAGTGCCTCCACTAATGAGTGGCAACCCGATTCCCGATCACAGATGGGTAATTTTTTAATTATAGCACAATAATATCTCCGACTATCTCATGGCAGAAGCTATTAACAATACAGTGGATCACAAAAGTCATGACCCTTGCTTCCGTAGGGAATTCATAGAAGCAGACGGGATTACTTGTGGCCCACTGTGCAGTTATGTCCATAGATGACGAGCCAAGCAAAATCTTTTTTTTTTCTTTTCTTTTTTTTTTGTAAATTAATGTTTGTCGGCAGCAGCGCGTGGGGTGGATCCGGGAAGGTTGAAGGCTAGGAAATTCTACGAACACACATTACTTTACAAAAAGTCACTAGATTTTGTTTGGCCCATCACTTATGGACATCACTGTACATGGTGAAGCAGCGAAACTGTAGTGAAAATCTGAGCAAGTTTTACTTCTCCGATGGTGGCCACAGTTCTTTTAATGATAGATGAGTAATTTGGTCAAGGAAATAATTACCTTCTTAAGCCAAACCACAGAGCCTCAGCAAACCAGCATTTTTGTGTAACAATCCCACTTGTTACGGCGACAACTGCATTTGTTGTTAGATTTCATAATGTTGTAACAGTTGATTGTCATGACATCAATTCTCTTCTGCAGAGGCTATATTGGAAAACGCTTCGAGACAACAATGTCATTTTTTTCTGTGAACCTAGCTGTGAAATAATGTACAGCTTGTTAGAATGTCTTTGAGACAATACTAACATACCGGTCCAATATTTATTCATCATTACATCAGTTGATTTCGAATTTTCAAATATTTTACATTTATTGATTTGGCTCATTTTTCACAAAAAAATGCGTATTCTTTTGAGCCTTTTTTCGGACTTCTCTAAAAGTAAACGGTGAAGTTTCAGTTTTTTCGGTTGAAAAGTTTTGCAATGGGGTTGAAACTGAAAGAAATAGATTTTTTTACTGTCTTGTCTTCATTGTGTATACCTAGGTTACCGGCAAGCTCTTTCTTTCATGAGGCCTCCATCACCGTGTATTTTTGTCACTTTTGACAAACTCAAACTCGGAAACTAGATGGTGAGACTTGTTTTAATTTTACAACTGTGTGAGGATTTATGATAGATACAAACTACATCGATTTCAGCTTTTCCTATTCATTTTGTCACCGCGGGGTAGTACCCTTAATCGCCGAGTTGCGAGTCGCGTTTTTCGCAGCTGTCGAGTTTTAAGGGGGTTGGAAACCAAGTTGCTGCGCGTCACAAAATAACCGTCTTTTCGGTCGCAACATTTTTTTTATTCAATTAATTTGCAATTTGATGGGTGGAAACTGTATACTAGACTTCCGTCTAGTTTCCATCCATCAAAACGAATTGGACGAATTATATTTTTAAAAATGTAGCGGCACAAAAGAAGGCTGTTTTGCGACACACAGCAACTTGATCGTTACTGAAAACCCCTTTAAAATTCCATGGTTACGGAAAACGCGACTCGCAACGAGTCGCCTTATGCTTAGGGCCATCATTTTACGAAGATTAGACTCAAAACGACGAAACATATCTAGTCGTCCCAAAACCGAAAACTGCGAAAAGGCTAGTGTGCACACCTTTTTTTCTTATTTGACGACATCTTCTTTTAATTTTCTTACTTGGAGTTATTCACTTAGCGTCGTCTTGAAAATATTATTGTATTAACTATTAATTATACCGCTTTGCGGCAGTGGAACCCAGCCAACCGCACCTATGTTACGAATGAGCGATCAAAGCGCACGCCATAATTAGGTCTAAAATGTTTAGAATGCTGTGGGAGGCGAGGAGCGGATGATAAATCAAGTGGGTTGTAGGCCGCGCAGTGACCGCTACTCGGAAAGCATCGGTGCGTCCACACTGTCAGTTTTAAAGGTTGCGTTCTCCTCCGATCTCTTGTGTTCTACGACTCGTCACCAAGCCGAGTGAAGCGGCATTGGAGCAAAGCACAAGCTACTTAAACTTACCGAACCGAGGTAAAACAAGCCTTTTTCCGCTTTTTTCCTCAGTCAGTATTAATTTGCCGCAAGCAACGACAAGTTCGGCTATGTTATTTAATACATTTCTCCTCGCTCCGCTGTTGCTTCTCTTGGATCGACGATGCACTGTAAATTTTTAAGGTTGCATTCTCAACCTTATGGTTTAACCCCTACGATATTAGGCCGAGCGGAGCGTTAACGGAACGAGGCACAAGCCTCGTAACTTAACCTGGATATCTAGGTAAACGGTCGCCAAGCCTGATGCCGCTTACTTCTCGGCGGCCGATTTAGGGCCGCCGAGAAGTAAGCGGCATTAGGCTTGGCGACAGCGGAGCGATAGCGATGCGAGCCACAAGTGACTTTATCTAATCTTGGTAAGTGGCAAGGGGCTTGGTTATAACAGGTTAAGTTAGGTTGGATGCCTCTTGTCTCGCTCAGATGTCGTTTTAATCGGTTTGACGACGAACGGTTGAACCAAAAGGTTAAAAAATTGCTACCTTAAAAAATGAGTGTGGAAGATGGAACACAAAACCTTCAAAATCCGACCTTTGAAATTTACAGTTGAGGCCCACCTCACATTCCGAGTCCCTCCTCTCAGGTTTCTCTAAAGAGCTCGAAGACTACACACGCACTGTTTTAATGGAACCAGTCACAAGTTGGCCTGCAAAAGTATGGCTTTTCCCGTGTGTATAGCGGGCCCCTCCCCGCCCGCAGAAAGGCCGCGGCCTTTGACCATATATGAACGGTTAATGCCTCGCCTTTCCCCGCTCTTGACTTTGAAATTCCCGCTCCCTGAAACTGGAACGGATGCTTTTCCCTGCGCGGGGAAATTCTGATTCACACTAGTTCTCACGTACAACATACGTCTACTGCCACGTCTCGTTATAAAAAGAGCGCACCTCGTACGAGCGTAAACGACACCGAAACAATACTCCGGCGCCGCAAAGCTAACAAACCAGTGTTAGCCATTTTCAAAACTAGGTAGTTTTAGCTCATCGGAGATATAGCTGATTTGGTTTTAGATATCCTGCCAAACGGCAAACGTGTAGCAACTACTTCCGTTCAACGAGGAAAATAGCCCAATGAAAAACAGATACTTAAGATAATGTGTTTTATTTGCATACGTCAACAAATTAAGTCAAATGTAAAAAAAGGTTTTCCTTATGGAAAAAAAGCGTTAAAAAAGGGAGAATTTTACTTTCGAAAGTTTGACAAATCCCGCAGGACACTTAATAAAAAAAGATGTTTTTTGGCAACAAAAGAGGGCAAAGTAAGAGTGGACTCAGTTATTCGTTTTAATTTTATAATTGATGAAAGTCTTGTTGGTAAACGTTTGATAGAGGTAAAATATTTATACCGACCATCATAATGTATTGTGCAGTCGAGAACATGAATCGTTGATAGTGCACTTTCTTCCCGTGCCTGATAGTGTTGGCAGCCTTGCTGGGCCTCAGTGGTAGGGGCAACAGAACACAACACGTTTTGGACTATGCCATCCTTTCCGACGCATGAAAGAATAAAGGCAAGTTTCAGGATTATATTCTGAATGTGTTGGCCAATGGCAATCTCAAAACGATTCTTCTTTCATCCCAACCACGGAAGCCCAAGCATTGTCACTAATTCGACAAGATCGGTAATGTTTTTTTTTTCTTTTTTTTCTCTTTTTTTTGGTTATTTGTACTCGCTTCAACAGCTGAGGTCATCAGCGAGTTCTGTGAGGGTGAACTGTGAGGTGAACTGTAAGGTTAGGAAGAGAGGAAGGTATGCGGCTGTGGCCAACTTGTAGTGGCACCACCCCGGTATTCACCTGGAGGTGGGGAGAGAAACCATAGAAAACCTCTCCAAGGTGGCCGGCCGCCGGGATCGAACCCGGGACCTCCCGAATGAACAGCAGCAGTGATGACCACTAGACCACTGCTCTCGGTCTTCTTTTTTTTTGTCTGCGAGCTTGTTCCTATAAGTATTTCACTGCTTCCAGCGTAGCTCCGCGTAAGAAAGACTTCTGTTAGCTAGAAGCACTTGTAGCCCAATGCACACTCTGTCTCAATGAAAGGTTAATTAAACGTTAGTGCCATGTGCATGCGAAGTTTGAACAGCCTAACCACGGATGTTTCAGACAGGTAGTATACCAAAATTATTCCAGATTTTTTTTTATCCTTGAGCTTAAAGCATCCTCATCAGAATTTGTCGTCGTCTGCTCTTTTTAACGGTTGTCAAAGATTCGATATTTATCACTTTTTTGCAGGAAACTATATTCAGTGATAGAAAGTCCCAAAAAGAACACTTACTTGCCGCGACAATATTCAAATAAATAAACACAAACAGACCAAAAACATCCCCCGTGAAATTCCAGGGCGGTTTATATTGTCTTATTGCGTTCAGCGTTAAACGGTTTTAGCTACACTTCACTGCATCATATTTATTATTGACGCGAGTCTCCGTCGTTGATATCACGTGGATTTGAATATTATGCTTATTATTGTTATAGTAATTTATTTTGAAGTATCATGAGTACAAGAGTACTACAGAATCCAAACTTTCACATATTCTCGCGCTTACCCAGCAGCATTGGAAGAATATCCACAAAACTTAAACCGTGACGTCACATGTGGAATGACTTCAGAAAAAAAGATAGTGCGCAACTTTAAAGGCGTTGCATTTTAAGAACGGCAGCCTTTTAAAATGATTTTACTGGGATCGTTTTTATTGTCTGGCGCCTTACATGCAATGGCATGTGTGTCTGATAATAGTGAGAGAAACTAGAACAGGTTTTGATCTGCCCCTCGGGAAATGGAACAAATGAGAACGTTTTATTTAAAGAGACGCAGAAAATGCTCCAACTTACGGCGATTGAGCATTTTGGGCAGCCTCGTCACAGCTGCTTGAAGTAAATTGCGTTTTTTTCTTTTCTGAGAGTACATTACAACTTCTCTGCGCCCACCGATTACGTAGAGTTACATTGGTATTGACGAGCAACGCGCTGTATTGGTAGTACTGTATATGACGCCATCTGCCGGCAATGTTATGAACTATCCTTAAGCTTTCTGTATCGATTAGTTCATCAAGTCTTCGTTTGATGGCGTTCATTGACATTGTCAATAGTTTTTCTTACTATCACAAAGTTTCATTATGTATTGGCGATTTTACGATGTCCAGCTAATCGGTATGTTTCATATTTGTTTCAGGACGCTTGCGGGATCTCCTCTCTGTAGAGAAAAAGACCTGAATATTTATGTAATTTATTATTTATTTAATTAAATATAAGATACAGGCGAGAAGTGCTGAAATTGAGTACAAAGCACAAAAACCACTTCACATTGAAGCGGTGACCAGAGTCTAATTTTTATATACAGTTTCTGCCGCATATCTGAGAATTGCGTTTTACTGTAAATATAGTGTCTAAAAATCTGCAACCGACATGTTACTGTATGTACATTAAACGGCTCTCCAATCAAAGTTATGAAGTTTTATAATTCACAGACCCGCAGACCACATAAACAAATATTTACCTCCCTTTCTCAAAATTACTTGATTCTGAGGCTTTATAAAAGCGACTGCATTTCAGTTAATGGCATTCTCTAACAAACATGCAAGCGAAAATTACTTTTTTTTTGTGCAAATGCATTATTTTGTACGACTTTTGATATATAGGTTGAGCATAGGGTTTGTTTTATTTATAGTAATTTTTTGCCCCTTTGTCTTAAAGAAATACTGTAACTGAAAGCGTGGCTCATTGCAAATCGCCCCCAACACGTTTCTATGATATTTAGTGTTTTGCTTTGTGCGAAAGCATACCGGTACCTAACCAAACTACTACTGTATGTCAAAAAAAAGATGTAACTGCAATATTTACAGCAACTGTAAACACATCTTGGGTGACAAGTAAAAAGATGTTGACAACTTGTGATTCAGAGCAGAGAGTTCAGTATGCAAAGAATGCATTGCATAATTTCTTGGCTGCTAAAATTGTCCCGTAAGGTTTAGTTTATCGTTTTTCAAATGTTGAGTGCAGGAATTGAAAAAAGGCATTACCTACAAGGTACGTGTCCCTTGTCATTTGCCTCTATTGTTAGGTGAGTACACGTTTGTTAGGGCCAGTTATTATAATGTTTAGGCATGACGGGACCTTGAATTACTTTCCAATTTAATTCCTGCACAAAAATGGGTGTCTTAATGCGCGTTAAAGTCCCCCAATAGGAAAGCATGCCTTCCACCGCGGTCACGTGCTTTGTCAACAATAATAGGCTTAACTGAAATTTAAACTAAAACATAAAAGGAAACCTGGAGATTTCATTTGACATTGTGACGTCCAAATAAGCATTCCGGTTGTTGATAAAAGTAGCCTTTCCGTTCAAATTTGAAATATTTTTAGGTATATGTCATGTATTGCTATGCCACATAACAACGAATTGAAAGAGAGATCGATCATTGAGTAAAAAAGAAAAAAAAGGAACATAAAAAAAGAGAAACCTTCAATCAGAATATGTGGATACAATCACCTCATATATAGGAAAGCTTTTTATTCTTTTATCCTCTCGGATTATAAGTTAAATTTGATAAATCACATTAACACTTGATAATGGGCATTACGATTGTACTCCTCTACCATTCTTACCCCCTCTATTTTTTTAAATTTATTTTAATTTGTAAGACAAGTTATTTCAAACTGCGGATGTAAAATGGCACCAGGAACCGTACGAAATTTTAATATTTTATCCGAGAACCTGACGCTCTTTTTAAGCAAAGCTCATTATTTGGGAAAAATGTGTGCCTCTAACTGTGAATTTGTTAAAATATACTTCAAAAGTGCTCACCAGAAAAAAAGGCACGTTACGCCTTAAAAAAAAAGATTTGTTTTTAAAAGAGGACTGACATGATGTACGGAAAAAATATACAACTTAAAAATAATCTTGCCAGAATCAGAAATAGGGTATTAGGTTTTGTGACCTCGTGGAGAGGAAGACATTTTTGCTTTCCAGTATTGGTCATGCTACACATTTTCGGTGCCACAGAAGTTTCTATCTTTCACACGATCTCCGTTTTAAAAGTTTGTAAACGTAGGCAAAACATTGCTGTCCGTTCGGAAACTTTTCAGCGTAAATCAGCTGCCAGGTGAAATGGTTGTTGCGTTGGGGTCCGAAATCTTGTTTCTTTTCTCAATTGCGGCGGAACACTTTTGCGTCGTTTTTCCTCTGAGGTGTCAAAGTATTCTACCGGCGCAGGAGCTTGTGTCGAGA
>Ga0058701_10001056_pt1 | contig 19009 bp, 9 predicted proteins | sample AgamicOrMae_FD_97039 | JGI IMG/M metagenome (GOLD analysis project Ga0058701, IMG submission 97039) | Agave microbial communities from Guanajuato, Mexico - Or.Ma.e | ecosystem: Host-associated > Plants > Phyllosphere > Phylloplane/Leaf | place: Guanajuato, Mexico | collected 2012-06-04
CACTATACCAAAACTTGGTATACGGCAAGAGGCTTGCTTATGATATAGGTTGGGCTAGGTTGGATGCCTTTTGCCTCGTTCCGCTATCTCTCCGCTCGGCTTGACGAAGGAGGGTAGCACCAAATTTAAACCAGAAGGTTGAAAATGCTACCTTAAAAAGTTACAGTGCGGCGGGTAAAGCACAAGCGATAGAAAAATTCAAACTTAAATATTAACATTGCGTCGGGTTATTCACTATTACTCCCATGACATGAGCAGATTCTATCATAGTCAACGCTCTGATTGCTTGGCTGAACTTGTGCCAAAGATTTCGCGGAGGATAATGGACAGAGTGAATGAGTTCATGCCGACGACTTGGGACCGAACGAACTCGACTAGGTGCCTCTGGGAGGTTCCGGTGCCATTAACTCCAATCTTGCGCTCCAGAAATCACGCACCCATTTCCGGGAAAAAAAACTGTGCGCCCTTCGTAGAAATGAACAGTTGGCAATACTCATAGTATTCAAAAATGGATGGCAGGAGTCGAAAAACACTCATTGTAAATTTTCAGAATCTACTTTTCCAACCTCTTGTGTCGCAATAGTTCGAGCTCACATCAATAGCTGGGCGAGGCTCAGGGTAATCTACTCCAGGGCTACCGGTGAGTCTTTTTTTAACTCTTTTTGGGACCCAGAGAAGCCAGCCAACCATTTTCCATCGTTGAAACAAAAATGACAAAAATGTAGTCGTGCGCAGAGTTATTTTAATAGCCGATATTTTTACTTCCATGTCAATTGAAGTATTGGCAACGTGCAAAAAATCGACTTCGAGATAAGACCGGATTTGGGATGTACAACTTTCAAAACCTCGAGAAAAGTGGTTTTGGACAATCCATCTGTGTTTTTTTAGTACTCGTAGGCTTTACTCTAAATTTGAAAACTGAATCTTAGAGACACTCACTGATTCAAATTAGATTATGGAAGTGTTTGTAAAAGGTAACTTTTGGGTACCGATAGAAACTTTTTTTGTCTGGTTGAAATGTCACTTAAGTCACACTTTGGAGATGAAACTTGATTGGCAGCCTTGGGCAAAAAGCGTAATTTAGTTATTATTGAAGATACCCCTATCAATATCCGTATCAAGTGAGAGCTTTCGACGAGACCTTTTCATTGATATAGTTGTTGATAAATTTATCTTTAAAAATAACGAAGTTGCGCTCTTTCCCTATCATACCTTATTCATACCCAAAACAGGTGGATACATGAAAGCACTTAAAAAGGGGTTAGACTGTGCTTGATGATAGCTGACTCCTGACCAAACCTTAAGGTAACCTAATTCTTTTTCGTTGATGAATGAACGGTTGAACCAGGGAGGGACATGATAGTCCACAATTTTAACATTTAAATATACTGTGCAGATCAGTAAAGAAATTGTGATTATCAAAAATATCCGGAAGCTCTCCAGAGCCGAATCGGAAAACTTCATCAACAACATTTTCTAAGCTTTCTTTTGCAGTGTTAAGACAATTTTTGTGATTACTTTTTGCCACGGAGAAATCCGCATTCCCTCTTGACACGCGAGTGTAAAAAAATATGAGTGATTTGTTGGGTGCACCTTGAAGAGGCTAAGGCTGGTTCGAAGAGAGGTTTCGTGTTACATGTGTGGTATCGCATTGTTCGGTGGCGCGTCTGAACGGGTAGCTGTCATAAGCGCCAACAAGCACAAGCGCCAACGCCGCAAGCGCCAATCCGTAACCGCCAAAACGAGAAAAGTCGCAAACGCCAAAGTTCTTAACAGCAATACGCATCTTACATAACCTAACTTAACAAAACAACCTAACCTAACTTAACCTGACCTAACTTAACCTAACCTAACTTAGCCTAACCTAGCTTGACCTAACCTATACGAACTTTGGCGTTTACGACTTTTCTCGTTTGGCGGTTACGAACTGGCGCTTGCGGCGTTGGCACTTGTGGTTTTTGGCGCTATCGAAGGCCCCCCGTCTGAACCAGAGTGAACACCTCGTTATTCTTGTACTTTTGTATTTGCTTATAACCTATGGTTCGGCTACATATTAGGTGCCTACCTAATCCACACGCTATCATCTGGATCGAGGCCCTGGTCTTAATGGCAAGGATCCTGGTTAATTAGGCTTGTTGTGCCCCTCCACCTTCCTCTCACTTATCGCGTCTCAGAATGGCTTTTGTTGGGCCGTCAATACCAGTTACGTGAGTCGCCGTCGACTGCGGCTACGTCGCTACCACGGCGCTGCTACGGCACTGCTACGGGCGGCACTACCGGAGCATCGGCCTCGCCGCACCGAACGGACTTTAATTGTCGATCGCGTTTTGTGGTAGACTTAGCAGATACCTTCGCGGAGGGAAAGTTACAAGGAGCTACTTTTACCTACAAGTAATCGGGCCACGAGCTCCGCGACGGCGGGGAAGCAAGCCGAGAAGTGCGCCGCCGCGCGCCGAAAGTTGGCCTTTTATTTCCGATAATCAGCGCAAATCAGGACAGAGAACAGCTCGCGTCGCCCGCTGTTTCAATAAAAGCGAGTTTGCGCTGTTTTTTCGCTCATTCTTGACTTCGCCACTTGATACCAATTAAGGCGCTTAACGTCCGGGCTGGGGCTCTTTGACTTGTTTTCCTTACACGTTCAATATGGAAGTATTTTTGCTAGCGTTTCGCTGTGTCGTGTAAATACTAGCTTGAAATACGAGTTTTGATTATTTTTCAAGATAGGCCTATATTCAGCCACAATTCAAAAGGTTTCGGCGATAGTTTTCCATTGATGTGGCTGAACATAGGTCTATCTTGAAAAATAAGAGAAAGGGAAAGTGCGTATTTTTGTTATTTTTCCAGATAGACCTATGTTCAGCCATATCATTCAAAAGGTTTCGGCTAGAGCTTGCCTTTGGTGTGGCTGAACATAGGTCAATCTCGAAAAGTAACCAAAATACGCTCTTCTCTCTTATTTTTCAAGATAGACCTGTGTTCAGCCACATTAATGGAAAGCTCTCGCTGAGACCTTTCGAATGATGTGGCTGAACATAGGTCTATCTTTAAAAATACCCAAAATACGTACTAGCCCCTTAATTTCCAAACGCAAATCGGGTGAGAACTCAAACAGGTGTTTCGTTTTTACTGTGAACCCTTTTTTTCGGATGTACTATACTCTCCGGGTCCTAGTGCCGCTTTTTCTGTCCGCGGATGTTGGCGGTCCCGTTCCGGGCCGCGGCGGAGAGGTCGCCGACGACGCGGTGGCGGTGCAACGGCGCGGTGCAGGCGTCGCCGGCGCTTGGCGCTATGCGGCGCCGCTCTTAAATCGCAAATGGGTCGGAACCAGAAAGTTGCGATTTCATTCAACGAAACTGGCTGATGTGAGCTTCGCTGCCAACTTGGCTCGCTTCCCCGCTGAATACTAATTTTCGGTAGGAAAAGTTTCGGTTTCGTTGATAAAACGACGCTTTTCGATAGAGAAGTCGTTAATTCAGTCGCTACACGATTTTAACCTATTTAAGCAAGGGAATCCAACTTGAAAGATTTAATCGGATTTTCGCGCCAAACAAGGGGCTGTCTTTCTTCGTATTAGAAAGCTGCCTCAAGCAAACCTCTGTCCGATAAGGGACACGTTTGATATCCATTTTTGGAGTTCACCCGCAAGGGAATCACAGAAAATTCTGTGATTGAATATGACTGATTTGATTTTGTCATCCACTTCTATATCTTTAAAGAAAGGTGGAAAAAAGGCAAGTTTTAAAATTCGAGGACTTAGTGACCTATTACTTAAAAAAAGTATTTTACAGAACTCCAGTTTTTTTACATATTATTTGAATCATACAAATTTTGTCAAAGGTCACTAAAGAGGACCTAGACTTATGAGAGATCTTTGATAAATCACATTACGTAACATGTTTACCAGAAAATAACCTCTTCCCCCAGTGGTTACGTATACTTTCTTCCCACCAAAAATTTCTGGACGGTTTACGCTTTGAATTATTTTTCATTAAAAATTGTTAATTCTGTTAATTTTTCTTTTTAAAATGTTTGTATTAACTCACGGCGGCCCCCTAAGAACGTAACATAATTAATGGATTGCCCCTACTGGTTAGCAAGAAAATACTAATCGATTAATAAAGATGGCCCATGGTAGGTGTGGTGATCTGTCAAACCCGCCATGACGCAATATGTCAAACAAAACTCATCGTATTCATTTACCTTAACGTAACTTAGGCTAAAGTTACCCAATGTGACGCAGCGTAACCAAACCTCAAATATCCTAATCATGTTACCCAACCTAATATCGTTAACCTAATTCAACCCCCAACTTAACCTATCCTCCTGGTATCGTAGCGGGGTTTTCGTGTTCATAACTGCGCGGTGAGAACCAGTCAACGCTCGAAAGGCGCTTCCCTTCGGGGCCTAAAGCTCGGGGAGACGAGTTTTCGTATGGCTTCTCAAGGAACATGCTCACTCAAAGTTTTGAAGGTTTACCTCTTAGTTTTCTACTCTGTTTCAATCTTTCATACTTCCATAGTTCACAAGACGTAACAGCGATTGAGCGTTGGGTAGGTTAGGTTACCTTGCGCCTCGCTCCGTTGTCGCTCCACTCAAGCGACGGAAGATACAACACAAGGGGTGTTTATACCTCAAATCTGTGGTGTGAAAACCAACCCTTCACTCTAATTTGAATCAGTGAAAGTCTCTGAGCTTCAGTGAAAATTAACTAAATTTTAGTCCACGTAGTACCACTGAATTTTTCCGGTGGTGCCATACTGACTGAAATTCAGTGAATTGACACTAAATCTCAGAGACTCTCACTGATTGAAATTTTAGTGCTGTTTCATGTAGTCCAGTAAAAGTAAAACGGCGAAAGGGCGTTTTGTTGTTTTTAAAGATATCCATATCAACAACTATATCAATGGGAAGGTCTCGTCGAGAGCCCTCAGTTGATATGGTCGTTATATGTAATGCTATCTTAAAAAATAACTAAATTACTATCCTCCTCTGTTTTACCTTCATACACAATAGGTACGCCGTAAAAAAACACCCGTTTTAGGGAATGCTATACTTGTTTTGAGTGTGAAACTAAAACGGGGATAGTGTACGTATTGTAGTTCTTATTCAAGATAGACCTGTGTTTAGCCGCATCATTCAAAAGGTCTCTGCGAGAGCTTTCCATTGATGTGGCTGAACATAGGTCTTTCTGGAATAATAACCAAAATACGTTCCCCCGTTTTAGTTTCGCACCCCAAACAGGTATAGAACTCCCTAAAAACGAATGTTTCGATTTTTCTATTGGATTACCTTTGGCTTACGTGGTAGGCGGAAAATGCAATCCTCAAAATTTGTTGGGTGGCTTCTGAAAGATGAAGGGCATTTTCTTATTAAGGTGAGCTGTTGAAGGCGACTGCCGTCGTGACCACGCCCCTCTTCATCCCTTAATGACGTCACCAAGTTCGATTCGAATTCGCCGCGCTGCCGTCGCAAGCCACGTCATCGAGCCTCGCGAGGAATTTGTCCGTAATTACGCAGTGACTAATGCACTGCGGTTTCCTTTTCTTTTGATCGCAAAACTAGTCGAAAATTCCTGTTGTTCCTAAATGCAAGACCCACCTAATCGCCCCGCTACTGGTTTAACTATCGGATTTTGTGGAACTTTACCGATATTTTCACCACAAAAAGCGCGCTTGATTTGCCGCCCGCAGAAGTTTTGGTCTGAAAGACGAACTTCCGGGCCCGATTGGTTCCACTGATTTGTTCCGGAAGTGTTCGGTATTAATCGGATACCTGCAGGTTCATTCTCGAATGGGATTGGTTAATCCTCGACGGATATCCGATTGGTTGGATTTGGGAATTACCTTATACGATAATGCCAAAGATCCGCGACTCATAAGGCCCCCTTGCACGGAAAAAAATGGTTTTGTTACAGCTATAAAAATAGGGAGAACACAAATTTTTTGTTACTGCAACCAAAAATTTTGCTGCAGCAACGAAACGTTTTGTTGATAGAACTAAACATTTTGTTGTTCTAACAAAATATTTTCGTTATCCCTATTTTAACAAATGGTTTTGCTGGTATAACGAAACCTTTTATACCGTGTGAGGGTCGCTGACTCCTGCCCTGGCCTTATCAAGCTCCTGTCCAGTATTGGATATGCGCCAAAACTAAAACTAGACGCTTTTCCTCGACGTTACAACAAGTTGCACGCGGAGAGACTCGTTACTCAACGAAGGCATGCGTGCACGTGATATACACGGCCGCCGCACGCGCTCAAGGCTGGAAAAGAGAGACCGGAAGTCACGTCGGCGCCTTCCGCTCCTCTCGAAACGCGCGAGATTCGACTTCGTCGATTTTCCCGCCGGAACCCATTTGACTTTTGGTCTGCGCCTTTCGATAGTGGTCAAGAGAATTGATTATTGTGATGGGGTGAGGGCAGAGGACGTGCTGGCCAATTTATTTGCTCTGTGGGGGAGATACCAGGAATCAGAGGACGCCAGATACCGAATCGCAAAGAGGCCAAATACAGTATATCTGCGACGAACCTTTGGGGATCAGTCGATATTCAGTCGAGTATGAATTAAAAGGTCTTTGAAGAGTAATCTAAGGGGAACGCCTCGTCGTTTTCGGTGTCTTAAGTTTGATTTTGTCGGCTTGATTCTAGACTGTTCGTGAAATTTGGAATCTTTTTAAATAAATGCAAGCAATAACCAAACTAAAATGATGCTGAAGTAAAAAAAGAAATGTATCGATTGAAAAAAAAATAGGTAAATTTTTTTTTCTATAAAAATGATTGGAAAAAAGAAGAGAAACAAGCAAATAATCAAATCCAAATATGCTTGAAAAATACAAACGTTAGAAATCATCTCAGAAATCTTCCCCAAAAAAGAATAAAGTTCTTCTCCTCGAAGGAGGCGGGCTTAAAAAGGGGTAAGCAAGAATCAGATTAAAATATCGCAAAAAAAATTCACAGTAGAAAATTGAAAATGTGAAAACATGAAAATAGTGTAAAAACTAAATATGAAAAATGAAAAAAAAGGTAAAAACTAGTTATACCATTGTAACTTATTACTATGTAACTTAATTTTCGAAAACATTTTTTGGAAGTCTATTTCTAATTAAAAATGCTATATTTTCATGAATTGATAAATGCTTTATTTGTTGAAAGAATCGCAAAATTGAATGAAATTAGCGGACTATTATTTTTTAGCTGTTCTCAATATATGATATAAATTATTTTTTCGATTTTTTTCCTCTTTAAACAATTTTTTTAAATATTTCGTCAAGAAAATGCGCAGGTACCTTAATTTTCTCCTTCACAAAAGGCTATTGTAACCAGTTACGACTAGCTACTTGAAAAGGTCGCAAAAGCGACTAACTCGATTTCATTCAATTAATAAGGTGAAGAATGAACATGATAGCCCTGAAAAGGAGAGAGCGAGGGGAGAGTTGGGAGACCTTGGCGGCTCCGCGGCCTCGAACCTGCGCACCAAAGGCCCGAACACCGGCGTCACAGGCCACCACAGGCCTTACGAAGCCCGCACAGCAGCTGGCTGAGCTCCTTGCAAGGCCGCTCAAACCCACAACCCGTTTTCAATACGCGCTTAAAGATCGAGTTAAATGTTATTCATCTTTTGCTTCCCTCAGCGGTTGTAGCGGAGATCCCAAAGTCGTTTTATGTTGGCAATACCAGTGAATGGACCCTATCGAATGCAAGGTCCTTCGTATTTAAATGCATCAGTATTACCAACACAAATTGCGGAAAAATAAAAGTCCTCGGTGGGGCCTCTGCGACGCGGTTCATATAACCTAAACCAGGTAAGGGGTGATGGTTTTCGGGTAGCTGTCATAAGCGCCAAAAACCACAAGCGCCAATCCGTAACCGCCAAACGAGAAAAGTCGCAAACGCCAAAGGTCTTAACCGCAATGCTAACCTTACCTAACCTAACTTGACCTAACCTATACGAACTTTGGCGTTTGCGACTTTTCTCGTTTGGCGGTTACGGACTGGCGTTTGCGGTGTTGGCGCTATCGGATGCCCCCCATGATTTTCGAGGTCGGGGCATTTCCCTGCATAATTATGTTTTGTTAAAAAAAGTAAGGGATCAACTTCTATCTAAAAGAGAAAATGAAAACGATAAACGGCAAATTGGAGTGTTGGGATGAAAGAGGTGAAGTTTTTATTTTGTTGTGGGTGTCACGTAAAGGCCGTAAAAGGCTGAATTTCTCATCCAGCACTTCCGCAATTTTTCATACCGTATCATCCGAGCGCGGGAAGCGATGTGCATCTTAATGCAGCAGGCGGTGAAAAAGAGTGCGATGCTGACACGGATAGGTGCGGAATATAAATTAGGTTTAATTGAATCACGTAATTAGGATTGAATTAAGATATTGTCCTTTGTGTTTTCTTAAAGGAAGTGCGTAGGACTTCGTGCGCCAGAAAAGATAAAGCATCATTACAGGGGAGCAGTTTGATAAGCATATTCTAAAATCGTTAACATAAAAAGAATAACATTTTTTCTCTGTTGTCCTATCCTGTTTTCGGTGATAGTGAATCGTATTATGACTAGTTTTTGAGATGGATCATTTACTGGACGTCATTTAAAGCCAAGCTAAAAAAATGAGGGGAAAAAATGGGGGGCAGCTTTCTGCCAGCCAACTAAATATTACGAGATTTTTTTCAGTATTATTTTCTCCTTACCTTTCTTTTTTTTAAAAAAAAAAGCTTTCCGTTATCAAATATGTACTATCGCCTGCAAAAGTTCGCGAACACTTTTCTGTGCGTGAGTAGCCGTCAGGTTGGCAGCACAAGCCGTCGCCCACTAGGTGATGCCGTCGCCGGTGGTTGATCTTGAACCGACCAATCACGGACGAAAACGCCGAGTGCTGCCAACCTAAAAGCTACTCCCGCGGAAAAAGGTGTTCGCGAACTTGTGCAGGCGATAGTACATATCTATATCGATATCTGTATTAAATTACAAGAATTAAATAAAAATGAGAAATAATACAAATCTCATTTTCAGAAAATTGGGGTTAATATTCCGCTAGGAAGAACAAGTTCGATAAAAGCACTTTTTAAATCATAGGGAGCTTTCCGCAAGGGAAAATCTACTCATGCGGTTCTCATTTCCTCATAACCTCAGGAAAGTGTTATAGTGTAGCTTTTTAGTCCCGACTTTATTTTACGATCCATATTTTCGCTTGAATCTCAAGACAGTTTACAGAGCGCTATTCTGGTCGAGTAGACATCGCAAACCGCGATAATTTTGCAATTTTATTTCCGATGTGGCTTCGGCTCGAGTTGCGGAGGTGCCCGCCTGCTGCATTTGCACAAATGAATTTTGATCGGCCTTAACCCCGTGAGCGGCAAGCGTAGCGTGGCGGCTGCGGCCGCTGCGGCGCCACTGGCCCGTTATTTGCGACCCACGATCCTGAATAGAATTGACGTACTTATTGTCGCCTCGAACACAAAAAAGTCCTTACTCAAAACAAGCCTTGAACAGCTAAAAAAAGTAAGCCATCAGCTATTTTGGGTCCCACACATGTCAGTGTTATGACGCATAGCATTATTTAGTTTTCTTTAACCATAGCGGAAAGGCGAGAGCTATCCATTGGTAAGGCAATTAGGTCAGTCGGCAAAACTAACGCATGCAAGCCCGAAAGTATTGTCCAAATGAGAATCAAGGAGATACCAGTTCGGAGCTTTTGTTCTTCACTGAAGTGGATTTCACTTCTCTAGTGTGCTACTGAGACCCTGATGAGAACGGTGTATCTTTATTTAACATCCAGTCAATAACACCCGAAACCCTGTTCTCGTGTCTGATAATCATGACACATTAGTTTTTGTAAATCGTGTGAACAACTTCTTTTTCGACACCTCTAGTAAATCCTTTCCAAAAATGAATCACTACAATTCATATCATACAATTATAGTAATTTTTTAGTGTGAAGAATATGCGTTTCCCCCCTTTAAGTCTAGCTAAAAACTATTTCAAGCTGACGAGAAACGGGTCTCGTTTCGTTAATTTAACGCTGATCTGGCTTCAGTTAATACTAGTGGTCTAATATTGACCCAAAATTGCTAGAACCGAAATTGCATAGTAAAAACAAAACATCCATTTTAGGGAATGCTATACCTGTTTTTGGGTGTAAAGCTAAAACGGGTGTAGTGCGTATTTTGATTATTTTTCAAGATAGACCTACGCTCAGCCATATCATTCAAAAGGTCTCGGCGCGATCGTGCCATTCACGTGGCTGAAAATAGGTCTATGTTGAAAAATAAAGGAGTAGTGCGTATTTTGGTTATTTTTCAAGATAGTCCCATGTTCAGCTATATCATTGAAAAGGTCTCGACAAGAGCTTTCCATTGATGTGGCTGAACTTATGTGTATCTTGAAAAATGACCAAAATACGTACTACCCCCGTTTTAGCTAGCGAAAACAGGTATAGAACTCCCTGAAATCGGTGTTTCCTTTTCACTGTGAATAAACAAGAAAGTTGGAAAGCCGGTGGCGCCTTTAAGAGCTGCGCCAACCCTCCTGCAGGGGGAGCCCCCGTGGGGGAACCCGCAGGGGTGAACCCACAGGCTACCCTGGTGACATACTCTCCCTCCCCCTCTACTCGCTTGCTCTATCGATCTCTGCGCACCCCTCTCTAGTAGGCCGCATATCTTCTTGGGATGCGTTCCATTCCAGAGTGAATAAAGCCGGCCGGCCAGCAGCGTTGTTGGGGCGCCCGGCGGGGGCGCCCCCCCCCGGCGGGGATGCCCGGCGGGGGCGTTTTGCCGCAGGCGGGCGGGCGGGCGCAGCGCCCCGGAGTCCCGAGATCGATGGCGGACACTGCCACGCCCCGGTCTCACCTGCTCCCGCAGGAATCGCCGACAACCACGGCCCTATCAGTCCCCCAAACGGTATGAAAAATGCACCAGTCAAAACGTTTGCCAGCTTGGGTCTCCTTCCGAGAAATCGCTCGCTTCTTTCAATTAGGACATCGAGATCGACTGGACTCTAATCAGGAGACGTTGATGTCTGGCCTTTTTGTGGGATACGGATTGGGACTAGTTTGATGTTAGGTTTACATCGTTATTAAACTCCGTTTTTCTTGGTAGACCGCGGTTGATTTACTGCTACTGCGAATATGGCCATAGGCAAGGGGTTACCCCTTTTAACCACAGCAATGATAAAGGGGCAAAAATATTTTTAGGTAGCTTTATACTTGTTTTGAATATGCAGTATGAAATGGGTATGCGATATCTTTCGACAAGATTTCGAGATAGACTGATTAATAGACATATTAAACGAAAGTACTCGGCGGAAGGTTTCCGTTGTTGGTACGACTTTGACAGATATTGTCGACTAGCGAAATCGTGTCGTTTTCACCCTTATAATTTCATACTTAACCCATAACAGCGCAAAGTATTTGGAGTGAAATTTAGCTTAAAAGAAATTCGAAGGAATTTTTCCATTAAATTACGCAATTTTAAGCTTTGGAAAATGCCTAAATTGTTAAATTTCAGGTTTCCAGAGGGGTGATATTTTTTAAAATTGTGACAATACTGAACTAAAAAGATCCTGTAAAATAAATTTGTCTGTTTCCGAACAACATCGCTGGGCGATAGTGGGTTGAAACAGGTAAACATTTCCAAAACATGTTTTTGTTTATTTGTTCAGTATTTTCAAAGCTGTGGTTAAAAGAAGCCAAGCTTAGGATTTATATTTCCATAACCGCATATGAGAAATTAGTCTAAAAGGAGCACATTAATCATGATTAGCCACCGAAAAGAACCGCGCCTAACCGAGTGAAGACGAAGTCGTATGTCCGGTGATGGTAGCGGGGAAGGAGGAAAACGAGGCCGCTGTGGTGGTGGGGGAAGATGTTGGGTGGGGGCACCATTCTCAGTCAACTCCGTTCGCGACGATTCAGCTGTTGCTGACGATAAAATGCGACCGAAAAATAAAAGTCCTTGATAAATAAAACCTTGGTTTTGGGGGTGAAAGCGCCCCGACAAGATGGCTGCTGAGTCATGGCTGTCAATAAAGGAGTCCCCTTCAACAGGGTTGTCCCAGTCCCCCACGTCGTAAACTGACAGCGACTTGTTTGCTCGTGTCGCCAACCCCAACAAAAGGCCACTGATCTCCAATTAATATGAGGGTCATTTTTCTTGCCAATCGTGGAAAACTTATTATTGTGGGTTTTCACGAAAAGCTGACAAGTCCATCCGCCATATTAGGAGAGGCGATCGTGAGTGGCTGGTTGGCCATCTCATGACAAATCGGAAAATGGTATCGTTACGTTAGATTAGCTCGTCATCGGCAACGGTTTTGCTGATTTTAGAGATATATGAGTCGATTTTTTTTTCAATATACGTACAACCGCATTTTTTGGTTTGGAGATTCTGAAACGAAATCGAAATAACAGTCTTAACTTATTAACGTATAGGTAGACTTCAGTAAATAGCTAAATATCGTTCGCTAACCGTGTCGTTGGTTATATGTTATATTCTAGCGGAAAAATCAAACCGTCTCAAACCATAACCACATATTTTGGAGTACCCGCCCTATGACACAATTAAGAAAAAGTGAAAAAAAAAGAAAATTAAAAAAAAGTATTAAAAATGAAAAAATAAACAACAAAATAGAATAATGATAAAAAATGTAGAAAAAAAAGAAATTAAAATAAAACATGATAAATAGAATAAATGTACGAAATAAAGATCAAGAAAAAAAAAGAAAATGGTATGAATAAAATAAACGAATATGAATAAAAGCATGATGAAAGCGAAACAAAGAAAAATGTAAACAAAATTAAATTGAAAATTAAAAATAAACTAAAAATATAATACAAAATAAAATAAAATTAAAATTTGGCTATCTCCAAGAAAGTGCTTTAACTCGACGTAGCGGTGCGCCCTCCTCTTAATCTTATTCTGAAAATTTCAAATAATTTAAAATAAAAAAGGGAAATAAATGAAATAAAATAAAAATTAAATAAAATTAAAAATAGATGAGTGTCAAGCTTGAATGCTTGCTCACCGCCCCCGTTTAAAAAAACGCTGTCTAGAAAATAGGCTTCTCGTTCCCTTTTACGGCTTTGCTGTGTTGGAGAGAAAATATTCAAGTCACTGGCTGAGCAAAATGCCTCCCGTAGACCTTCAACTGTGGTTATGCCGTCGCAGCGGTGGAACAATTTCGCCAGTCAGATCAGGGGCACGTGGAGGACAGGACTTACTATTCGACAGTCATACATTTTAAATGCAGGGACTCGAAACCAAAACCGTGCATTCCGGAACACTTCGTGGGCATCGAGGCTTTTGAATCGACGGAATTTTCTGCCCTCAGCGATTTTTTAAGGCAGCGGTAGAAATAAGATTAGGGATTCCTCGTATCAGGAAGGACGAGGTTTTGCAAAAAGCAGTAAAATTTTGTGAGGGTAGCCAAGGCGGCGGTTGATAACCTACCCTCCGAACAACACCTTAACCTCTTCAGTAAAATTTAAAACTTGTTATTTAAAAAAAAATATTTATTTTGACTTATTTGCTTTTTAAAGAATGGGCAATGGGGAAAACCTTTTGCCACCTTAAAAGAATGGGCAAAATATAAATAAATAAATGACTAAAAATATGATTAAATGACTAAATTTGAATCTGTGATAGTCTCTGGGAATCAGTGAAAATTCACTGGATTTCAGTCAATTCAGCATCACTGTATTTTATCGGTCAATTTAGCACAACTTAAAAAATTCAGTAGTGCTATATTGACTGAAATTCAGTGAACTTTCACTGATTCGAATTTGGAGTGTAGTGAAGAAAGGTTTTCGGCGCTTTGTGCAAACCAGTTTTAGAGTTAGTGCAAGTGAAGCAGGTTTTTATCATAATTGTGCTCTCTCTTCATAACCTAACAAACTCCAACCTGAATTTCCTTAACCCACGACCGCCCAGCGATGCCGTTTGGCAACAGAAAAAAATATTTTTGAGGATCTTTTCAGTTCAGTATTGTATCAATTTAAAAAATATCATCCCTCTAGAAACCTTAAATTTTGTAATTTAGGCATTTTAATAGGCTTAAAACCGCGTATTTTAGTGAAAAAAAATCCTTCCAATTTATCTTAAGCTAAATTTTACTCCAAATACTTTGGGCTGGTTAATCCTACCTATCCGTTTACAAACCTTCCCATTCGGTTCATAACATTCGAGAGAAAAAACCTGAATTTGTACAAAGCGCAGTCTGTGAAATTACAGCTCAATTCTTAGCGACTGCGACAAAGAATTTCGTCTCTTAATGAACATAGATATCTCAGCGTGAACAGGTTTTCAGCAACGAGTTTTAACAACAGCCAACTTCATCTATATCTTTATCTCACTGATTGAACGAATCTCGCTCGACAACTGGGCTTGATTGCGCGTTGGCCTGGAACTGGCGGTTAATTCGAACGAGTCGCGTGACGATCGCGGTAGCCAAGGCGGTGACATTGCTCGGAATCAAGAGGTCAAAAAGTCGCAGGGCAGAGGACGAGGCGCAGGAAGCCAGATAACAAGGAATATAACGAAGATATCGGGGAAGAGAGGGTTGAGAATTGGGTTGGCGACTCCCTAGGCTTATATCGTCTTTTTCCAGGGCCTTGTAGTTTATTCAATAAAGAAGGGAATGATTTCCCGCCTGATTTTGAAAGGGCGGCGAATCGAGTTAAAATACTTTTTTTTTAATTTTACATGTTATTGTTCTTTTAAAATGACGCGTAAGAAGACGGTTAACCCATTACCGCCCAGCGATGCCGTTCGGAAACAGAAAAATTAATTTTAGAGGATCTTTGAGTTCAGTATTGTCATAATTTAAAAATATCACCGCTCTAGAAACCTGAAATTTAATAATTTAGGCATTTTCCAAAGCTTAAAATTTCGTATTTTAACAGGAAAAGTCCCACTAATTTCTCTTAAGCTGGATTTTATCCCAACTTTGGGCGGTTATTGGTTAAGTTGAGTCAGATGTAAGAAAATAGCTTTCGGAAACGAGTACTAAATCGTCGTTACTAATTCAACCTTTCGATAAAATGGCTGAAAAGTGTCTGTCACCAGACGTATAACAGAGAAAACAAACGTTTAAAGATCAATTTTCAAGGTAAAATATATATAGTCACTCAAATAAAACATTTTTTTTCACTGAAAATTTGAACCAGGAAAAGTCTCTGAGATTCAGCGAAAATTCACTGAATTATACAGTCAGTATAGCAGCACTGAAAAAAAATCAGCTGTGCTACATTGACTGAAAATCAGTAAATTTTCTCTGAATCTCAGAGACTATTACTGATCCAAATTTAGAGTGTTAGCCTCTTCAATGGCGTTTTTTTTTCCTGCCTCGTTTGCAAACTAGGTACGTATGCTACATCAAAATATTTTATCTAAACAAAATATATCGGAAATTAAATTTTGCTTTACTATAGGAGACTATGCCTCCTCTCACATAACTTTGCTTGTCGAAGATATTTCGATATCTCGAACTATTGGATAGATATTTGAAAAAGAAAGGTTTTCACGCTTTCTAGATCACATAGATGGACGTATTGGCCTGTGTGAAATCCGATTTTTGAATCGACGCAGAAAAACCGAATTGGTACCGTTATTGATGGTTTAATTAGGCCTACAGCCTGCCGAAGGACGTGTCTTGGACTAAACTACGCTACTTTTAATCGGAGCGCCTGGAGCGTTTATTAAAAAGTTATCAAAGCCAGAAACTACGTGCTAATTACTTTTATAATTGTTTGGAACAAAACGAGTCGCAAAATTTTGGCGTAGTCGCGATTCATTTTAATCAAAATATTTCTATGGGCTTAAACCGTCTCTGTCCTGAAAGTAACTGTAAGATTACCAGTTACTGGAAGGTTGTGAAGTTACGACCCAACAGTTGATTAGCCGAATTTATTCTTCCACCCGATTTCATAGTTGGGCTACGAATTGGAACGACGTTTATAATGCATCTACCTTAACCCATAACAGCCCAAAGTATTTGGAGTGAAATTTAGCTTAAGAGAAGTTGGGAGGATTTTTTTCCATTAAAATACGCAATTTCAAGCTTTAGGAAATGCCTAAATTATTAAATTTCAGGTCTCCAGAGGGGTGATATTTTTTAAATTAGGACAATACTGAACTGAAAAGATCCTCTTTTTTATATTTTTTTTCTGTTGCCGAACGGCATCGCTGGGCGATACTGGTTTAAGTTCACTAAACATAGGCCGCAAAAAGTAAGTTTTAACCTAACGCACCCGTAACTTATCCTCCCCTAACCTTCCCTATTTTAATTTACTCTTACTTTGCGCAATCTAAGATCACCGAACATGTTTACTTCTGTCAACCTGACTATCCTCACTTATCGTGACCTACTCCAGTCAGCTTGCAAAAAAAAAAAATAGACTATCTTTATTTGGTATTACATTTACTAAAAAATTTTAACAGTGACAAAAAAAATTAAAGGCGACAAAAATGATTGTTATTTCAACAGATACGGTTGTAGTCTGTACAGGAAAAAATCACGATCGTCAGTGTCACAGATATTTGTTACCGTGACAAAGTCATTTATTTGCGTGAGGGGTATTTCACGATCGCGGGCTAAACACATAATACGGCTTATTTTGATCTTTACCCTCGAAAGCTTCTATCCTTTACCGTTTTTGTTGCGAGGAGTTAGTTGCCTACACGACATAATATCCATCAATATCTGACATACCGGCTTTTGTGTTCATCGCGTGGTAAAACTATCTCAATTTGATAAACGATCGCACTGCTAGAATCTATTATAATAATGAAAACATATTGCATAAGTAATTCAAGGATGAAAAGTGATGAAAAGCGCATTTGTAAGGAAACTGGTTTAGTGCCAGTTATGTTGCGTGGGGTTTCAAGGAGTGGCAAACTGCAAACTTCAGCGTTCCGGCGTAGTCTAAGTGAATACATTCCTAAAGGCGTTCTTGCTGTCGTCACAAAGTGAAGCACACGGCACCAATTGCTGAGAGGTTAATCTGTGATTTCAGTCAGGGAAAGGGTATTGTTTTTGGGGATTGTCATTTTATCTCTGCTCTTCAGCTCCTCTCTTTCGGACTTGGACTTCCACCCGAAGGAGAGAGGATATAATGTTTTCGGAAGGTCCTATGCAAACACGCCGAAAGGGCGACCTCGCTTCTTGATGTTTATTTCTACCTCTGAAATCCGCTGTTACTCAGGCCGCACCGCACCGTGACCAAACGGTTTGCGCTGCGAATGTTTTAGGGGAGAGCGCCGAAACTGAGACAGCTAGGCCTATCTGTTAAAATATTTTGTAATCTGGATCGGCTAAAAAATCGTGGTGGAGCTTAATTTGCATACCTAGTGTCTCAAAACGAGACTGCCAAACCAGAAAATATAAGTCATGGAAAAGTGTTAAAATCGGTGGAAAATTCCACCAAAACAAAAATGTCAAGGATGAGCGCGTAGCGGGAGGAAGTCCTATTGAAATCACTGCGAGAATTATTATTTAAATAAAATGCCAGTCCACGGATAGAAGTCTTGGGGAATCAAGGAAATTTGATACGCTGAACTCTCTTGTAACCCTGAAAGAAGAAGAAAAAAACAAAAAAACGCGGTTTTTCTGAACTAAAATAGCCTACTTCTTGTTTGTGTAAAGCTTAAGCCAAATGAATGATTATTTTTTTATTGCAAAATATTAACCCTTAACATTTTTGGGTTTTATCTATATTTTTTTTAAATTTTGCAAAACTTGAACCCGTTTTTTAATTTTGCTAAAGAATGTGGGACTGTAGGACTTTTAAGCTTAACGAGTTCTTATATAAGCTTTTATTATCTTTGAAATGAAAATTTTAGGTTTTGATTTTATTGTAAAGTGGCAGTGAAACAAGGACCTGTATTCCACTTTTATAGCCTGAACGCGGCTGATTTATTTAAGTCAAGTACCATCGGCATCGGCAGGTAGTTTCCACATGTATATAGAGTACGGTTTTTCTGAAGACTTGAGTTTTTTAGAAGTAGCTTTAGCTGCAATATGCAAGACGATTTCGAAGGTGTGAACAGTCATGTTTTGAGAGACAGTGAAAACTCTTGTTTGCCCTTCGGAGCTCTTTCTTTTGAGGCGAAAGTGCCTCGAAACTTTTTACAGTCTTCTTGGAAACTTCGAACCTAAAAACATTCGATTTTTCGCCCTCGGAATTGACGCGTCGACAAAGTGACCTATTTTTGGCACAGCTTCAAACAAGACCCTTGCTATGTTTGATGATTGAAATCACCGATTTAAACAGCATTTCAAGTCAGTTCACTGCCTCTTGAGGATTCTAACGCCCCACGTTAATTTGATGACAAAAAAGAACAGATGTTCTTTTATCAACAATAGGACACTTGCTAGTCGAAATCGTTTACAACGAGAATTGGGACTTTGGAATATGTAAGGATACACATTCCTCTTCATATCATACTTTTTTTTTGTGCGGACTTTCATCATTAGCAAAGAAATAAGCTTCGCCTCTTGGCGCCCAAATTTTGTTTGTTTTTGACCGTGCCACTCCCGTTTGTTTTGACACCCAAGTCGGAAGTGATTTCAGAGGAAGCCAACAGCCATGTGATGCGCGGTTAGCCTTTATGAGAAATTTCCACATCAAAAGCGGAAATCGCTTCTGATGAGAAAGTAACCAGTCACAACCTACACGTGCACCACATTTACCTGCATGTATGGAGGCTTCCTCAATGATTTGCACTAATTTCCGTATGCTGTGCTCTTTTCGCGAAAGCCGGTGTCGGCCTGTGCGCCAATCTTACCAGCGATTTCGGCCCCATTACCTAGAAATCCTGCACTACACACAAAAATAAAATGTAATTTCTTGTGTTTCTGAAATGTCTTAAACAGTATTCCGAGCGCCTGATATTCTTGTCAATTTCAAAACTTTTGATGACACGTTATTAATTTCATTTTTCTTAACTTACCTTTCACTCGCCCCCATCTTCATCCCTCTTCTTCTTACGATGGACGCCTGCTCCTCCCCCCCCCCCCTTCC
>Ga0058701_10001057_pt1 | contig 19001 bp, 9 predicted proteins | sample AgamicOrMae_FD_97039 | JGI IMG/M metagenome (GOLD analysis project Ga0058701, IMG submission 97039) | Agave microbial communities from Guanajuato, Mexico - Or.Ma.e | ecosystem: Host-associated > Plants > Phyllosphere > Phylloplane/Leaf | place: Guanajuato, Mexico | collected 2012-06-04
ATCTGAATGATGTCTTAGTTTGACTTAAGTTTTGACAACGCTATAAAAAACAAAAAAAAAAACAAAAAAAAACGCTTCAAAACGGACTCAAAAAGATTTTGATGGGGGTGCTTTTTAAAAAAGCGCATATTTAAAAAAAAGTTAAAAAATAGTTAAGAAGGAAAACATTTTTTTTCTTTTTCAAAAATAGCTGCTTGTTAAAAGTTGTAAACCTTCTGTCTTTGACAATCACAAGATTTTCCTTTTGCAACGAGCTCCTGTCAATGAAATGGACCGTCGTTTCCAACGATTTTTGTTTGTTTGCGAAGAGCGAATTCTATCGTTCAAAATCTCCTTCAAACTGAAATATCAAATATTTCCCGACTCTTGGAGATTAACTTCTGACGTAATCCTCAAACATTTTTACTTTAAATGCCAAAAAAAAGAAGATATTTCTTATCAAGAAGTTGATTGCGCTAATTGTTGCTGAGAATCCGACAAAGTACCTTTTTTAAGTTCAACGAGGAGTAGACACGGTTCCGATTTTGGGGAACTCATCGACTTTTTTAGAAGAGATTTAAAAAAAAAATACGCAACGCACATGAAAATCGAGGAAATCCGGCTGATTCACGCTACCCCTAAGACAAAGCCAACACGAAAAAATCATGTTTAAGAGTTAACTGTGTTAACTCTGAATATGTAGACCGATTTTCAGTTCCGAAAGTCACGGGAAGCAGAGCTTGTCTATTATATGAAACACAAAATCGCGAGGAGAAAATAATATGAACAAGTCGATCGCCGCGAAAATGGTACCATTCAATAGTGCCACCATCCACAACACCTTGCGTTTAAGTCTCTTCTTGCAACTCGGATTGACGATAAGCCAAGCAAGGATCTTGTAGACCCAGGGGCTGTCACTAAATCCATAAAACTCGAAACACATTTTTAAAATATTGCTCTCGTACAGTACGTAGATTAGTTCACACGCGTGTCTGGATTCCCCTTCTCGTCTGCCCTAAAAATCCTCTGATACAACTATATTCTGCTAAAATACTGGAAAACCGACTTTACTGGGCTAAACCTTGTTGTTCGTACTCAAGTGCCTCGTAAATAACCGAACTTCAAATACAATGCACATTTTTTGAATTATGAAAATAGCACAATTTTCACGAAATTTCAAGAATAAGCTTAAAAAAGAAAACATATTTTTTCAAAAAAATTCGATTTAAATGGTTATGTAAAAAAAAAACAGTTTAAATGAGCTCCTTCTAAAAATTCAAAAAAAAAAACAAACATGCCTGTGTCCAATTTTTTTTAAAAAAAGGTAACAACATACAGTATATAAAATTTTAAAAAAAATAAACTAGGTGCGTAAGCGTACATGGTTTAAAATTAGTTGAACGAGAAGAAATAAGTTGTCAAGAACCTATATTTCATGCAAGGAGGGAATGTAAACAAAGTGTACTCACGCAAGGAGGTCCGCATTTTCGTGGGAGGTGTCGTCCTTGAGGTTGTGATACGCACTGAAATCAAGCCAACGAGGTACTGACTGGTTGGTTGTGGTTGTAGTGACTGGTGACTGGAGCGGGCGGAGCGAGCCACGGCACCGCCACCGACTCTGGTGGGGTGCGAGTGCACATTCTGGAGGGTAGTGGAGGGGGAAGGAGGGTGGAACGGCCGGGCCGGAGCGGGCGGGAGCGGGCGGCCCGGACCGGGCACCAAACGCCGTGGCGGGCGGCGCGGCGGCGGCATCATCACAGGAGCCAGGAGCCTTAACAGCCCACTTCCCCACCGCCACCACACCACGCACTCCGTCTCTCTCCGCTCGCCGCGCTGCGACAAAGACGTAAGATAGGCAGGTGGAGGACCACTCAGATTCACTTTTGGCCCCAAATTGAAATATTGCCGATAACTTATCAATATGGCCCATTGAGTCCCGAATGTATTTATCGGTGCTACCGGAATACACGTTTATTGGTCTGCGTTGTGGATTTGAATAGCTGCGGTTTCCAATCTCGAATCCACCTCTCGTCGCTAAACGGAGCGGAGCGAGGAACAGGGTGTCCAACTTAACCTAATCTAGTCCACTTTGTCGCCACCAACCGGTTTTTTTATTTTTATTTTTTTCACTTTATTTAATTTGGTGTACGTTTCTTAATAATTATTTTTAAGGGCTGGCAATTTAATAATTGGTGCCCTTCATGATGGGCGGCGATTTCTTTACTAAAAAAGAGGCCAGTCGCTATGGCGCCAAAACCAAGTTTTTTTTCCCAGAAAATGCCAAACAGCTTTTGAGGCAAGAAAAACAAAGGCGCTTTTGTCAACAGATATACGATCAGGTGTCCTCATACACACATCGGCCCACTACAGTCAACAGTAAACAAAAATCTTTCGACCAGGTTAGGTCCTAAAAGTTAATAGCTAAACATGCTGGATCTACATTAAGGCTTGCCAAATAGATAACTTGACCACCATAAATAAACGTAAGTATGAAAAATTCTTGTTAGCGCTAAACAATGGCACTAATACCAACAGTAAAACACCGTCCAATGAGACGCAAACAAAACAAAAAACAAACAAAAAACATGATCCTAAAATTACTGTTTATAATGAGCAGTTTAAAAGTGGCTGCATACTCGTCCTCCTCTGTTTAGCGTTGCAACAGTGGTTTGCCTATTCGTGAGAATAGATGAAGAAAAAAAACGCAAATAAGTTGTTGGTATTCAACATTTAAAATTAAGTTGGTAATCCAGTTGCTCCTAGCTGAAAAAAATAATCCATTTATTTTAAGGTTACGATACACGAATACCGGTATACAAATGAATCATTTATTTTCAGCCGTTGGAAGAGAGGAAGGAGCCTCCGCGACTGATTGTGAGCGAGTGGACAGCTCTTCAAAAACTGCCTCTTAGGGGGATGGGGAGAAATACTTCCCCCATCGGAAAAATAATATAATAATAACAATTAAAAAATATGGTAAATGGACAAACGAATTCGATAGACATAGTTCATCCTGTTAAATTGCTTTGATTAATTTTGCATTAATTCGCACGAGTATTTTCACGAGTAAGGTGCCGGTGCAGATTTACCGGTAGTACAGTTTGAGTTTTAGCGTAAAAGTTTCTGCTGGCATGGCCAACAAACATAGGCAACCTCTACGACAAGCTACGATTGAAAACAGTCCGGTCCGGCGACTTCGTTTCACGCACTGAACCCTAATAACATGAAAAGAGGCAGAATATACTCGAGGGGAATCGCTTTCAAAGTCGGGCGGACCCTGGAAATTTTGAGTTTCAATCATTAAATCTACGGTCTAGTTTTAAAAAATTCAGTGCCGAAGACAAACATGGCGATAACTGAAACTCAAGATCCGACGGAAAAAGGGAATTTGGAGAAAGATTCGGGACCGCGAGAGGCGAGCGGAGCTTCATTAGAACAGGCTGAAAGCCTGAAGGAAGTTTGGCTTGGTCCAGAGATTTCAGCAGCTGAAAAGGACCGAGCTAAGAAACCGATAAGGGCGTCTTTGGGAAGAGAACGCAGCGCAAGAAGCCTAATTTTAATAGGTCGGCCCCTCGACTTTTCTTTCCAGAATGTCTCCAACATATCAGGTAGTGCTTCCCACTAAATTTTGTTTTAAATTATTTTTTAAAAACTCAGATTAGCGACGAAAAGTAAAACACCAAAGGTGTTAAATCTTGACTCAGATTTATAGTGTGACAACAGTACAGATTATCCCGAATATTCCCGGTTTCCAAACTCTACAAAACATGTATCAATTCAATTGACACTTTTTTTTTTGCAGATTTGATTAAACTGCGTCCACGCGCTGTTCGCATTCCGATACCTGCTCGTGGACCTTCAGGACGATATTTGACCGCGTCAATTTGGGCTAGTTACAACGAGATACAAAGCATACGTGGACTGGAGAACACCGTTAAACAATTACTCGAGTCCGCCGAACTTTTGACGTGGTTGGATCTTTCTTTTAACCAAATTACTGACATACATATGGTATGTTGAGGGTGCTTGGGATTGGGCAGTTCTCTGCGTATTTGTTGTTGCGTCTGCAAAACTTTTCTTGCCACCAGAAAAAGGAGGATTTCCCTCAACTGAAAGTTCTTCAACTGCACTCTAATAGAATAGAATCGTTCGGCAACGTCACCAAATTGTCACGACTTCCGGCACTTCGGTCTTTGACACTTAAAGGTAACCCGATCGAACGAAATCGGAGCTACAGATTCTACGTACTTCATGTATTACCTCAGGTGAGGGAATCTGACGTCCGTGCCCCAAATCCGACGAAGAAACAGGTTAAGTCTTGGTGCTTTTCAAAGGCTGCCACTGATTTAACTTCAAACCAACGACTGCAAGTCCTTCCATGACCCTCAAATATATGAACACTTGAAACTCCCGAATACAAAAAACAAAACAAAGTCAAATTGATTCCTACCTCAGTAAACAAAACAGTTGTTGACTGGGTTGGGTGAAGCGTTGAAGGTACACTCGTTCAACGGAAACGATTAACACCGCATTTGGAGTAAACTTGTTCTCCATTTAGTCAACAGCCAAAGCGAAAACCAACACAACACATAACTTCACAGAGCCGCACTAGAAGTTCACCCGTCGACTTGGTGCACTGGTTTGTTTCTGTTTTCAATCTGTCACTCCCCCACTCCTCGGTCTGAGATCTGTCGTCTGATCCTCACAAGCTGCCAACTTGCTGCCCTCTCATGACATGAGACTGACTAGGGCTACCAACTGCTTAGTTGTAGACAAACTATCATTTTTACGGAAACAATGCTTGATCGAAAATCTGAATTACGATGAGAACAAAAGCATAATCAATTCATTCGGTTCGTGTACCGTATCTCGACGATCTCGTAAAACTAGATGCGTTGTAATAATTTCGAATAGGTCTAGCTTGAAAACAGGCTGTTACTGTTCCTAATTATATTAACACTCTTCCCAAAATGAGATCATTTTGTCTGACTTCGAAATTCTCCAGATGGCGGAAGCGGATCGCTCGTCACAAACCGCACTTAGCTAAACTTTCTCGCCACAAAATACCTAGCAGTCCGCTTTACAATTACCGTTAGCTGAGGTTTCCGTCATATTGATGATTCGAAGATGTTTTCAAAGCTAAATATACCGTGAACAACAGTATACTTCAGAGCTGCCTATTATTTTTGGTTGGTAATAGAGCCCTACAACTTCGTAGAGAGGCGCGAATGGTGTTCCTTGCCATGGGGGCCGCCATGATGGGCACAATGTATTTCTTATGGGCCAGATGTGCTCAACATGGCGGAAAAGCCAGTGGTCGGGGTTTGGTTTGCGCCTCTCTTCGAAGTTACAGGGCTCTAGTTGGTAATTTGGGATTCGATTTCTGCTACAGATCACATCGCTCGACTTCAGCCAAATTACCACCGAAGAGCGTCGCGAATGCTCCATTCAACATGGGCTTTCCGAAAACGGAATAAAAATTACGAAAGGAAGTACTCGGATGTAGAAAAAAAAGTCTATTTTACTAAGCATTCGGAGAACTGTTTCCCAACGCGGCCAACGGAGAGAGGAACACGAACGGCTTCCAAGAAGCACTCATGAAGCTAACCAAAAGGTCAAAATATTGAAATAAAGAGGAACAGTTTAGTACGTCTTAAGGTGTTTGTATTTCTTTTGTACACAAAATAGGTTTAAAACTGTATTTACAATCGACCGCATCCGGCACAATAGAACCTCTTTCATCGTCTGAACTCTGAAGTAATGCCTTGCGCGGATGATCCAACACCCTGGCATCCTTTCGCTGTGTCCAGGCAAAATAACCTTGCCAAAAATAAATCATATTCTTCTTTAAAATATCTTCGATGAAAAATCAAGGAGCAGAGCTAGTCTTTGTCACTCGAAACGTTACCGATTGATTGTCTAGCCTTTTCGACACAGGGAAAGAAGTTGGGGTACCCGGAGCTTTCTCACAGAGAAAATAAGTTTTGTGGTCTCTCAACATCATTCATGATACTTCACAAAGGTGAGTTACGTCATAATTCACTCGATAATGCGCACTCGTAGCGCGACATTTTCTTTCAAAAACATTTCAAAGATATGATCAGCCGTTCTAGGTTTGATCCGTGTTACCAGCCATCCCATGATGGAATCCGCCTCAATACCCTGTTAGGACTGCAGACAGCTCGCCTACACCAGCACAAAATTAAGAAACGGTCGCCTTCAAGCTGTTCCGGCATAACTTCATCACACCCCGATTCCTGATTTAACGTTTCCTGAGAACAAAAACAGAGAACTGTTAAGTCCATTACCCGTGAAGCGCACTTCTCAAAGGATATTTCTTATCTAGTAATCAGGGTTTAAAAAATAAGGACTCTTTCTACATTTCCGAAACAAAGACCGAGTGTTTCTTTTATCCGCGGCGATTTTGCTTACCTGTCCACACTGCGCGATCTCGACCTGCGAGTCACGCTTCTAGACCTTGACCTATGTTTGCTTGATTTGTCCCTGCGAAGAAAGCAAACGAAGTTAGATCATACAATAATCAAGATAGGGAAGACATCGGTCTCTCTGTTCGCGGCGACGTACCGACTAATTTTCGAAGGTGGCGTCAGGGAGGGCGACCTCGAGTAGCTGCTCCTCCGTGACTTCCTCGACCCTTTCTTCGACCTCTTTTCCCCCGACCTTGATCTTGAGCGGGAACGTGACCTTGAGCGGGATCGTGAGGGGCTGTGAGATTTATTCCTGCGTACATAACATACTTGGTTAACATCACTGAGATACTAGCCAGGACGGCGGTGACAGAAAGTTTCTGGACAGACTAATATACGTGGCTAAGTCGTTATGGTCAAGAGAACTGCTCTTTAGTTACTGTAAAGCTCACCTAGTGCGTTTGGCTCGCTTGTTCCGCTTCGGACTGCGACTCCTCGAGCGACTCCTGGTTCTGCTCCTGTTCTTGTCGTTGACGTGGTTCTTCCCGACGGAGTTGTAGCGATGCCTGTCCCTGTCCCGATCGCGGTCCCTGTCCCGATCCCTGTCGCGGTCCCTGTCCCGATCGCGGTCCCTGTCGCGATCCCTGTCCCGATCGCGGTCCCTGTCCCGATCGCGGTCCCTGTCCCTGTCCCGGTCCCTGTCCCGGTCGCGGTCCCGATCGCGGTCCCTGTCCCGGTCGCGCTCCTTGTCCCGGTCGCCTTTCCTGCTGGGTGAATCCTGGCGGCTGCGGACCTCCGGCGAGGGGCTCTGGCTGCCCTGGGGGGTGTTGACGGCGGAGCCGGCCACGACGTTGTTGCTGTTGGGCGCCGACATCCGCTTCAAGCGGGCCTCGTCGTAGTGCTTCCGCAACACGTCCACTCGCTTTTCCAGCTCCTCCGCATTCGCCTGCCGAAACAAGAAACTCAATTAAGCCTTCCTTAATACCTGAATTTCAGACCTCGCCTCACAATTTACAAGCCCTCACGACAGAGACTGAAAAATAAGGTGCACAGTTCGTGACTGCGAATGACATCATCTGCTGAAATTAGCGATGACCTAGCCTGACAAATTCAGAGACTAGCCTGAAGGTTTCTGAACCAAAATAGATGGTTTCAGAACCTCGTCTTACCCCGCTGAAAAATTTCAGGTTGTAGCCTGGATCGACAATAAATTAGCTCAACGATTTCTCAACCCAGTAAGGCGGTGCCCCTAGCCAGATCGTTTCAGATTAAAAACCAAAATTGTAGCGCACAAGGTCCGATGAAGTTTTGATGACTTTCCCCTTGGTTACCAAGTTTTCTGAGGGCGCTTGAGAGCTAGAGTAATTTTCAATGTGTTCGTGCAGTAATTGCTTTTCAGACTCCTCAAAAGTCCCAAACGTCAAGGCTTCCCGTGACTTTTCCAAAATGTTCGCAGATTTATGACCTTGAGCTTTCTCATTACTTTCCACGCACAAAAACCATCGTAGTCTAACCTAGCTGAACACTTCCAAAACCTGACCTAAATTAGCTTCACGGTTTCAGAACCTTAAGAAAAAGTTTCTAGACTAATTCAGTGATGATAATCAACGAGATGCTCCAAATATTTACCTTCGGCCTTTCGTATAGCCTCAGTATCCTCTTGCAGACATCATGAATATCCTTTTCTTGCACATGAAATATTGAGAACCACGCCGGCGATTTGGGCAAAGTCAATCTAAGTTTTCGGGCAGTTAAGTAGATACAAGCACAGGCGACGGTTTCCGGCTGGTAGCGTAGGAATACATCCGTCCGGAGGGAATCGTTCATATAGTTCCTGAAAAAAAAAAAGCTTTGTTACTTTTCCGACGACAGTACTGATTACACATCAACGAGTTAGGCTTAAAAACTGCCATCTACAAAACTACAGCCGCCCTACACAGAGCATTTCACGAAAGCCTTTTCACGGGGTTTACACGAAAGCAAATGTGAGGCAGCTTGCTAATGAGACTACGAACATAACCTACTACTTGCGAGCGTTACCTTTACCAGCCAAAATTAACCTAAAATTATTTTTTGAATTATAATTATTAATAGAGAAACATCCTCTCAGAACCATAAAACTGCAAATTTCGCCATCTCAGATGGGCCTACTAAAAAATGCAAGGAAACTCTTCCTTTTAACTTACCAAGATAGCTGCATTAATTTATCATTCTTTTCATAATTTAAGACTTGCAGGTACATCACAATGAGCTGGAACAAAAAAAAAATCAAAGTCAGACGGGGCGACGTTTTTTTCATGATAACCGGCATTGCGGTCGTGGTTGTTACCTTATGGGGATGTTTGACGTGGACGCAAAACCCTAGTTCTTTCAGCACTCGCCTCTCCGCCTTGATCACGTGAGTTTTCTGAGTGGTGTAATGCTGATCCAGGATCATAGGGAAAATAGGCCTAAAAAAACACACACAAACAGGCGCAACCGCGATTAGGCAACAACTCGCACCAAATTCAAACCCCGCGCTAAATCTGCTCTCAATTGAACAGTTAAGTTCAAAACCTCTTACGTCCCACTTTGCGCAAACAAGTCGAGAGGAACGAGGCACGTGACCTAAAAGTGGCACAGGGTAACCTAACCTAAGTTCGTCTGGCCGCCAAGCTTAATGCCGCTTACTTCTCGAAGGCAGTTCTGTCGGCGAGAGTAGTACTACCTACTGCACGCTGTTTTCCTACTTAGTTGAGCGGGGAGAAAGGGAACTCCATATTAGAGTGAGCCTTTGTTCAAGCAGAACTAGTTTGACACAAGTTTTAGGTAAAAATTATGATGGTTTAAACCATATACGTTTATAAAAGGCGGTTATTTTTCGTATATCGTTAGGTTTGCTGCATATTAAAATCATATGCTGGCGTTTTTCTATTTATAGGTCAGGAAATTACCGTATATTCGTAACGCATACTTCTAGCATGGATTACAAACTGCGGTAGACCAATACCTCAAGAACTGACTATAAAAGCTTGGAGTGGAATCCATTTTTTTCTTTGGACACTGAAATTTCAGTGTGCAACTTAGAATTTAGCTTAAGGAGCACAAGTTGTTTTTACTTTAGCCCCAACAGAACTCATACTTACGACACCCATGCCATACTTCTTACTAATTCTTTTGCTTTTGAGATAATCAACAATTTGAGAGGCGAAACACTATTCTACGTTTCAGAGTGGATTACATTTAACTCAAGCATTATCCTAATCGTAACACGACTCGAATCAAGCACCCTTGGTCGCCTACAGCCGATGAGTCACCAAGATGTAGAGTGTTTCCGTGAAGAGGATCCAGCGGACAGTATGTTGAATCCCCCGAAGATAACCAGTTTGGTCCGCACAACAATATTAAGTCACCACAGCAGAAATCAGTTTTCGTAAAGTGCCATACGTCGGAGGGTGTTGAAATGAAGCAGTCCCGAGTTCCTCCGATGATTACCGAACGAATAGACGGCGCCCAGTAGAGTACGTTCCATGGACAACGCTCCTCCGGTGCTCCGCTAGATCAACAAAGCGTCTCAGAATAGTTAGATAGCTTCGCATTATCAACACGGATTGATAATAAAAGCTTAACTAAGACGAACATTGTCCTCCTCGGCTGGGTTGAGTGACAAACTACTGTTTTCTTCGTGTTTCCACTCTCACACTAACACAAAATACCTTCGCGTCCCGTTCACCAAAGCACATTCAATTCGAGGACTGTGAGCTTCTTGCTGGAAAGAAACAAACAGATAGATAACTCCACAAAATGCCGATGGTAATATCCAGTGATCTCTTCCAGTCATACAAGGAACTTACCAGAGTTCGACATTTGTAAAGTATTTAGTGGGTGGAAAAGTTAGGGTAACTCATACGCACTTTTTGTGGCGAGTCGCGGCGATACGGTGCATCCTTACACTTTTCACTTTTATCACTTTGCAGATTTGTCACCTTTCTTTCCAGGGGACGAGACAGTTATACTTCCTTGTTCGTAGAATCAATGAAGAGTTGGAAGACCACCAAAAGCGCGACGTTGAGCTGAGCACATTTCCTGGTGTCACAATACTTTCCGAAATAACCAGGGGTACAGAAACCACAACTCATTGCACAGAATTGAACTCTCCACGACCTAAATACGGGTAACATTAAGCACTAAATCTGTAAATTCTCCTGATAAACGTCTTTTTACCAACTTCTGTGAGACGTTACCAGATGATATTCCATAGATCAGCTTTTCTTGACTTTAAATCACCGACGCGAAAATTGAGATTACGAAAAATTTTCCGGACTCTCCTCATCTAAAACATTTTTACAAAATCCCTACACCTTTCAAAGATAATACATTTCAGTATCAACTAAAAACCGTCAATAATCGCCTTCCTTGCGCAAATTGAGCGTGCATTCAGGTAGGACGTTTAAAGATAACTATAAGGAAATTAGACTAGTGTGACCGATTCTGAGGTGCCCTAAATCAGCAAACTCGCATTCACATATCTCTGCAAAAGCTAAAATTCACTTTAGAGGCTTTGAAGTCACGGCAACTAGTAAAGTCAGCATAAACTACACAAAACAGGAAGTACATACTTATATGTTTTAACTAATAAAAACAACTTCAAACGTGTTTTTCTGAGAGAAAAGCGCACCTTCTGTTGCTATTCTAGCCGCCCGGAACATTGGTGTACGTTTTACGGGTATTTTATAAAACATTTAAATTAAATTTATAAATTTCCAAGATTCCAAAAAAAGGTGCGTACAGGATAGTTACTGCATAAAAATTACCGGGCAAAATTGTACGGGCGTCAATTAATTACGAGGGAGATTAAGTTACATAGATAAGTCTACTTTCGGCCGCCAAATGGTGCCAACAGTCTAAGCGCGTTCCGCTGTTAGATTTTTTCACATTTCCTTTCAGACATAAGGTGCGCGCAAAGGTGATTTTTTTTCCCCTTCGTAAGACCCTAAAAAAAAAACAACAAGGATGCGTTATATGAAAACACGGTAATTAAGATAATTCTGTGCCTGTTTTGGTTATCAAGTTAGTGAAAGTAGGTTGTACTACGTAAAATTTCAAGTTACACCGATCAATGGCCATACGAGCACCGCCTGAAACGGGAATACATTGATCACCGAATTTTTGCACAACAAGAACCGGGAAAGACCTTTTAGACTGATAGTACCATTCATGCTTAAAAACGCATACTTTGACGCAAGTCAGGTTGTACTAACAAGAATCGACAACTTCACATAAAATGAATGACGTGACGAAGACATCAGATCATTACTACACTTTCAAAAGCGAGCTGTCGAAAGGAAATTCGAAAAATTGGAATTTTTTTTTCTCCCCTTACAAACGCTATTCTACTTCTGGCCACTTCTATAACTGTTTATTCTGTCGAATAAAAAAATTTACGAGTTAATTTTATCGAGTAAATATAATAAAAATAAAATTAAATTCAATAATGAAAAATCGAGTTAATTTAATAAAAATAAACTTGAAGCGGGTAGGAAACTTAGTCTCCCCGTTCAACGGTGCCAATATATAATAAGGCCTCACAGCTCTTAAAGAGAGTTTAAGAATGCAAAAGAAATTTTCGAAAGGGCCTTAAGCCAAATTATCTTAAAAGCCCATATCAAAATTTTCAGTTTATAACAACATCTAGGGAAAAAATTCCAGTTTAGCTAATAGCAAAGAGTTTGAAAAGAGCGGCCCAAAAAATACAAAACATATTTCTAAAAAATACGTCGGCAAGCTTCAAACCCCTCGCCTGGACAGTAATCTTATTATACACCACCTGATTGTATCTCTTAAAACGTATCAACGAATATCCCCATACAAATCCGATTAATTATTTAGGAACTAGTTACTACAGAAAATCATGGTACAAGCGCTGATAAACTAAAATGCAAAACTCAGATCATCCAGACTTTAGATTGAATCTGGAAAAATACTTGCTTTTGTCGCATCTACTTATTCGTATCTTACGGTGGTATGACCGCGTTAGCCAAGTCGGATTAAGTCCTTAAAAATTTCGCAGAATGACAATATTTACGAAAAACAATTCTGTTACAAGAGACCGGACGTTGAAATACCCCTTTTCCTAGAGTCTTTCCGCATTTGAGCGTGACATTGGTCCAATCATATCACCTAACATACATTTTAATCTCTAAAGGCGTGGAGAGTTCAATTTCTTGATAATACTGTACAAGGTTAGCGATTCCACCAAAGGATTACAAGATACACAAATGCCTAACTGCTTGCCCTTCTTAACTGGATCCTCATACGTGGACGTACTCCCACATTACACATAAAATTGAATGATGAAATAGCGCAGAACTGGGGTAATTCCCATACACACACCCCTTTCAGAATACTCTGTGAAATTAAAAATTCGGCGATTTTATCATCAGTTTGAATGTAAAAGATAATGCTAGAGAATGGCTGAGGCTAATTGAACGATAGATATTTAAAAAAAGCACAGATGTGATTGATTAAAAGAAATAGCGAAGTGATTAAATTTTTGGTATAGTTAGGTCTCGTTTAATAATTGAAAAAAAGTTTTCCTCATAAAGAACTTGCGACAAACAAGTCGGGTAAATCGATATCATCGGTAAGATTCTAACAGGCAGAATATTTTTAGGACAGTTGTTGAATACAAGTCTTGCAGTCAGAGAATCGTACATACATAACTTATTGCTTTGTAAAAAATATCTCGTCAACGAAGTAATCACATCTACAGGAAATCACCCAGTTCTGACAATCATCGGCTAATGAGTGAACAACCAATTACAAAAATCATCTTCAAAACATCCGTAAAACAGATTTATGTTGACGACGCATATCAAGTACAGGCAAACTGCAGTGATTCAAGCATACCCGCAAATACAAAAATAAAAGTTCACTTTTTTTTACGGCAGAGAGTACGAAAGTCTCTTGATAAAATGAAAATCCCCTCGAATATGAAAAATCGATCGTTAACCCTTCACCATATCCGTCGGTTGGCGTTCTAAGTAACGCGTTACTATTTTTTAAGAAACGAAAAGGTAAACAATGACGTTTCTAACGAGGGTAATAAGTACGCGTGGCAAAAATTAATAAGTGAAGTAGCGCGATGCAAAGATTTAGTTTAACGGCATTTCGTTACTCGTCACAAGTTACTTTTTGGGCTAGATGCAGGTGTAATAGGCGCGGAACTTAGTGCCCATGGGGAAGGAACTCGAACTCAAGCGGCGCGTTGAAACTGCCGCGTGACATAACGTTCTGAAAACAGGGTCAGCACTCTTCGAGCAGCTTCCTTCGTCTCCGCCCTTATTCGTTCTCTCATGACCCAAAAATTTGCAGTGCTTATCTGCTGTTCTATGGTTTTGCGCCATTGTACAGCATATGTGCATCGCGTTGACCAGGGTGTCAAGGGTTTTTATTTATTAAACAGAGTGCATCAAACTTTTTTTTTATAGTGGGAAAGTTGCGAAGTTTTGTTCTTTTTTTTTACTATTAAGGATTATGGTAATTTTCAAAGAACTGATCAGCAATTTACGTATTTATAAAAGATTGAAAGCTGTCGGACGAACAATAAGCCCTGAAGACACACTAACGAGGAGATTGATCCTCGGTAAAACCTCAAGCGGCAAAATCATTTTTTTTTTCTAAACGCACTATCTGAGAGGGTCTGTCTTTTGTACCAGACGACCCGGTGGTGCCACTAATAAAAATCCTCGAAGTCAATTTTTCGCAATTACCTGGTTCGGCACAAAGATCATGTTCCTACAGAGGTTTCAGTTAGCGCGCGACTTCAAAGATAGATTTGAAAGATGAAGAAAAAACTTCTCCTTTGTGTTCCTGGAAAAGCAAAGATGCCTGCGCTGTGAACTAACGGCTTAATAATTACACTTGGCTTTGCAAAAATATTTGTTTTCCCAGCGCCTGAGAGTGATACCCAGACTTTTCTACAATATTAAGATTTTCCAATTACTTCAGATTCTCAAAAAATTTCAGAAATTTTTTGACCGCTGGACACCCTGTTCACAAATTAACGTCTTACGTCTCACTGCATTAATTGCCTGTACCAAAATGGTCGTATGGGTCTTTTACAATTTCAAAGCGAACACATGTCCTAAAACAACGACAACCAAGTAACTTGGTGCTTGTCCTCCTTTTCGCGAAAAGTAACGAGATGAGTAACGACTCGTTACACTAAATGAACGACATTGCTCGTTACTTTTCAAAAAGTAACGAAAAATGAAATCCTTCACATTTTACGTCATGTTACGAGTAAAATGACACGTTCTAACGTTACATTCTCGTGACTGTAATATTGGGTGAATTTGGACGCGATGTGCTTGCTCTCAAAACGAGTCTGCCCCGAACGAGAAATCCCCTTTGTTTACTCAACCGGTAAACCCCCACAGCGTCCTGAGCCGCACACTGCGTAATGCGATTCCGGAGAAAGTTTCTGCAAGCTCATCAGGTCCAATGCACCGTTACAGAGTCGCACCCGGCGCAGTTTGAAAAGAGAATGGAACACTCATACGATCGAATGGTACAATGCGTGAAATACCGAGCCTCACAAACACAAAGTCAACATAACTGCCCCTGATTCTGACGGACCACCGAGAATTCATACCCGTTTCCCATACGTCATATAAGGGAATCGATTATGATCTCTCCGTGGTTCTCGCAATGGAGTTCCATTACGCACATATTATACAATTTTTACGGATGATTCCACAAGAATGAATCGTTACTTGAAACAATCTCCTTTCTCGAGATAACAAAAAGTTACTTAAAAGATAGACTTAAGTCATAGGGCACTGGACAGCATATCAGATTACAATATTTCCGACAGGGCCTACAGACGACAACGTAACAACAGACGATACTAAAGCCCTGTATAGGTAAAGAGGCGCAAGCGGGGTGAGCGCTGTGATTGGTCGACAAAAGAAAGAGAAAGAAAATACGATTTAATGCGTATGCGAGAGAGACAGACACTCGCTTGCATAGAAAAAATGGTTGTAGCTCCGATACCGCCCTATAGCGGCCATTTATTCTATTTGCCTCTTTACCCATTCAGGGCTTAACGTATAACAATGCACGCTCTCTCAAAAGATTTATCTGAGGGTACCATTCCTGCAAAAGAATCAATAGATGAAGATCGGCGGCTGTGTCGGAAGGCTGTGGGCCGAGACTGAGCGTTTCAAAGGCGAGGTTCAAAAGCGCTCAACCAAACCAAACCAAGCCATCTAGTCTGGCCGGATGGTGTGCCATGGGCTCGCCATGGGCTGGCCATGGGCTTGGCCTCGATGCGGAGTTTCTTCCACTCACCATCTGAGCCATGTTGTCAAGGGAGGACTTTCATCTGTGGGAAGGAGCACAAAATACAGCTGAGCAAAGCTCCAAATCAACAGCATTGCGCCGACTAGACAATTCGCTTCGCTGCCTGTTCTTTCGCTCTTTCTCTCTCTCTCTCCTCAAATCCTCTCGCTTTCTTAGCCCTCGTAGGAACGATGCATGCAAACTAACACCGTCAACTCAACTTCCCTCCTACGTCCTACCTGCGTGGCGCAAAGGCCCAAAAACACTCAAATGCGTCTTCGAAAAATGCGTCAATTTACAGAATAGATTGAACATATTATTTTCCTACAGGGCTTTTCCGACAGCAAAATGCAGCAGAAAAGACGACCTCATGTTCTCATTCTAACCGTTTTTTTTTTTTTTAGAGAACTTCACGCCCCAATCTCGTTGTTGGTAATGTTGCCGCCATTCAAAATTACTGATTCTCCCTATTTATCAATACTTCTCCACGCGAACTAAATACCTAAACTAGACCTTCTGAGTGAATGGACAGGCAATGAGCCCAAGCCAACGAGAAGGGAGCATGACCCGGAATTTTTTCGCGCGAAACAAAGGATAAAAGGATGAAACATATGGTGATCACCACCAAAGTGTCATGAGGCAGATGATATGAGAAGGTAAACTAAATGAGTGTAATAAAATGAGTGGAAAAAAGAGGAAAGGTTCAACTACCATCAGAACCTCACTGAAATGGAAAACTTGATAATTTACTTTAACAAAGACAAAGTGAATGCTCAAGATTTGGCCTAAAGTTGAATAGAAATAAAATAGAACAAGTATTGATTACAAAATATGAATTTAAAATTCTTTTATGAAGATGATTAGTTTTGCAGCAACTGTAGCTGTAATTTTAATAGGCCAGAACATAAATGATGTGCTCAAGTGATGGCACCAGAGTAGGAAAAAAGAGGACTTGATTGTTATCCATTTGGAAGAAAAGAGAAAAAAAAAAATGGGCAAAATATTACAGAATTAGCTATTACAGAAAAAAAAGGCTCCATAAAAATGTATGCAAATTTTTTCAGATTCAACACAAAAAAAAAGAGACTTTGTGGGGTCAAAAACAAGCTTAATAACCCAACAAGTATCTCTAATATTGCATGTCAACAACACCAGCATGGATAAGCAGCAAAGACATTGGTCTCCTAGATGGCTAACAAATAAGGAGAGCATAGGACCTAGCTAAAATAAGAAACAACTTGTGCACCACACAAAATAAAGATTTCACTTAAGATTCTTCATATAAATGAAAAATTACCTTAAGAATAACAAAATTATTAGATCAATCACTCTCAAACTTGCTCTGACATGCCAATTCACTGGCATCAAATCTCTTTTTTTCTTGGAGAATACATCCAGAACATGGCAGGTTAAGTTAAAAAACTATTAAATACAGCTCAATTGAAAATTGGATGGAAAAAAATTGTCTAAGTAGAGTTTCAAGCTTCTCTATGATGCGTGTTACCATGTTCTGGACATATTCCTCCAAACAGGTAGTGGACGGTACTTACTTCTGGTTTTTCACTTGCTTAATGTGGTGGAATACATTGATGACGTCTCGTATTCGACGTGGTGCTTCTTCTATTTTTGATGCCAAGCATACACACCCCATGGCTGTTGTTTCCATGGGGTGCCTGACAAATGATTTTGAATAGTAAAATCTCTGGAATAGAACTTGTCCTGTCGCCATTGCTACCTGCAAACAAATATTATCAAAAACATGGATTATGGAAATGATCTTAAAATGTTTTTGGATGTATAAAAAAAATTTTAAAAAAAAATCTCCAATATGCCATGAACCTTTAATATCAAATGACTTTAAAGACAGCAACTTGATTTTAGAATTCACAGATGATCTGTGCAAGGATCAAATATAAATTTTAATAGTATTGAAGAGCTACCCTTCAAACTCACCCCTTCTGCTTTGTATTGTATGCATATTTTAACATGTGAAAATAGGTTTCCTAAAATCTGCAATTATTACAACTTAATAAATACTTATCATGACATCCAAGTAAATTAGGAAAGAATAGTTTTAACATCAGCAGCCCAAATAATATAGGGATCTCGCAAGAGTTAAAGGAGTGGATAAAGATATTAAGTAACATATATCAAATCAATGGGTGAAATGAAAACACTGCAAGAAAACACATGAAGTGTGAAGTGTTTCCAGTGCAAAAGTTAAAGAGTAATGACGAAATCACAAAATGACCTTAGCCAACTCAGACACCTAAACAGGGTTAGGGGAGCCTTTAGAGTCTAAGTCTTTGTTTCCAATGCAATGTTTGGGGGAGAAACATGAAAATAGGTTTGGCAGCAGCCGTAGGATGTTTAATCAACCATTTGAACAAGAATTTATGAGCATCAATTCAAATAACTACGCGAAACATGGGCTTGGGCTAGAAGTACGTTGGAGTAACGTTTCACTAAGGTACACTCTCGAGAATGATAATAAAAGGGCAGAAACATAAATCTTACCTGAGGAAGTTTGAGGAGTATACCAGCTTCTTGAATAAGTTCGCATCCTAATATTCGGAGGTCTGTTTCAGTATCTTTGTCCAAACCATCAAGTTGAGATGGCGTCGGGGACAGCTTCTCCTCAGGCAGCAAGCAATTCTTTAAAGTTAATACAACTCTACCGTAGGGTTTGGAATTAGCTTTCGTGGATGGAGAATTCACAGTTTCTGGTTTTTGAGAACCCATAATTGGTTCGAAATTGGGATTTTACTTAAAGTTTCACCACACTTCACTCACTTCGACATTTCACTATCACTACACAACCACCGCCACTGCGACCGCTTCACACACAAACAACTTGATCTACGCCTAGACTAAGTGAAAACGGTGAAAGTTTTGAAAACTTCTGGGCGTAAAGAAAATGTACAACAATTATCAAACTGATAATAGGTATAATCGCTTGTTTCAAATGCAAATGAACAACTTCAAGTCCTAAAAAAACAAATAAACACAGAAAAAAATGGACCAGGAGAAGTGAGTTAGAGAGCTTGAGAGCCCATCGCTCTTTAATCACGGAGAATCTAAAGAGCAAAAGAGTGTCATTCTTGACAATTCTTAATATGACTATTTAAATAGTTTCAAACACGAAAATGCCCTTAAAAAAAAGGAAACAAATATTCCACAAAGCTATCAAAACTTTTAGAATTACTGCTGAAGTATAGAGCACGTACTAGATTTTTTGACTAACGGATGTGAGCAAAGATGTGAGTAAGG
>Ga0058701_10001058_pt1 | contig 18998 bp, 11 predicted proteins | sample AgamicOrMae_FD_97039 | JGI IMG/M metagenome (GOLD analysis project Ga0058701, IMG submission 97039) | Agave microbial communities from Guanajuato, Mexico - Or.Ma.e | ecosystem: Host-associated > Plants > Phyllosphere > Phylloplane/Leaf | place: Guanajuato, Mexico | collected 2012-06-04
ACCTAACCTAACTTAACCTAACCTATACGAACTTTGGCGTTTGCGACTTTTCTCGTTTGGCGGTTACGAATTGGCGCTTGCGGCGTTGGCGCTTGTGGTTTTTGGCGCTATCGAATGCCCCCCGTTTCAGACCCGTAACGAAGCATCTATACTAATTAGTACGAGGTACTCATGTTTATTTTAAATGGAAACTGGATCAATGCCACTAAGAAATGCGGCTGCAAAACTTGTCCCTAGAACTCAAGAAAACTACTGTATTGTCCTTGTGATTACATGAATTCGGAATGCGCTTCAGACACGTCAACTCGTTGTTCTTTCACGCCCATATCGCTTTTTTTAAAATTGTCGCTCACTGTTAAAACGAAATCTTTGAAATTTCAAATCCGGTGATTGGAATTTTTATTTGCTTGCCGGTTATAAAATTTCAAAATACTTTTCTTGTAAATTTTCAAAAAAAGTTACTTCAATTAAGTTCTCAAAAGTTTTTTTTTTTAAATTTACAATAAAAGATTTTCAAATTTCATTTTTTTTAATTTACTAGGAAAGATTCTCAAATTTCAATTTTTTAATTTTTTTTAATTTACAATAAGGAAAGATTTTTAAATTTCATAACTGGGAAGTGAATAAAAATTCCAATCACCGGATTTGCAAATTCCAAATAATGCGCGTTTTAATGAGATAAATTATGCTGAAGAATTTACCTCGTTTCAGTTTTAGTTTTTCAGGTGTTCGCAGTGCTCGTTCGAACCTAGATTATTCTGAGGGCTACATCTCCTCGAACAAGCGCTGCCGTAAAGTAACATGGTGTTATTTGCGCCGATCTTTGCCCATGAATTATAGATATAGCGTAAACATAAAAATAAATCGCTACGTGTTCGTTGCGAGCAAACCGCCAATAGATAAAGGCGCCCCACCCTCTGAACCTAAAGGTGCCTGTAAGAATAAAACGCGAGGCTCGGGGTTCGAACCGAACCGAACCGGGCCGGGCCGTGTTTTATGGCCACCCCCGCACGACGTACCGTAACCAAACAGCGCACGTTGCCGTAGGCCGACTAGCCTTAAGCCACTTTCAACCCCAAAATATTTCCGTCTTGGATCCTCTTTTTATTTGCTCTTGCCTCCCTTCCCCTTTCCTTTTTCGTGTTCCTTTTCACCTGGTTTTCGCGGTTGCCACTCGGCGTATCTTCGTTTTATACCTCCAAGAATTCCCTTTTTCGTTGCGCTTAATCTCGATTTTCCGTCAAAAGTGATGTTGGTTACCAAATGTGTTGGAAGAACGGAATTTATCGGTGAAATATTTTTTGGGGTTTAAATTACGCAACTTTCCTCGAACGCTTGCCTTTCTTGAGGCGATATTTCTTATTATAAGCGATATTTTTGCCTGAATGGATCTAATGAAGGCTTTTAAGAAACTGAATAAATCCCTGGAAATGTGTCCAATAAAGTATGGCGGACAAACTTGTAGAGGAAATAATCATCCAAATTAATTTACCCCAATAAACTCCGTAGTCATTTTTTTCCTCCTAAAGATAGGACGAGCTCAGCCCGATCCGCTGACCGGGTAAAAATAAAGTTGCTCTTAAACCCGCACATTTTTTTAGGAGTAAATACTGGAATTTCGAATCATGAAAATGACTTTATGTATTAACCCACTACCGCCGAGCGATCACGTTCGGAAAGAGAAAAAATATATTGTCGAGGACGTTTTTAGTAGTTTAGTATTGTCACAATTTAAAAAATATTACCCCTCTGGAACCCTGAAATTTAATAATTTAGGCATTTCCCTAAACTTAAAATTGTGTAATTTAATGGGAAAAAGCCTTCGAATTTCTCTTAATCTAAATTTTACTCGAAATACTTAGGGCTGTTATGGGTTAAGATGAGTAACGTTTGAACTGCTCGGCAGTACTTAAAATTTTGATTTTCAAAATTTAAGCCTAGGCCTGTTAAATATTTGTAGATTGGAGACCAGCATAAATAGAAGTATACCGATTATGATTTGGTGGTCACCTGTGTAGATTACAAAGTAAGACTTGCGGGGAGGGGGTTCCTTTGGAGCTAATTTCAAGGTTGGCTGACTGTAGCGTTGTAAATATCGCGAAGCCATTTTGAGGGGAGTCATTTTTCTTGACGGATCCGCGAGAAGGCAAGGAGGTGTGCTGGGGTCCGTCATGAAATATGGTCAGCTGTTCCCGCGGGCGGATAGCGTCTGCCTCGCCAACGTGCCTCTGCACTGTCAGGGGATCTCAAGCGCTCTATGGATTCTGTATTTTCTTGATATCAGCTGAAATTACCTGTACCGTGGGGTCGCCCTCCCAGCCTAAATTGCTCTTTCAAACAAAAACCTCCAGTCACCGCTCTATTGTTTTATTTATTATTTTTTTCACTGATACAGTTTTTGATATTTTTTTGCGCTCCGTGAATGAAGTCAATCTCACCCTCTGGAGATTTTTTTAATCGATTTTTTTTACGAATTTTATCGCTAGCATAACGAATGTGATCTCTCTTGTGGCCCAATGAACCCTAGTTCAAGATTTCGATCGACTTTTAAGGATTTTTATTCTGAAATAATAACCTTGAGAATCGACCTTCTTTGAAGAGTTGACTCTCAAGGCAAGTCGTTTTTGCTGTGATACCGACGCCAATTCAACATACAACGGTATTTTTAAGTCCCTTGAAAGGAAGAAATTGATGGGATTTCCGCCCCTAGGGGCGCGTCCTTACAAACCAGCTTTCCAGTTATCTTTTATTCGCAGGCTCAAGGTGTCTCTCTTAAAAACGTAAAATAGAAATAAAAATCTTTGGGGATGGGAGTTAATCTGTGAAAGGAGAAATGTAACTTGAACGTTAAGGAACATCATGATCTCACAATTACCCCTGGATCACGTGAAATCCCAAACCAGCGGGCTTAAACGAAATCACTCGAACCTAAGCAGCTGATCTGCTCTTAGAGACTCACGGAGCGTGTTGGACGACATCGCTTAGGGTGGGGGGATAACATGGCGTCACCGAGTACGTCTATGTTTGCTCAGCACGGTAAACAAGACCGAATCTGCTCCGATGTTATGTCACGCAAAGGACGGCATGAACCCTCCGAGAGGACAGCCGGACTGAAAATAAATGCTGGAATGGACTCTACTATGTGAATAAACGCCTTTTTCAGACCTTAAAGCCTCAGGAAAACAGATATGCTTCTCGAGTATTTGAACCTCCGATCTTTTGGACACGTGTCGAGTGCTCCGACCACTAGACCAGTGATTCAAGCATGTTCGCAAATGCGACTTGTTTAGTTTTTCGGGTACCCCCGTCGATAGCGGTATCAAACGAAAGGGTTTTTCATGCTCGTTTTATTGATGCGACTGTTGACCGATGTATCTTGTAAGTTTGCCGACCTATCTTGTTTCTATTTTGACCGAATTCCCCAAACTAGTCAAAGATTGCCTTCATTTTCTTTTCTTTTTTTCTGCGTTTTTTTTTGTTTTTGTTTTTGTCATACCGTCTAGAGACGAACCGTTTTTCTTTCGCGCGGTCGGCGGGTCGCAACCTTGGTCCCCTGGTCGATATGGACGGACAAGGAAATGTTTGGGTTTGAAGCTCCAGATTGGAAGTCGGATAGAAAATAGCGAGCCGACAGACGGAGCAGCTTGCCCCGCATCCCCTATTCGGGCACAGTGCTAATTTGCAAACGATCTGGGACTCGGTTGACAACTGGTGGGCTTAACAGCAGCATTGTCAATCAGATTAAGGCCAGATTATAAATTCGCCTCTCCTTCCCAACAAAAAACCCATTTCATGTTCTGTAGACCCCATTTCAAAAATTGTATTTCTACTTCTTCTGTCCACCTTTTTATCCTTAGCGGAGCTGGGAGTAGGGCACCAGCTAACTTTACTGATATAGAGGATGAATAATAAGCTGCTTTATAACAAGGATAGGTTAAGTTCGGTTTGGTGTACTTTGTCTCTGTTATTCTGACTGTGACCAACGTCTCGTTCTCTCTAGTCTCATGGTCAAGCAAAGCGTGCGTGCTTGGAAAAGCCCCTCGTATTTTCCTTCCCTCTACTTATTCGAACGGAGCCTTCTGATAATGATAATTTGTGGACGAATAGCAGGGCGAGCAACCCTCTATGGGACTAACCACACGCGGCCGCGAACATGGACGCAGCCTTGCTCATGTCCGCTCAGCCCCTTACACGCTAACGAAATTGATGGTCGTCTCATGAAATAGTATTGCGAAAAATTATTGTAATTACGTAAGTGCTGTTAAGTGAGCGTCACCGAAACATATAAGTTGAAGTCCCATTTCCAGCGTATCTACGTTTTGAAAAAAATGTAACGGAAAAATTACGTTTTTCCAAAGAACCAATCTTTTTGTCAGTGTCCTAAAAATAACTGCTTTCTACCTAGGTATGTTTTTCGTGGTGCTTTACCTCAGTTGCGTCTTTTACTAAGTCGACTCTTAGCTTCAAAGAAGTTATAAGTTACACCTGTCATCAGCAATTGCAGGAAAAACGCCTGTTTGAGAATGTTCTAACATGTTTTGGGTGTCAAAATGAAACGGGTGTTTATGTTTCGGTAATTTTACTTTTAGACTTATGTTCAGCCACATCAATGGAAAGCTCTCGCCGAGACCTATTAAATTATATGATTGAACATAGGTCTATCTTTTAAAATAACCAAAATACGCACTACTTCCTCATTTTTCAGTATAGACCTATGTTAAGCCACATCAATGAAAAGCTCTCGCCGAGACCTATTAATTTTTATGGCCGAACATATCTTGAAAAATAACAAAACATGCTCTACCCCCGCTTAATTTCCTCACCCAAAACAGGTAATAATTGCCCAAAACAGGCGAATTATTTTCGCACTCACTACAGTAAGACCATAACTCTGGTTCCCCAGCAAAAGTTTGTAACGCTGTGCTGTTAAAAGAACATCAGTTGGCGACATGGCCAGAACTTATGTTCTTGGAAGGCGTGGATATAAAATAAGTTGGATGCACCCCATTTTTGAGGCTAAGCTATGGGATGAATCGGAAGGACATATGTTGGTCGAATGGGGAGAAGAAGGCTCTAAGAAATCCAGGGGGCACCGCAGCTGCGAACTGAATAGGGCCACGTAAGACATGGATGCGCATAAGTGTCATGGTAAAGTAATGGTGATTGTGCCCATAAAAGTGCTTATAAAGCCCTTCGGGAGAGGTATTGCCAACTTCTGAAATTACTTTTGAGCGGCAAAACTACCCAGCATTTTTCAGGAAAATTGCCTTGAAACAAAGGTAATAAGCCGAGTGAGTATTTTATGAGTTCCTTACCTCTCTGAGTTGCGAAAGAACTGTTAAGGATTATCGTGAAAGAAATATGAGATAATGGTTTTTAGGAGAATTTTTAAGACATCTTTGGCATAGGCATACTTTTTGTGGACAGTAAAATAACTTGAAAAACTATAACTTGAAGAACTTGAACTGTAAAATGCCCTTTTTTGCGAATGTAAAATAACTGCGGTGATAAAAATTCTAAAAAAAAAAATGATAGAAAGAATGCGACGGTAAATTTTGTGGTGGTACCAAAACATTTTAACCAATCCCTCCTTCCCATAAAAAATGAAAAAAAAAAAAGTACGCTTTAGGAAAACTAAAGAAAATTCACAGACAATTTTTTTAATGCAAGAAAAAAATAGTTTTTTTTTTTACCTATAAAAAATAAATTGCACCGAAAAAAGCTACGAACATGGCAAAAGATGCAAAAGAAACGTGATATTTTGTCGTCGCAACTGCATCGAGCCGTAACCTCGAGATTCGTTGTATACGGAATTGAATCTCGGAAGCGAAGAGGACCTTTTGTTTCGATCGAGGGAAGGAAGGGAATCAGTCACCAAGGCGAAATTTCGTTTCCTGCTGAATTTCCCATATGACTTGAGTGCGTGACGTGCAGAAGGGGGGGGGGCGCATTGCCCCCGTGGGGTAATCAAAAGGCCTGAACTTCCTATTATAAATTGGCTTGTCAGGTTATGTCAAGCGGAATATGCGAGTCTGTGTTACGTCACCGCAGTCAATGCAAAGAAAAAGAGCAAGGTATAGGCGCCAAGTGCATACTCGTTGCCAACATTCCGCTGCAAACATGATCGGACTGCAAACAGATTTTGCGAGGCGGTTGGGTCGGGCCGGGTCGTGACGGGTTGGAGGGCGGAATTTTGTTCGCTTGCATTACGACGGGCTGCCAATTCGACCTGGCGGCCAAATTGTTTCTTTTGTTTTTGTATATTTCGCTATGCAACTGATCCACTCGAACCTTTGTAGTGCATACCGAATCCGCATGGATGTTCTTTTTTTTTGTGATAAAGAGGGATTTTTTTGAACCGGAGATTCTCTAACCTCGATTTCAATTACCAAATGTAACCTGTCCTCTGGCAGGTAAACCTCAGAACTGTGTGTCTGTTCTTCCTATTTGAACTCCAAGAACTGCCAAGGCGTGTGAGTTCCTTTGGGGGGCATTCGATAGCGCCAAAAACCACAAGCGCCAACGCCGCAAGCGCCAATCCGTAACCGCCAAACGAGAAAAGTCGCATGCGCCAAAGTTCGTATAGGTTAGGTTAGGTCAAATTAGGTTAAGTTAGGTTATGCTAAGTTAGGTTAGGTTAAGTTAGGTTAGGCAAGGTTAGTATTGCGGTTAAGACCTTTGGCGTTTGCGACTTCTCTCTTTTTGCAGTTACGGATTGGCGCGTGCGACGTTGGCGCTTGTGGTTTTGGCGCTTATGACAGCTACCCGTTCCTTTTACGGGGTTCCTCCTGTTAGGAAATGTTCCCATTTGGAAAAGTTCCATTTAAGAAGTTCTCATTCGGAGAAGTTCCCATTTAGAGGAGTTTTCAGTTGGACAAGTTCCCACGTGGTCAACTGTGTTGCTGAAATATCTTTTCTTATATTTTTTGGCAGAAAAATAAGGTTTTTTCGCACGATTCGCCTTTGCGACCAACACTCTCCGCATCTCAAATTGCAGGGTCACATATTGAGGTCTTGACATTATTACTACTGCCTTTCGGAGAGGTGTATCGAGTTACCAAGACAAGACCCCAATCTGTCCCTGTCACCAAATTTTTGACAAAATGCGCCGCGAGCGGATCTGTCTTGGCTACAAACGAGGCGAAATCAGCCGCTGATTGATAAGAGAGCGCGCTGGATCTCTAGAGAGCCGCAACTGCTCTTCTTTTGTGGTAATATTTAAAAGGCGGGCGTGTAATCATCGGAGTGTGCTCTCAAGAAACAAAAACGTTTCCTCGGCAATTCAGTACTCTTGTACCCCGGGAGGAAATCTGGAATTGCCTCGCTTTGCCGGAAAACAAATCCGGCCGTTTGGGAAATGATTCTTCCGGTATTCATGTCGAATGTAAACGAAGACTTTTATGTCATTTTGGTGGCAGTGAGAGAATCTGTTTCAACCATTCTTGGTTAAAACCAAGATTTTGCGTATAGTTCAACCTAAGTTGTTTTCCGTATCGTGAGAATACCGAAAAGTGGAATCGCAGTTTGAAAATGGAAAAGGAGCTTCTGGGATTTACAAATGTCGTGTTAATAAAGTCCACTTGCATTGGAGGGATTGGTAAAAGAGCTTGAAAAATCAAGTTCATCTGATAAGGCCAGATTTTGTTTATGTACACTTTAGAACTTAAAGGATACCTGTTAGCAAAACGTCTGTATGTGTAGGTCTGTTCGTCAACCGTTTTTGAGATTTAAAAAAAAACTCTTATTTCGTCCTTCCTCTTAAATCATATGGACTTACATGTATTAGGTGACGTTAGGTCCGATTTCCCACTTAAAATTTTGCCTGAAGACAGTTAAGGACAGACCTTGAGGTGACCTCCGATCACAATCTCTCGATCTTTAGTCGCGTCCAAATTATTCTCTTAAAGCCTTTTTCAACCAAAACCACTCCCATCAAAACATTATTTTAAAAAAATTAAACCTGTTTCAGAATACATTAGCGAAATTTTAAGCTTCTTCACGTCTTGCTAATCCAATTATTTAACTCAAAAAAAATCAGCGAGACAAAAGTAAACGGCTGACCTAAGTCACGAAGCTCGCGATTGTTTTTTGAAGGAGATTTGTTGCGGAGACAAATGATGAAGGCTCGCCTGAAAGAAAAGCTACGTCCCCTAGAGAACGCAGTCCGTTGCGTTGCGAACGTGCATAGGGTTTACAACGAGCCTAATGATTTCGGACAACAGACCTTCTCTGGCTGCTCAAACGCATCGTCAGCGAGCAGGCGGGCGCCCTTCCCGCCTTGAGGGGCGCGTCTTTAAGGGCGCGCCCACCTCCAAGGGCGCGCCCGCCTTCGGGCCTTACCAGCCCACCGCCCGCTAAAACCCCGTCGTCGTGGACGAATCCGTTTCCTACTCAGGGGCGCATCGGGATGGGTTGTCAGCAGGTGCCGTACTACAGTTTTACGTTGGTGTGTACTGAATACGTAATATTACCAATAAAAGGGATGAACGCGTTAGTTTCTTTTGTGCCCCCCCCCCCTCAATGTAATTCAAATAACTCCACGTTTTTGGCATCAGGCGAAGGAAAAATGACCCGGGCCTGAGGAGATTTGCTTCGGAGCAGATTTGAAATATATGTTATGGGGTCCATTTGGCCCGTTCGGGAGTGCTATGATAGCACGATCAACTTGTCCCGCCCGAAGATGTTTTACTGCATCTTAGAAGAAAAACGCATTAGCGTACGCGTCACGGACCCAGAATGCCAATTTCCTCTTTATGGCCTTTTCAAAATAGTTTATTTTCGTATGGTTTGCGGTGAACCGCGCTGTGGGGCTGCAATATTAAAGGAACATTTATTTTATTTTCGAAAGCATTCTTTAATGAAAAAACTCGTATAAGGAAAAATAAAACACGCCGGAAAAAAAGGAGGAAAAGATCTCAAAAAATCTGAAAAAATATATGTTTAATGAAAAAACTGATGCAAGGAAAAAAATGTCAAAAAAGGAGGAAAAAATCTTCTCCAAAAAAGAAAGAAAGAGAACGAAAAAAAAAACAAGAAAAAAATGACAGTAAAAAAACGGGGAAAAATCTTTCCAAAAAAAACGAAGAAAAGTTAGTACTTTTTAAGCCCGCTTCCTTACCGGAGGAGGGCTTTATTATTATTTATTTTCATTTTACCTAGTTTGCGAATGACTTGAGATTTAGCTCGAGACTCCGAAAGTTGCGTTAGCACCGGCTAGGGGTCGTTAGTTCCACGAACAAAAAATTAAACATAAAAAAACGTAGCCCGAGTTTTGATCGTGCCTTATCTGTACTGATATCCCCGAGCAGTGATTATTCCTGGCATTTGGAATGCCCCCTTTTCTTACGCCATTTTTTGTAGTTTTCTCATAGAGTAAACAACTGTTAAACAGCAAAGCCACGAGTTATTTCTGGCTTGATCCGCGAATAGTCTCAGAGGGCAGCGTTTGCGGTTGCTTAAAAACAATTTCTATCTTGGAGCCCCCGCAAATTCTCTCCTTTTTTACGTAATGAAAAGGCCTTGTTGTGTGTTTTGCCGCAGTGAGGAGGGCGTTCCAAGTACACAGCTTTACCCCAAAGCCGGCAGCCATGTTTGGTTTTCTAGTTTTCCCTCTCCCCAAGATCTGTTCGCCTCCCGGACCAGCAACGCATCCCTTTGACGTACGCCCGCGTCGGTGGGTTAGACAAGAAAATATCCCGGATCGTCCCTCGCCCATCTCGAAATCAAATGGCGCACCGAAAGATATCGAAATCGTTCGATTCTCGGCCAATTGGAAGACTTTCTAAGATTAAATTTGGCGGGACAGCTCTTCTGCTAATACGTGATTGGACAGACTCTATGATGTCGTTAGCCAATGAGTTAATACACTTCCAGAAAAATCTGAGCAACTTATTTATTTGGCGTCTTTCTTTTCCCTACGTCGTTACGGGGATTGAAAATTCATTAATGCATCCTTTTATCAAACCCTCGGTCTCTATTTGAGCCAATTTGATGTTAGTTGGACGCCCATTCGTATAAACGCCGATGTCTATTACTCCGTTTGTTATTTTGACCTCAAATCGTGTTTTTGCATTGATTCAATCGAAATAAGAATTAATGTCGGGTAGCTGTCATAGGCGCCAAGAACCACAAGCGCCAATCCGTAACCGCCAAACGAGAAAAATCGCAAACGCCAAAGTTCGTAACCGCAATACTAACCTTACCTAACTTAACCTATACGAACTTTGGCGTTAGCAACTTTTCTCGTTTGGCGGTTACGGACTGGCGCTTGCGGCGTTGGTGCTGGTGGTTTTTGGCGCTATCGAATGCCCCATTGATGTCAATATACGAATATGTCGATATACAAATTTGCGTAAAAATACGAATCCGTTCAGAAATTCTAGGTTCTTGATGAAATAATAGAATGAGTCGAAGTCAGAATTAAACAGGTGTTGGCTCCAACATCTTTTCATCTTGACTTCGACTCATTCTATATTTTATCAAGAACCTAGAATTTATTTGCGGACTCGTATTTTGACGAAAAATCGTTTATCGACATATTCTTATTTCCACATTATTGCCTATTTCTTTGCCGATTCGTACTTCTTCCGAATCAGTCGTAATCTGATTTTTTGTACAAAACTCTTAACTCTTAATTCCTATTTTGACATCGATTCGTATTTTGACATTCATTTCTATTTCATTGCCATATCGTACCTTCACGTTGATACGACTTTTATACTGATTTTGATTTTTAAGCCGATATGTATCTGGTCGTAGATTCGTATTTTGACATCGGTTTTTAATACTCTGCCAATCCGTACCTCAACGTCGGTTCTGATTTTTAAACCTGTTTGTCTCTCAAAGCTGATTCGTATATTTTGACTTTTACGTGTTTGGCGCTCTCTTGACTTGCTCAGAGAGGAAGATGCAAGATGTGGAACTTGATTTGAATTATTTTTGTTTTGTTTTCAGGGCCGGTGTAATCGAGAAAAACCACCATGCAAATACTTCCATCCTCCCCAACATTTGAAAGACCAATTGCTCATAAATGGTCGAAATCACTTGGCGTTAAAAAATGCACTCATGCAACAAATGGGATTAACACCTGGTCAACCAATGGTACCCGGTCAAGTACCTGCAGCAGTTGTAAGTATATCATTGCTCCGTCTCTGTTGTATTCAAAACGAATTTCCATCGAATCCCATTTTGCACGCTAATTGCCTTCTAGCAAGCTCTGAATTCATTTTTCGACTTGCGATACTTACACTACAGGTTAAGGTACCAGATCATTTTTCAGGGACCTACTTATTTCACTATTCATGCCCGTAGCCGTTTCATGTTTGGCAACTTGCAAGAGAAAATTTTTTGCCTTAACAGGGAAAAACTGGTTTTGTTACGGCAACAAAATTAGGGACAACAAATTTTTTCTGGCTGCAACCAAAAATTTTGCCGCAACAACCAAGTGTTTTGTTGGTAGAACCAAACATTTTGTTGTTGTAACAAAATATTTTTGTTATCCCTATATTAACAAACGATTCTGTTGGTATAACGAAACCTTTTTTTTCGTGTAGTAATTATTATATTGTAACCGCATTTTGCTTTCAAATGGGAAGTTAAACTTGCATCCTAAAACAATATGTATTTTTTTTAAAAAAAGGGAAAGTTTGAATGAAATTCGCTTGGATTTTAGTAAAATTCACCTGTGTATTAAGTTTGATTTATTTTTTTTAAGTTTATTTCTTTTTTTTCGTTTTAGTATGGAATGTGTTAGAAGGCCTATTAGAACAAAATAATGTTTTGGAAGCTGGAGTAGGCTAAAATTTTTGCCTGAATTCGAGTGAAATCTTCTCTGGAATGATTTTGGAAATAATCCATCCTGTTTCGACCGATTTCTACTCTCTAAAAACCCTTCGCTCGTTAAAACCAAAAACTGACCATGACGAAGTTTCGAGAGGATGAGGTTTTAAAACGAGAGACTTTGTTCCGAAGCCTTAAATAGAGTGCCTGAGACAGAAAAGAGCTTGTAAGCTATTGTATTTTGATACCAGAAAAAGTTTCCATGTCGTATCAAAGGAGGTTTCTCAAATTGTTCGGAGAATGAGGTTTTAGCGCTATTTGCCTTTGTATTTAAAGCGGCGACTTAAGTCAGTAGCAATTTGTAAGTTTTTTGAGTAAACTCTGTGGTTAATAAGGTTGAGCAGCAAGAAAAGTTTGCAAACTTTTGAGCTAAACCGAAGTCAAGAGAGTTTCCCCATGAGGAGCGACGCGCGGGCAAGTCAAGAGTGCGTTCGAAACTCATTCGTCGCCAAGCTCAAACTCACACAAAACGAGCTTCTTTTGACTAATGATTTTCTCATCTTTCTCTCTCTCTCCACCTGACAGTTGCCTGAGACTACTTAAACGCATTCCCGACGACCCTTGCAAACATTTTGCAGAAGGAGTTACGTAATTGAAGGGCATAAAGGCTTCGCTCCTATTCTCTCATTTTTAAATCACTTTGTAACTGACAATCTGCGTCAATTTTTGGCGTAAAATTCGTTTTGATTTGATGCGCTGTTAACAGTCACATCAAATGAGAACTCTTTTCGCTGTCTCACCTGATGCAGGATTTTTTCATCAGGTTTCCAGATATTTTAAACCAATATTAGCGCACTTAATTCCAGTATTTTTGCAAGATAATGTTAACCTTTTTTTAAAATACGGGTACTGTTCCAAATGCTCACCCTTTGAACACGTCAAAGGAGACCGCAAACTGAGTGTTTCCAACACCTGTGTCCAGTGTTCTACAGTACCTGGGGGCTGGAATTCTTGGCCCGGAACTTATTTCAACCTGTCGGCTTTGTACATTAGTTGAGGGTTTTTTTTTGGCGATAAATGAATTATTTTTAGTTGGTTAAAATTTATCCTAACCGATTATGCGAGGTTTCTCCTCAAAAATTGATTATTACTTTCGAAATTTTGTGATTGAAATATTCTGTTTTACGATCCTGGTTGGCCAGTTTCTCGAAGAGTCGATATTAAGTTTTTGAAGGTATGCACAACTGGCAAAATCCTGACAACGATCTTATGTCTATGAAGAAATTGCAAATAGACGGAATTAAGTTTGTGAATTCGTGGGATCGTTTTATCAGCCCCTCGTTTATCAGACCTCTATCACACCTCGAATGTTATTTAGAATCTGACAACCGGACATAATCGAAACACACAATAAAAATATTAGCGCACCTTTTTTTGCTTCGACAACTGTTAACGTGTTGATCCGTCTTTTCAAAGTTAGCGAACAATTAGTGAAATGAATTCTCGGAATTGTTAGCGAAAAATGCATTTGAATCCCGAAGCAATTGATCATATCTGATACAGTCAAAAGCCATTTCAGGACTGTGTATATGTCTGCCTTTGATAGACAGAGTGTACGGCGCATTCCTTCGACTTTACATAAGGGCCATTTTCCGTAGTTTTAAATTGATCTCTTTTTATATCGTTAATTAATATACATTGGCAAATATTTTAATAAATATCTAAAATTTCTGTTATGCGATCGTAACATATAATAATATATGACATATCCAACAACCGTAAATAAAAAAGTGCTCTTTCTTGATTGATAAAATGTGTAAGTTGCATTAAAGTTCTTTTTATTTTAGGAATTTTGTTTCGGTTAGAACAATTAAAGGCATTTAAACTTTTAGTATTTTTCTGAATAGTTTATCATTTTCACGTAATCTTTTCTAATTTGCCTTTCCGTTAACTTGGAGGTTTGGTAAAATTTTTGTGCGTTATTTAAGTAATTCATCTTGTATCGCTTTTGCTTTTTTAAAAAATATTTTTCTCAATCTGTATCGCCTGTTTTTGATACATGCGTTTGATACTAACGTGGGCTTTTACTTGTATTTGTTTAAACACTGATAAAAATCGTCGAGTTTGTAGTTTTAATTTATTTGTTTCCATATTGCATGATACAGCTAATCTTTCATGTCAACAAAAGCACAATCATTCTGATAGGCCCCTGATATTCCATTAATTAACTTTGGAGCGCTGTTTTGTTTTCCTCCCTTTGCGTAGACTGGTTTATTTGTTCAGGTGTATCTTCTTATTTTATCCCCTGTAGTAAAGCACATTGAGTCGTTTCGGAACAATCAATACCCCTTAAAGCTTGACTGTTTATGAAAATGTGGCCGTGAATACGCCTTGAAAAGAAGTGTTTACAGACGAAGCTTTTAGAAGGCATGGCTTCCGTGACGAAAGTGTATTTTGTTTTTACTTTTTCGGAAAAAGGTTTTTATTACGAAGAGGACTATTAATTACTTCTGATATTGCGAATTGAATTTTTAACCGATTTGTGCCCAGAGGAAGTTTGAAAAAAATAATGTAAGGGAATAATCAAAACGTTTTGAACAAAAATTTTGCAAAATGGTGTTTTTTGAAACAACCAAATTTTTTCCTTAGGCTAATTTAGATTTACCTTTTTACTTAAAGTAAGTGATTTTTGGGAGAATTTTGCTTGAAGATTTTTGATGGGTCGACAACAGCCCAGTGGGCAAAAATCGGTTAATCATATCTTTACACCCTTACAGTATGTACCAGACAATAAACGAAGTGTCTATTCGCACGCCAAGTCTCATTAAAAGTACATTGAGCCTTATTTACGTGCGTTTGTCTTCTCTCATAAACTTATGCTCAGTTTCAAGGGCGCGCTTATATAACTGACCAATAATAAATTTTGTTCTGTATTGTCAAAATACGACTTTTTGAATTTTATTTTTAAAAATTTATTTATTAGGTTTTTTAAATAAAAAAAATAAGAAGTGACGATTTTTAATGTCCTCTTGTAAAGAAACCTTTTTCGATCAATTTTTCATGGCTTTTATTTGCGCGTGGAATATTTAGGGGGGATTTCGGCAATGTAAGCCTAATTGTATCGCCCTGATTGCAGGCAACCAGCCCGTATTTGGCGAGTATGCCTCAAGTTGGTAGTACGTTTAGCCCGTACTTCCCCCCAGCCGGCCCGATCATGCCCACAATTATGGGCCATGACCCCTCAGGCGTTTCGTCGTCCTTGGGGATGGTTCAACAGACTGTGGTCACTCAACAAAAAATGCCGCGCACTGATCGCCTAGAGGTATGTAAGATTCAACTCGCCATTTTTGCTTTTGCATGCTTATAAGGGCACCAATGCACAGCACACTTTCAAACTTTTCGACAGTTTCAGAAGCACTCAGGGATTTACGGGCTGGGGATTTCTCCGACATTCTTGATGAAGCAAATTGTAATTAAAACTTGATAGAGCGCGGTAGTCTTGAGTAAGGACGCGCATATTCGTATGTCTCATTCTAATTTTTTTATAATTATGGTCTAATTTGATAGTTTGATGTAAGTTCGTGGAATTCCTCAACTATTCCCTCTGCACTTTGCCTTTATACTGCCTTTCCTGCAAGCCATTGTCTTTACGTTGCCCGGCAGTGTTGCCAGATTTCGCGATTTCGTAAAATTTTATCCTCGGTTTACTCGAGAACCACTAAAGATAACCTAGCATGTTGGGTATGTTTTGGATCGCTCTTGAGCTGAGCAATGCAATGGTAAGGTTTATCACTAGGTTATCTCTCCTGGTTAAGAATTAAACCGCTTTTAAATTCGGCAAAGTCGCGAAAACTGGCAACGCTGCGGGCAACCCCGGTTGGGAACCTACCCGAGTTTTACCGATACCTCTGTTCGGTTAAACTCGGCTCGGTACGGTGCCACATGTTCTGTTGCCTCTACTAGCTCTACTTCGTTTTGGAGTCAATCGGGTCTGTTCGGAGCCGTAGCAGCTGTAGCTGAGAAGCGTTTTCTGGTTTCGGCTAAACTCGGGTTTGTTCGTTGTCATAGCAGAATCACCCAAGATGCTTCTATTCGCTTCGTTCTGGCTGTACTCCGGTCTTTTCGGAGCCGTGGCAAAGCAGTCAAACCTCGGCCACTGGCTTACCTTCGCTTCGGCCAATTTCGGGTGTGTTTGTAACGATTGAGGATGAAGCCGAGTACCTTCTACTAGCTCGGTTTTTCCTCGTTCAACTTCGGGTTTGTTCGGAGCAACATTTGCCGCGGCGACGAAAAGGGACGAGAGCAGTAGAGTTATAAGGCTTGCAGGAAAAGCTGGTTTATCCTAAACACTTTAACATGCACCTATATTTACAGTCTGGTAAGTTACTACACTTACAGAACATGCCATAAAAACTTTTAAAATAAAATTAAGGTAAGTTGCGAAGGAGCCGAATTCTCGGCTTAAATTAAGTCCTCCGAGGACCTGAAATATGACTACCCGTGTGATACCCGCTCAACTTTAATCCAAACCTTCATTTGCGCTCTTAATTGCTTAGACCCTGCCCGTAGTCCTCTATAGGTTTATTACAGGGCCTTTTATTGTCATCTCTTTTGAGGTTATGTTGGCCTAACGTCGCCTAACAGGATAAATTCGTTTGAGCTGTTGCTCCTCTTCGCGCTTTACAGGCGATCGGCGATTTTGCTCAAATTGCAAGCTACTGTAATAGAACGGCTACTCTACTCATCTGCCATTTTATTTAGACATTTTTGATCTGAGATAGGTTAGAGAAATGTTGCTTTCGTGATTAATTCATCTCTTAATGTTTGCCTAATTTTTTCTGCGATTTAACGTTGAAGTAGTTTGCGCGCTGTCTAGTTTAAAATCTAGAATGTTGGCCTAAAAAATTCAGGCTAGATTTCTTTCGCCTTTACGGAATCATCTAGAGAGCGTACTGTCACGATGAAGAGTTCGCGAAAATCTCTCGGGTGAAAGCATTCGTCAGGTTGGTAGACCCTCCTACGTACTCTCCCGGCACGCTTCTTTGACTCTCAGCCTTCTCCTACCGGCAACCTACGAGGTCTACCAACCTAACCGCCCTGATAAGCGTTCACGAACCTGTGATTGGGACAGTACGTTGGACTAGTATCTTATTGGGGTCAGAGTAGCTCGAACTCAGACTAGGCCCGAACTGGTATTGTTGTTGCTCTGCACCGAGTGATTTACGTAGAGAGCCTGCAAGTCGAGTGGCCAACTGTACCACGTGACCACACCAAGTTTTGGATCCCAACCAATCAGATCCGTGGAATTCAAAAGGACCGTTAGAGTTGGCCACTCTCTGTTACACTACAGTCTCTCTAGATTTACGAGCCCGTGACTATTTTCCGAAATGACAATGCAACCCGCTTGACACGAGTGTCATGTTTGTTGCCTACCAACACCAAGCGGTTCAGCTTGAATAGGCAACGCGCACGGCACTTGTGTCGAGCAGGTAGTATCCTCTCATCAAGTTTTTCCGGATATTTTCTGGTGGTTTTCACTTTTATGAGTTTGCTACTCCTACAGAAAATGTTTCATAAGTCAAGGTGGATACCTCTTCAGGTGAGAGCACTGATAAAAAAGGAATACCTCTACCCATTTGGAGGTGAAGGTTAAACGGTACCATGTGTTTCCATGAAATTTTAAGATAGGCCCACCAACAGCCATATCAATGGAAAGCTCTCGCCGAGCCCTTTCCATAGATATGCACACAGTAAAAACTAACGCCTGTTTTAGGTATGAAGGTAAAACGTGGAAAGAGCGTATCTGGTTGTTTTCAATTTTACCCCTATAAATATAACCATGTCAATTGAGAGCTCCTGTTAAGATTGATATGGTTGTCGATGGGTTTATCTTCAAAAATAACAACTAAATTATGCTCTCCCTTTGTTTTACCTTCATACCTAAAACAGGCGTGGGACTACCTAAAACAGGGGTGCATGTTTGTGGGCCTATCTGGAAAACAAGTGAAAACACTTCATGGTCCCGTTTAGCCTTCACCCTAAATGGTTGAAGGTGTTCTCAAAACAGGAATTATTTTCATCAGTGTAGTTTTTTGGGTTCGATAAATTTTATTGTTACAATTTGGGAAAGGTATTTTTGGGATGGAAGATTTTTATAGTGTAAATCAAAAATATTTTTTTCTCAGTTTAAAAATGGCTTTTCCAAGGGATGACAACTCATGCTATCCGGTGTTCACAAGGCCGTGATGTCCGGTTGCTATCCTTGATATCCGGCTGTTGGATTCGGTCGAAGCAAGGCTGTTTTCAGCGATTTTTTAAGTGTTTCTGAACACTGTCCACTGGTATCAGACTAACATTTAGGTATATACAGCAGATATTTTTTAATATTCTGCTGAAATTTTTCTGATATTAAATTGAAATTTGGTGAATTTTCTCTTGATATCCGTTTATTATACCTCTAATATTCGTCTGATATCCTTGATATCCGGTGCAAGGTGTTACCCCTTAGGCCTTTCCTTTAGAGTTGGGTAGAGTAGCCTGTAAGATCCGAGAGTTGGTTGTGTAGCTTGCAAAGATGGGACTTTTGAGCGAGCTAGCGATCGAGCAGCTGAGCTTTTAAGCTGAGGTGGGCAGCTTTTGATCTTGGAGATGGCGCGTGTGTGCTAGGTGTGTCGCGAGTACCAGCGAGGGTCGTGCAAGCGGTCGGAGTGCGAGTGCCGATTCGCGCATCCGCCCGACGCCGTGTCGGCCTCCGACGACGGAACGGTCACGGTGTGCATGGATGCAGTCAAGGGGCGTTGCAACCGTGATCCTTGCCGCTATTTCCACCCCCCTCTGCACCTCCAAGCCCATATCAAGGCGGCACAATCGCGCCCTCTTGCGGTAGGATCCTAATTCTTGAGTTGGACCTCTCCCTGAGACGAACGCGGCCAACGACTCACACAGCACTCTGGAAAATAAGCCGTGTTTTGGGCAGTCCTATACCGAAGGTAAAACGGGACAAGAGCGTAGTTACACTGTAATTTTTTAGGGTAGCATTTTCAACCTTTTAGTTTAAATTTGGTGCCACCCTCCGTCGTCAAGCCGAGCGGAGCGACAGCGGAGCGAGGCACAAGCCACATAACCTAACCTAACTTAACCTAGGGTTACCCAACTAAACGGTCGCCAAGCCTGATGCCGCTTACTTCTCGGCGCCCGCTCAGGGGCGCCGAGAAGTAAGC
>Ga0058701_10001059_pt1 | contig 18995 bp, 9 predicted proteins | sample AgamicOrMae_FD_97039 | JGI IMG/M metagenome (GOLD analysis project Ga0058701, IMG submission 97039) | Agave microbial communities from Guanajuato, Mexico - Or.Ma.e | ecosystem: Host-associated > Plants > Phyllosphere > Phylloplane/Leaf | place: Guanajuato, Mexico | collected 2012-06-04
GGTAAATTATCATACTATGACCTCCAAAGTATGGTGGAATGGTCACATTTAATGATGTAGATTTCCAGAAATAGGGTGAAACATATATAAATTTGGAGGATTTTACGTAATTTTTTGAAATGTTAACTTAAAAAATTCCACAGCAAAAAGTATGTGATGTATTGCCTTTATATTACCATACGTTAGTCTCCAGGACATCACCTTTCAGTAGCACTTCACAAAATTGGTTTATCTTTTTCCCATGTGATCAAGGAGCTCTTCAAAGTTTCGGTCGATTTTACGTAAAAACTGATCCCCTATAAGAAACCAGGGGCCAAAAAAAATTTAAACCTGTAATTTTATTTCTTTTTAAGTCTTTTTGTTCCCCTTAAAAGCAGAAATGCCTGAGTTGAAAATTAACGGATTTCGAAAATTCAGTGACTTGTTCCCTTAAATGTATTAACCGTTACAGCTGCTAAACTTCGAATCACAGAGGTCAGCCTTTAGCTTATGTGGGTCTCTATTTCCAGAGAATTCGGGATTTGCTAAGTTACTAAAGCATGAATCATCGACCTGATTTGCACAACAATACATTCCACACATTTACAGTGGAATTTTCCGAAATCTGAAGAATCAAAACAAGAAGGGAAAATTGACTTCGATAACGCCCGGACAAACAGAGCACACGACTTTTTACCTGACATCGGAAATCTTGTTTCATAGCTCCTCAAAGCACAGCCCCAATTTAGTCTAATGGGACTCAAGCCGATCGGAACCTCTAAAAGAAAACGCTAAAAATATCGTCCTTCGAAAATCGCAACATATCCTGAAATAGTCAGTAAAAAGTATGGTTTGTTTGGACGCAGGGTTAGGTGAGAGGTTAGGCAAGGGTATAATAGAGGTTGGGGTTGGTTAAATGTATGCTACGGTAGGTCAGTTTGCGTCGGTATTTTATGTTGAAAAATAGCTAACGATGGAGGTTAGGTTGGAGGTTAGGTTAAGTTAGGCTTAAAGTTTAGCTTTAGATTTGATATCAGGTTAGGCTCGAGTTAAAAAGTTAGTTTATCTTAGATGAGAGGTTTGGTCAGGTAATAGGTTAGGTACGATAGGTGAATAAGAAAATACGTAAAATGAATTCTACCGTCGCTTTGAATTATTCCTCGAGCTAATGCAGTTTGTTATTATTAAAATCAAGATAGGTTCCTCAACGTCTAAAATTATGAATTGATGAACATAGTAATTCATTCACCAATTTTAGAAATATTTAAAAAATGACCGGGAAAAACTCAGAAATCCAATCAGCCGCGAAATCTTTCAAAATGAGACTAAAAATTTCCGCCACAAAAAAATAAAGTTACAGTTAGCTGAAACAAAGTCGTTAGGGAAAAGTTTATAAAATCTATCACCGCTATGTAAGAAGTAAGTTGAACGTTAAAGCGGCGTAATTGGTGCGGGAGACTTTCCGAACTTGCAGTGCGTGGGAGAGAGACAACGTCACCAACTGTAGAAATAGGTTCTTTGACGTCATCCTATCGTGATACTCTTTTTACCTATAAAATCGGAAACTGATAAAATTGTCCTGTGGGAGTGGGTGCAAGCCGCATTCAGGAAGCCATATTTATCGCGAGAAGAAAAAGAAGAAAAAAACAACATTGAATTACATTCCTTCACAAAAAAATGAATTTGAAGCATACTGCACTGATATAAACTCATTCGCTCTTACAGCAAATATACCTAGAATTTCATACTAATTCTTCTAAATATTATTGAAATTACGTAAGTTCATAAGCTCTGATAAACAATTTGCGCTGATTTCACGCATTGCAGATTGGGTTCAGGTTAGGATAGCGTAGGTGAGAGGTTGAGCTAGCAATCATACCTAAGAGCACTATAAATTTGAATCAGTGAGAGTCGTTGAGATTCAGTGAATATTCACTGAATTTCTGTCGATTAAACTTCGCTGTAAAAATTCAGTTGACTGAAATTAAGTGAATTTGCACTAAATCTCACAGAGACTTTCAGTGGTTCCAATTTACAGTGAGCTACTGTACTACCAAAATTGCTAGCATTTAGGTTTCTATTTCGTCTAGAGCACTTACATTAGAATTTATTGGGCGAGCCTGCTTAAATACCAAAACATAAGTTAACATCGCAGTTTGGATGACGACTCGACCTCAGACACAAATCTATTTTTTCCGCATATGTTCCCATGAGCCTAGAATGCGAGTTTGATATACAAGTGTTTGTAATGTAGACGTAAAAATTATGACAACATGTGCACGACACATGGCCAAGGGTGTTATTACACAATTAACAGCGATAAGTCCCCCAAGACGTAATATTGTGCCGTGAACAGTACTGACAAGATAAACGCCTTCAGAATACTTTCTACAAACTATTTTTCGAAGACGACGATCACACAGGGAAAGTTTTGGAGTGCAGCACAGCGAGTCTTACTCGTCCGAGTAACACGAAAAAATATTACGAACTTACTTGTTCCTAATCACTTCCACACGTCAGCGGTTCTTGCACATGACACAACATAGGTATTTTAGATACAGTACAAGTTTGGGGAGTTCGAGCTAGGGGGCTTTTTGTAGATTGAACTCGGTTTGCCCCCCTTACAATCATTATAAATAAACGTTCGGAAGCAAAAAATTGACGCAAAAATAACCGCGCGTTTTTAAGGTTCTCCGTTTTATTCCGACTTGCAGGAACACATACGAGCCAAAATACCAAAAAATCGACTTCCCGTTGCTTAAATGTGATATATAAAACAGTTTCCAAAACACCGTTCATAAAGAATTATCTGTTATAACGGTCTCCTCAAGTTGATTTTCCTTTATTCATAACAGTACCTAAATAGTTTTTTAATACTTTTTTATTTATTTTTTATTTTATTACAGAGGGTAGTGTTTTGGTTTTTCTTCAAAATTGCAGGCGATATCATACTGATTATTTGCGTCGAGAAAATGTCAAAAGTCTTAATTCAAAAGGGAAAAGAAAGACTTCAATGGTGACAAACTCTGTGAATTATTATGTGACAAACAATAAATAAAATAATTCTTCAAGCCTTTGCTTATTCAAGAAGTATTCCTGAGTCTTGCTAATCGGTATTTGATATACTACTTCAGTTTTTTTTAAATGCCAAACAACTCGAATGGAATGGCCTGCTTGCCGGAATTACTTTCGTCTGTGCCTATTGCGACTCCAAGCTCGGCGTAAACAAAAAGTAGCATTTTTTCCGCCACACGCAAAATCTCCCGAATATTTTAAGAAATATTTTACCAGAAAAAGTCTCTTGGGGCGGAAAAAGTAATTTTCTTTTTTATAAGTTTTCCTCACTGCTTGTAACGGCTTTTTACTTGAAGTTTTTTGGGCGCGAGTTTTAGGGAGGCAGCCGAGAAAGAAGGCCGCGACAAGTTGCATGGCGATTTTTCCATGTGCCAAATTTTCTGTACACTTCCAAAAATAATTTCCGTTTTCGGGGAGGACCTTCGAGGCTTTTTTGGCTTTTCTACCGGCGGTATTTATAGCAAGCCGGACAGCCAAAAGCCTTTGCAGGGACGTAACAAGATACTTTTTATGAAATCAAAGGCAAAGTTTCTGCGGGTACCGACGCAAAGACACAAAGCTGCCGTATCCTGTTACCTGTGGAGAATTTTAAGGCTTGGTCATCCGACAAGGCGTAGAATTTTATTAACGGTAACCCTGATTAACCGATTATTGTCCTGGAAGTGCTAAGACGTTTTTTGGTTAGCATAAAATAGCTAGATTACGGTCTAAAAGTAAGACAAGATCATTCACTGAGAAAAATGGGTTAGCTAGATTTACTCAAAAATTAGCAAAAAAAGGACACATAACTTGGCTAGTAAATGTTACCAATCGGTTAGTAAATGTTACCAGCACATTAAGGAATTACTAACACCGTGTCTGTGACTTTTACTAGCACGGTGGTTACATTTACTAGCCTAGCTGGTAATATTTACCAACTGTTATGTGTCCGTTTTTTTACTAGTTTGTAAGTAAATCTAGCCAACCTTTTTCCTCATTGTTACGAAATAGTATTTAGAAAATAGGGAAGTGTAAGTCGTTGTAAAAGTTACGATTGCAGTTTTACTTGAAAAATACAAACAAAACTAATCAGGTGTTTTGGCTCGAAATTTTAATGGTATTGGTCGGCAACAAAAGGATGAAAACTGGAGATAAAAATTCGACCTTCTCAATCAACCGTATAAGACCAATTTTTTTCATGCGAAAGATAACAAGATCATCTTGAGAGGATATGCAAATGGAATCGTATTTGTATAAGACGAATACTTTTGAATACAGTTATAAATCATGACTAATCTTAGTAAACAGTTCAAGTGCTATGTCCGTGGATAGTTATCACAAGAGACCTACTCAAGAAAAAATGTGCTATTGGAAAGGAGTCCATGATTTCGATAATGGGTGTACGGTACTTTCTCGAAAATACGTGAAAAGTAACACTAAGACGATTTTTAGGATACGAAAGAAAATGTTGGGGCTGTGTTTGTGGACTAAAAACAGGACTATGTCATTTCTATTTTGACTTTTTAACCAAACCAAAATCAAACTGGCTTAGAAGAGAAAAGCGGTCGATGAAAGATTTCAAATTATGCAACTTCTGACAGGTTTCAATCGAAAACTAACCTATATTAACTAAAAGTACAGTGAGCAACAAAAGTCATGACCCCTGCTTCCATGTATGTCTTATGGAAGCAAGCGTCATGACTTTTGTGACCCATTGCACTTATCCACCTGACAATCTTAGCCATAAAAGAGATTTTGAGCAACCCAAACTAGTATGTTTTTTCAGTTTCTATCAGTGCAGAGATGGATGGTACGGCACCTGATTGCTAGAGAACACATTTTATCACCCTATTATTTTAGGATAATGTACAGTGATGTCCAGAAGTGATGAGCCAAACAAAATCTAGTGACTTTTTTGTAATGTGTGTTGGCAGCAGCGCGTGGGGTGGGTCGGGGAAGGTTCTGGGGAAAGGCGGGCTCCTCCTCTTGCCTCCACACCCTCCCACTGCCCTCCCTTGGCAATGCTACGAACACACATTAGTTTACAAAAAAAGCCACTAGATTTTGTTTGGCTCATCACTTATGGACATCACCGTACGACAGTATATATAAAGTAGCAGGATGTTTCAATTTATGTAACCTACACAAGAAGAAAATCAACTCAAAGATAACCCTCACAAAATCTTACGTAAATTAACCTTGCTTAACGTCACTTGTTCAATCCAAGCTTACGCATACCTTGCTTATCATCACTTAAATTAATGTCACTCCACTTAACCTTGACCATATACCAATCGCTCCTGCTGCTTGCGGGAGCTTTTAGAAATAAACCGTCGAAAATACGACGCAATAGCTTAAAAATAATCTGGATAACAATAAGCCAGTAATTTTAGAATGCCGAAGCTCCCGAAATACAGACAAAAGACAAAATCGTCATAAAAATACTGATGGTTGGCTCATGACATGGATATCAGCCAAACGACGCCCCCAGTTTGAAAATTGGCTTAATGAGAAGTGATGCTTCCATTTACGGTGCTGCCCCTTCCCTCCTCCCATTTCTCTATACCATTGTTTGCTTACCAAAATAAGATAATGTTATTCGAACCCATGCAAATTGCCCGTCGCCTTAAACACTGAAATATCCTCAAACTTTTGAGACAAAGTAAAACCTAATGTCAGGATAAAAACTGTTTTCCCCGAAGGGTATTGGCATTCAACACGTTGAGAATACTATCGGTACACGCTCTGAGATGTATAAAAAAATGCCCCCGTGAATTTTGGATTATACATGTTTTTAACTGAAGTACTACTTGTTGACAAAGGGCACAATTACTTTTAAATGAGCGCGGGAAATTCGGAATTCGCCTCGTAGATTTTGTGCAACGATATCGTCGATCATGTATTGTTTGCTTTATTTTCGCTTACGTCAGTCTTTATTCCTAAGAATTGATGAACGCCATGGAACTGTTTACGATCTGTGATGAATGGAAAAGAACAAAAAAATTCATGTCGCTGATGCAAACAGCCAAAACCGCAGACTTACGGAAACTCCTCTGATTTCAATAAAGAAGAGCTGGCCTAAGCGGAAGGGTAAACGCTATTCCCCACAGTTCAAAATCGCCATCCTCACCAGAAAACAAAAATAAACATTAAAAAAACAGCTACAACCCCGCAAAAAGTTTGAAGAAGGGTATTCTACTTACAAATAGGCTGTTCCTCCACTGTAAAAAAAAAACGCCAAGTACCCTCATAAATCGAGCAGACTAAACACCAGAGAAAACTGCCCTTACTCGAAGATAAGTCTTTACTCGAAAGTGAAATCCCTACGTGTATTTATTCACTATTATCTTGAGAAATTCCTATACCATTTTCGGATAGCTCTAAACGCAAGCAAAATTTCTGCGAACATGCATTCCCTAATATCTTAGGAAGTCCTAGTAGGATAGTTGTAAGTTCAGTGTTGGGTATGAATACAAAACGACTACAGCAGATGTCTTAGCTACTTTAACATAAACCTACCAACAGCGATGGAAGGGTTCAGTGAGAGCTCTTCATCCATTGAGCATGTCATAGATCTACCTTGAACACCGAGCAAAGCGCTTGTATGAAGCGTTTTACATTTCCCCCTCCGAACAATTATTTCCATCAAAATAGCTTTTAAATTTATCTGAACTGAAACCGCGTCGAATGCAAAAATAGACTTCCTGAATTCCGCTTACTCTTATCTAGACTCCTTGACATAGAAATGAACTTTTTTAGCACACTCGTACCTCGACTCCTGCACTGTTAACTTCAAAGTAGTCTTTTTCTATCTTGTTACACGCTGTTTAAATTTTTCTTAACCTTATGACAAAGGACATACTAACGCGTAGGTTTGGTTCACACAGAATAGGTAAACCACGGGAGTAGAGCTCTATGAAGTCAGAGATTGTCAGGAAAAATTCCGTCACCCGCAAACTTAAAATTGCAAAGGATATTTATGGGGCTGTTATACTAAACCGAGCATACGTCAAAAAATAGAGGTTTGGAGTATACATCAACGGGTTTATAAGGATTCCATGTAGACCTGTGATAAGAATGAGATCATCTTAACCCACTACCCAGCGATGCCGTTCGGAAACAGATAACAATATTTTGGAGGATCTGTCAGTTCAGTATTGTCTCAATTTAAAAAATATCACCCTTCTGGAAACCTGAAATTTAATTATTTAGGCATTTTCCGAAGCCTTAAATTGCATATTTGAATGGAAAAAATCTTTTTGATACCTCTTAAGCTGAATACTCCAAATACTTTGGGCTGTTATGGCTTAATTCGCAATATATCGCGTGAAAAACACTCCTCGACTCATAAGCACAGGAATATTTTCCTGAATCACGAACTTCTGTCTCGGCACTGGAATATTTCTGAGCATGGTGGCACGTGACTAGCTTAGCTACATCATTAAGAAACTGCGCAGGCTAGCTCGAGGGACAAGCGCGTGGGACTCCTCGCAATCGCAAAAAGCCTCAGAAAAATTAATTGTGGTTTTCTTCATCCCCCTTTCCTCTTGTTACCTTTCGACCCTCGGCGACCTTCTCTAAAGGGAACCTCCCCTAGATGGAAGGGTTTGCCCTGAGGCTCGTCCCTGGGCCATGATTCATTTGGAAGCTGAGATGAGTAAAATATGGTCCGAATCAGGCCTCGTCGTTTTACCATAACGAGGATCCGACCGTGAACGAGGGGCAGAAGGAGACTAAAATCCACCGGTATATTTAGAATTCGTTTTATCTGTAAAAATAAATCCTAAACGAATCTAACAGGAATATCCAAGCTACAAGAAGTCAAAGTGAATGGAGAAGTGATCCCCCGAATGGGTGTGAAGTTACTGAACTGCGAACTTTAGTTTTATGAAATCGGTATTAGACATCCGAGATATCCGAGAAAACTCTCAGATACTTCGAGCGTAAAACTGATATAACTTGAGGACTTGATGGATTATGTCCTTGGTGAGGGGACCTAACCTAACTTAATCTTGCCTCAAAAGCTCATCTTTTCTGCATACCTTGCCTTGTTCTGGCTCAACTGCGCCAAGGGTAATCTCTCCTGGACGTAAATCCTCAACCTCCGAAACTTCACTAGTGTAATTCCTCCTCAAAACCTTGTCTCGTCGCAAAACCTCGCTTGGTCTTCTGAAACAAGCCTAACATAGCTTGTCTCTCGAAACCTAACCTCAAATTGAGTTTTCCACCAATGCTAAAACTCTAGACTGTTATCGGATATGAAAACTTGTCGGACATTTTGCACAAGACAAACCTGGAGGAGAAACTTCCGCTTCCGGTTTTTCGGACTTTGACCTAGGTTTTGCCGACAATGGATGAGAAACCAACTTCCTCCTTTTTGCTGATGGCAGATGTCCGGATGATTAAAAGTAACAAAAAGATGACTGTGATTAGAAGGATTCAATTCTCGAAGAAATTACGTCTAATACGGTGCGTTTACGTGAATCACTTCTTCAAATAAGCGTCACATGAAAACACGGCCATTACGAGGAGAAAAAGAAAAAGGTAGTGTTTTGTTGTCTGTCTTCCCGAAGGATGGCCAAAGTGGTGTTTAGTCTGACGTTTAATGAGGGAAATGTGAGAGGCCAGCCCCTGGTTCTTGTAAGCAGTGTTGCCAGATTTGGCGTCTCTGAAGCGCTTGAGCAAAGTAACCTTTTTTTATAGGTGCAGATAAATTGGTTTTTGGCCACATCTTAAGATTGCTCTGCTCAAGGGCGATATCCACATCATAAGATACATTCTTGGGTTTCTTTAATAGTTTTCGAGTTGGCCGTGGTCAGAAACGAAGTGGCAAAATCTGGCAACACGGCTCAAGTGAACACCGTTCCCTTCTTTTTGTCCGGATGAAGCTCCGCCATTTGATGAAACAGATGTTCAAAATATCTAAAATTTATTGAGCCTTGCAGAGAGAGCGCTTTTTTGCGATTTTGCAGCTTTCTGCACTGTGTACATTTTATCTTAAAAATTAAAAATCATCTTCCCATAATATCACAAAAAAGACTTTTCAAAATTACAACTGTCTTCATAAAATTGAACGCTACCAATATCGCAGTTTTTAATTCATTCAAAAGGTTTCATTGCGAAGGATTGATCTCAAGCTGAAGACATCTTTACAGGCCTTATATCTTTCCCATGTGAAAAAAAAAATCAAGTGTATAACGGTGATATGATAAGAGACTGATAACTTTAAGAGAGGAAATCCGTGATGTTGCAATTACACTTTTGTCAAGATTCCACTTAAGGTAAGGCAAAATCTTTACGATATCAATCATGTAGGGAACTTTCCCTTTCATGCCGATTTATACTTTCATCAAAGGTATCCATTACCCAAGAATAAATTTCGACTAGTCATCTCTTATGTGATCCCAAAAGGTCATAAACGACCAGGTGCTGTCGTTATCAAAGGTCACCTGGGTCATATCAACACCCTTTTCCTACGATTCAGTTGCTCACCTTGGAAATTTCCTCTTTCTTTGTTCAAACTGCGTGATTCGAAGAATCATAACTCTTTAGTTTAACCTTACGTATCTTATGCAATTCAGGTTATCTTGAGATAATTACACTATCAACCACTCTTGTCTTATATTAGTCGAGTTCCTTCACAATGAGCGGCAATATCCTTATTTCCTAATTGATTATCAGTATCTTCTGTGAGGTTACAAGGGTGTTCAATTAATAACACGCAATAAAAACGATTTTTCATCTTTGCTCTATATTTCTTTTCATCGTCCGTACTCAACAAGAATTTAAAACAATCGTACCAAAAAAATAAGAGGCTATGACGGAAAAAAAAACACAACAAAAAACACTCGAAGTCATAAAATAATAAGTCTGTTTTTTTCTTTCTTTCGAATAAAGATGAATTATCTTCGTACCAAATAAACATACAGAATCACAGATTTTTTACGAGTTTCCTGAGATACTACAAGGGAAAGAAAGAACGCACAACACATCATCTGTCAACACTTTATAAATTATTGTCTTTATCTCTTTACGAATGTTATTTTCCAACGATAAATAGGATATTTTTTTGATTGACGCCATATTTGCAATGGCACCCAATAAATTAGGGTCAGTAACAAATTCTTTTTGACTCCTATACATAACAAAGTAAATAATAAATTAATTAGAAGCGAGCGATGCCCGATTCCTAAATAAATTAGGTACATTACAACAGTTGTGTGCCCACTTGAACAACGTTGTTGTTGCTATGGCACCGTTATCAAACTGACAACGTATCGTTTTACACAACCCATAGATATGCACACTTCGCCTAGAATTTTTTGGTTCATCTGGTAACATTGTAAAAAATGTCCTTTATAACAAAATATAACAATTTTATGATACAATGGAACACGGGTTTGACCGTTGAATTTCTCCTATTCCCAGCGACCGCTGAATTTTTCCTACTCCCCGTTGACTGTGACGGTCGTCCATTGCCAGGGGCCGGTGTAAGCCTTTTGACTGCAACACAAGAAAGAAAACCACTATTAACACTTTAAGACCGTGCAACTTGGACGTCAAACGTTGCTCAGCTCGAGAGCAATCCAAAACGCATCATGTGTGGGGTTATCTCGAACGAATCCCGAGTTAACCACGGTTGAATTCGACTAAATTTCAACATCTGGCAACGTTGAAAGTCAGCAACGTCGCGCAACAAGCTGGACGTTCTTTGCACACTTGCTAAGTAAACGACCTCTGCGGCGTTGCCGCTTGCTCAGGTTGGTAGCGTCTCTTCTCAGTGAACAAAGACAAGTCACTACAGAAGGCACGCTTCGTTTCAGCGATTTCGATTCATTCTGTCTCCAGTGAGCGCCTATCTCTACGATTTTCATATGACTCAATCCGCTCAGCCATGTTATGACCAAAGACGTCATGTTGGATGGTCCAAGGCAGCGTTCAGTAAATATTTACTCGTTCTCAATCTCAACGAATTCCTCGGAAGGACGAATGCTGCGTCCAGCGAAATTCAGGCACCAACTTTTTGGGGCTACGTTGCCCACCTTTTATGTTTATCCCTGGCTCAACCTATCATATAATATGGATCAAACGCATTCTTAATCTAAGTTTGGTAAAGTTGGGTGCACTGCGCCTCGCTGTCGCTCCTCTAGGTGACGCATGAACACGAGAGCTACAGTAAAGATGAAACGTTGTCAAATACGTCTGAGGGGCTTTTCCACTAATAACGAAGACGCGACCTTAGATCTTGACTGGACACCCAAAAAACATATCTCAAATGGAGAGGCATCTATTCAATGCGTTTCAGATTAGTCTATTCCCTTTATGATATCGAAAGTAATCTTACTCAAATAATGAGAAGTTCTCAGATCACGGAAACATTCCCTCTTCAAGAGCAAACAAAATGTAAATTTAAAAAAAAAAAAACAGATTTAGAGGAAACTAATGTTTGATGTCAAATTCCCCGTCCAATTTGAGAATGGGCTATATTGTTTTCATGCTCGTAAAACAAATGGTAGAAATGGATGGAAACCCCCAAAAATTTGAAGTTTTGCTATTGGACGCAGGCGCAGTATTTTAATTTCTGCATTACTAAAAATGTAGGGCTTAAAAGACTACGCTACGAGAATCTTCATACGTTCTCACCGAATCCTTTGTAAGGACAAAGCGCTATATGGGACGAAATTCAAATGAGGACTGTACCAGTAATCAATGGACGAGTTTGGAAAGCTTTCAAAGTGAGCACTGTCGAGACAGCTCGTTTGCAGGACACGCACTTACGCTTTCAAAATTGCGCAACGGAGTTATCCCTGTCAGCACTCGTTTGATTTATCGACTACCAAATCCATGTCGCCTTTCAAATCAATAATGATCGGAGAGATGTGTTCATAAAATATAAAAATGAACCAGAAAATATTGTGCATGCTACGTTTCGGAGAACGCAGGCCTGTCATGACATAGATTATTCGACCCTAGAAACACAATTGTTATCGGTGTTTACCACCCTCGTTACACGAAATAAGCACATTTGCCGAGGGGGCAGTCACTCCTAAGTTACGTGTATAATCTATTACGCTATTACGCAAACTGTTACGCTGACATTTTGTATCTTGTACTCCCTGAAATAGAATTAGTAAACTTGTACTCAATGTCAGCGCAAATCGAATCACATTTGTGCGATTTGCGCTGAATTCAAGTATAGAAAACTAATGATTCTAGTAGATTTTTACTAATTCCACGGCAGAGCGTAACGGCCTTTACGTTAACTATTACGTCTCTATTACGTGGTCAATGTACACTCTGCGATTCTGTACCCCCTCGACATTTGCACATGTATTACCTCAGCTCTTAGAATGAGGCATTCCTTGGTTCTTCCTTTGGTTAGAGAAGAATAGAAAAAGTTCATCCTACCTTTTAATAATGGGGGAAAAACTATACACGTACTAAATCAGTTGCAAGAGAAGAACTGAGATTATAAACTTTGAGACCAAACAGAAAATAGAATCTGTGTTGCCATTGAAAATCGACTTGGAGTATTTTTAGCAGTGCATAGACACGAGCAACCCTAACCACACTCAACAGCCTGCACAACCCACATGGAAGGCAGTAAGTTGACCCGTGGTAAACTAGCCACAAGTTATGGCCGGATTCCGTCTAAAACACACAGAGCGAATCTGGAATGCGGGGTCCTTAGAGTTGAGTTGGTCTCGGGGATTTTCGGTTCGGTTTGGGGATGGGGAATGGGGATCTGTGACGCAGAGGAGAGGAGCCCAGCCAAGCCGAGGCACGCATCCTACGCTTGTCATTTTACGGCTCGCCAAGTCTGGGCCAACTCCCACGCCAGTGACCATTCCATTTTCAATGGTCATGGTGATGGCCGTCAGCAGCGTCAACGGAAGTTGGGGTGATCACTCAGTCTGGTTTCTGACCATCATTTGCTTCTAATCTCCATAACGAGTGCCGGGCTACCCAAATCGATTCGCGCAAACCTTTCTTTTTCGGCCCACCTGGTCCCGTACGCCTCTGCATGAGGATACTCCCCTGCTCTTACAACTTTCTTCCACTGATCTACAATAGATTAATCTGAAGACGTACAATAGCGCCGGAGTACAAACACGCGTAATAGAGACCTAATAGCAGACGTACAGGCCCTTAGGTTTAGGAATCAGTAAAATCTACTGAAATCATTGATTGAAATGAAGCGCAAGTCTCAAAAATATGATTAGATTCGCGCTGACATTAAGTACCCCTTTACTAATTTTCATGGAGCACATGCTACGAAATATCAGCGTAATACTTCGCGTTATAGCGTAAGCACTCAACTTACTAGTTACTACCCCTTCAACAATAGTTTCTTCTAATGATCTTCCTCTACGATCGCTTTATGCCCTTCAAAGATTTAACTTACTCCGACGGTAGGGATACTTCGTCCTCGAACAATGCACCTACAGAGCCTTCCAAAGATCTACGTATAGTATTCTCTTTAAAAGGTGTGCCTATGCTCTCTGAATACATCTGCAACGATCTCTTACAACGATCTAAAAGACTCTTTTCCGCTACAATAGCGTCCTCCTGGGTCAGTATTCATTCGAACGAATAGAGCTTGAGTGTTCTTCAAGAAATGCTATACAGGTCACTGATAAGAGACACCTGTTTTGGGTAGTTCCACATCCGTTGCAGACCTACAGGTAGAAAGGGTGTAGCACACTCTCAAGGTAGTTTCCTAGAGACCGCACCCATATCAAACGAAATGGCTCGACGCGAGGTCTTCCCGTCAAACAGTTCGATCTAAACAGGTAGACCTACGTGCTATATCATCGCAGATAGGTGCAAAGCTAGACAAGACAAGAGTTTCATCAGCGCGAGCCATTGCAAATGCAAATTACTTATCGGTGTACTGTATGTACAACCGAAATCAGTGGTCAGTCGTTCTTCGGCTTCAAGCTAAGACTATTAATACAAGTGCCTCCCCATACTAGCATCCACAACCACAGCGTTCTCCAAATTGCTTCAGAGTACTTTCAAACCTTTTGTGACGATATTTGTGGCGCTAGTCCTTTCCTTTTTTCCAAAAGAATAATTCGACGCCTACGAGTAGAAAGAAGGCCCACGCCTCCCTTTCGGTGCTTCTCGCGTCCCTTCGACTATCTTTCTCGTCTTCCGGTGAGAGAGAGAGATGGCCGTTTATCGTTACAGGAACAACAAACAGGCCTGAATATGAAAAACGGTGCGAGAAAGAAACTAACAACCTGTTTTCTGTGTCTACCGTAATCAAAAGTGGGATGAAATTGCACAAAACGCCACTGCGTGACCTGACCAATCAGACGTCTGCCAAGTGTTCTCGGCAGAACCCCGTTAAGTTTCGCCCTCGAGGTGCGCCATACCAACGAAATCTGGTCAAGTTTAACCACCGACAGCTATGTCAATTGAATTTGCTTTTACTATTTGCGTGAGATTCTAAAGCTTTCAGTGCCACATCACGCAAGGCTAATTCGTTTTCCCCGCTGAATTGCAGTCGATAGTTGTAATGTCTTCGCCATGTCTCACCTCTGTTGGTGGCTACAACACCCAATATCGATACCTCCATGCAGGAAGGTCACAACTGAAAAAATCACTGCCCTGTAAGGTCACAACTTTCCGCCAGCAATTTTAGCTCTTTCAGAATTCTGATTTCTACGCTCATGCATACATTTTCCAGCGTTTTTTTTTCCTTCCAAATACAAAAACTTTACACATTAAAGTATACTTCCAACATGAAATTTACACCGAAATTAGCCCGCAGGCGTAGTAATTGAAATCCTGAAAGCACTAAAATTTTTGGCCTCAAAGTTAAGACCTTAGAGCACTGGGCTTCTCACAATCAGTTGCGACTTCCTGGGTTTTTCAGTTATGACCTTTCTGCATGGAGATATCGATATCAATTCGATATCAGACCACGCAGTTACAGTGTTCGTGGACTATTTCGTCCCGAAAGGCTTACAATTTACGTGAGGCATGGAGCTGACGTTTTGGGGATGACTGTACGAACCCACAGCCAATGGCAGCCCGCATCCAAGTGAGCCTGAGTTGACAACAGTATAAACTTATCTCTGAAAGCTGATCAATGATTTTCATTCGAGTTTCAGAAAGAAAAAAACGGGAGGAAGTTTTGGCAGTGCAGTCTCACGTCATGTCTGAGATCTCCAAGGCCTCTCGTGCAAACGGAGTGGTCAGTGGAAAAAACAGCACAGATCCCTGTAACACGCCCTATTTGTTCCATAGCTTCCTCAAGGCTAAAATTTTAATACAGTCGGTGCGTACGTGACAGTAATATCACTGAAAGTGAGGCTTTGTAAGACGCAAGAGAGGCTCACTGTACTTTTGAATAGGGTGATACCACTAATCAGAACATGGAATCCCTTGTTTAGAAAGCGACTTGTGTACAGGTACAGTGCGTCTCATGATTCAGGTGTAACTTTCAACGACCATAAAATGTTGCGGAATAATATATTGCAATGAACAAAACTCGCGTTTCAACAACTATTGTTGTGCTACCAATGTTTTACGGTATCAGATATGAGCATCTATTTCGCGCACACTTTCTTCGATACTAGCCTGAGATAAGTTTTACGGTGCAATTTTTCTTAGGATACGAAAAATGATATGAGTAATTTTTAGACTGTTGGCACGCTGAGAATTTTCTTTTGACACGAAGTCCTCCTAAACCGAGAAAACGAGACGACTAATATGATGTTTTGGAGGATTTCGGTACTTTTGCTGGCTTGGTGCCCAGGGTAACACCCACAGTACACCAAAGTCACGATATGATTTTAGAGACACTAAAGTGATATGGTGACTGAATATCGCACTCTTTCTGCAACACATTCAGAAAGAAAAGCGATTCCCTTAGAGTTAAAATGATTGCAAACAGATTACAGAAGACTGGGATCGGAAACAGAGCTGACAATAAGTACACATGCAAGGTTCTTTCTTCATCAAGACGTAAAATCAAGCTTTATAAGACTGCGAACTTTCATAAACTGTCAATAAAACTCTTCAGAAACAGAATCTACAGTGCATCATGACACAACCAATTTTTGTGTTTGGTACAGTTTTTCGGCAAGTGGAGTGTATGAGTGTAATAGGGATTTACGTAACATATCAAGGGTAAAGCAAGGTTAGCGTGTGCCAAAAATCTTACTGTACGCGAGGATCAGATTAATATTACTTTTGCCTCAAAAATAATTAGTGAAATGCGCATTTGGAAAGTACACTACCTTTGTTCGCATCTTCGAAAAAGCGCCCCATGTTACTAGTATGTTCTAACATTACGGAAGTATTACCGGATTATCAACGAGAGACCTTGCCTTCAGATATATTTAAAGCAGAATGGTTGAAAGGTTAATTTTCTATCTTCAATATTCTACTTTTCGTCACCAAGCCAGGCGTAGCGTGAGGGAGGCATTCGATAGCGCCACAAACCACAAGCGCCAACGCCGCAAGCGCCAGTCCGTAACCGCCAAACGAAAAAAGTCGCAAACGCCAAAGTTCGTATAGGTTAGGTCAAGTTAAGTTAGGTTAGTATTGGGGTTAAGACCTTTGGCGTTTGCGACTTTTCTCATTTGGCGGTTACGGATTGGCACTTGCGGCGTTGGCGCTTATGACATCTACCCTAGCGTGACACATAACCTAACCCAAGTTAATATGGCGGCTGTCGTTAATCTGAGTTCGCTGGTTTCTCGGCGGATGTGCCTACTAAAAAAGGTGACAGAGGCGAGCCACAAAGACCTTCCTAACCTTACCTAAGCGGTTACATCACTTCTCATAATGGAATTGCCAAAAAGCGCTTTTGGCAATTCTCATAACGTGATAAAAGGTGGAACGACATGTACTGTACCACAGATGTGGAATATCCAGCCTTTCAAAAAGAATTAAGCTTTTCCTAACTTGTGCAAGAATTTCGTTCACGCATCGAACATGATACCCGTGCCTGAACTTATATTTTCGCCCCTCGAGAATCACTTTGTGGAGTGGTTCTAAAACGACACGCAGTGCATAGACACTTTGCCTGATGAGTTTTAGAACCTAAAAAAAAAGAAAAAAAAGTGGCCCTCAGGGTCGATTACTTTCATGTTCGCCGCAGCCTTCTAGCAGAATATTATTGTTTTCCGATGATTTCCTAAGCAGACAAGTAGCATATTCCCATAAAGAAATGCGCGAACTAAACAACAGATGTATCCTAACCCAAATCGGCATTTCTCGGCCCACTACGAGTCTTTCATAAACGACAAAATTCCTCAAAATACGATATTTCAATGAAAAACGCTTCTGTTGCAGAAGTAAGTATTCAACCACTTCCACATAAACATACAACCAAATCTAGGCAAAAAAAGAAATGCCATTCTAAATAAGAATCGTTATGAGAAGTCCCCGAAAACAGAGTACTTAGAAAAAAACTTGACATTCATAACAACTTCGATTTATGATAAATTTAATTCCACGTCTCTGTGGCTGCGATGAGTCGAAGACTGCGAATCGTTGAGATAAAATTACGTTATTTTCGTGGAAAAAAATTGCTTTGCAATTTTTTTAGCTTTAAATTCAAAATATGCCTACTTGACGGTTACAGCAGTTTGATGGTTCGACGAAAAACTACTCATACTTAAAAACATTATTTTATAAGGATTTTTTAAAACAGTGATCTGTTGTGTTATGGACGCACACCACTTGCGAAGGTCTTAACATGTGCGTTGGTACGTCTAACAAAAGTCGATATTGTTCGATGTCCAGGGCATAAAATAGTCATGAAGTGGCAGGTCCCTGCTATCTGTTCGGTTCAGCTTGGTTAATTAGCGGCTCCGTTCGGGGCGCGATAATCCCGATGGGTCTTCGCATGAGTGCGACAGAGATAAGTGTCTATCAGAATGCAGTAAGGGCATCGTCATTACGCCGAGCACTATGGAAATGCACGTAACGCAAAAACGCGATTACAGCCGGTAATGATGAAGAAGAAATGGTTGAGGAGCCCTGCAGGAAGCGTTGATCAGGATCTGCGTAGCACAAAATGCGCTCGAAAGAATATTCACCATGTCTTGAGAATGAATGACTATCAATGAAATGAATGCTCATTGTCGTTCAGCTGATTTTGGAATTTCTACATGCTAAAAGGACAAAATTCTAAGTTGAAACGAGGATTTCAACCCATGGCCTAGAGTTTTTGGAGTGCAATTTAGATTAAGAGAAATTCGAAGGACTTTTCCCATTATATTACACAACTATCAGCTCTGGAAAATGCCTAAAATTTAAATTTTTGGTTTCCAGAGGGACGATATTTTTAAAATTTTGACATTACTGAAGTAAAAAGATGTTCTGAAATATTTTTTTCTGTTTCCGAACGGCATCGCTGGGAGGTAGTGGGTTAAAAAAAAGTTGAAAATTTCTGATTATTTTCCAAAGGAGCATTAAAGTTAGCTGGAGAAAATGATTTAGGATATCTGAGAAAAAATCAAATTTTCTATTTTTCTTTTAAATTCAAAAATTTCAACCCTTAAAAACGCACGTTGCAATGCTCTGAGGGGTCTATTTTTTGGTTAAACGGTTTTGATGTCGGAAAAAAAATGCAAATGAACACAGCTGTGCATATGAGCCTTTTAGAACTATCATACCGTGAGTATTTAGAATATTGTGTATGCGGACACAGTTAATGAAAAGCTGAAATACTGCATTCGACACGATAAATATTTCACTTTTTGGCGTTTGATGCGATTCCTTAGCAAGCCAGAGTTGAAAGCATCAGTGAGTCGTGAGTCCAACAGTGATTTAATGACTTCCCACTGACTCACGATGATCACCCATGATTCAACAGGGATGACATTCTCACCCGAAATATACCTTAAACTGATTCATTTCTTTCGGATAAACTGTCTCGCAGAGCCTCAATCATGTAGACTTCTCGTTTTAAAGCCAATTCTGAGTAGCTATAATCA
>Ga0058701_10001060_pt1 | contig 18986 bp, 10 predicted proteins | sample AgamicOrMae_FD_97039 | JGI IMG/M metagenome (GOLD analysis project Ga0058701, IMG submission 97039) | Agave microbial communities from Guanajuato, Mexico - Or.Ma.e | ecosystem: Host-associated > Plants > Phyllosphere > Phylloplane/Leaf | place: Guanajuato, Mexico | collected 2012-06-04
GGGTTCGCGGTTTAAATCCGATCCGCGATTAAATGCCGCGGGCAGCCTCATAAAACCCGTGAGGGATCCTTGGAATCTGGCCGGATGGGTAACACCTCGCCAGCCACGAAGCCGCTGAGAAGACCTACCCAGCCTCAGTCTGACGAACTACGCGTCGGGAGGTAGTGCCTGGATACACCCCATCCGGTCTGATCTGGGAAGTTAAGCAGGCCTTAGTAGCATGTGATGAAAAAACATGGGTAGATTCCTTTTTTTAAAAAAATCATGTTTCCACATGATTTTTCCTTCCCTAATTATACGAGGGGAAAAAGCTTGGCCACTTCAAATTCTTCAAATCAGTAGACTCGGTTAGAGCTTCGTGGTTCAAATCCGTGATCAATGGCCATGGGCAGCCTCTCAAAATCGCGTAGATCCTTGGAATCTGGCCGGATGAGTAACACCTCGGCTTCCACGAAGCCGCTGAATCGACCAACCCAACCTTACTCTGACGAAGTACGCGTCAGGAGGTAGCTCCTGAAAACACCCTTCATTTTCCTGATGCACTTTTCCCAATCATACCTTCAGGACAAAAAAAAATCGCTTTTCATCTAACACATTTTCTCGATAGACGCAGATTTTGGCGAATCAGCGATCGCAGTGCGCCATAATTTTTTCCAAGTCCAACCGCGGCAAAAGAATTACATTTCTCTAAGGCCCATTGATTTTTAGTCCTCTTTTTTTTTGCACACGTTGAATTTCACAGAGTAGCCTAAGATTTTAATGGACATGTCAATCTTGAATCGCTTCTTGCCTAGGCCCTTGTTCCGCTGCACGCATCATTCGTGCGATGATTTTCAAAGATTAAAAAGAAAATATATTGAAATTTCAGTGAAATGTATCACATTACCATCTCTCATAAGCGTACAAGGAACTTGTCTGTTTTAACCCAATACGGAGCCCCATAAGAGTACTTCTCTTTGTACGTTAAAATGTTCATGCCCCATAAGTAGTGTACGGCGTGTTGTATTTTGACGTAACTTTCCTTTTCACACCTCGGCATAAAGAGCTTCATTTCTTGTCTTGGACTTTTCCTTGTATATTCTTTGGTTCCGGCTACATGTCGGCTAACGGACGTCATCCATGTTAGCGCTGTACTCGTTCTTTCTACCTCTAAAATGAGAGGCCGGTATGGAGAAGTAAAGAACGAGTAAAAATGGCCAGTTCGCCGCCGTGCTTTGCCGGGCAGAGCGTTACATCCGGAATCGTTTTCTGAAGGGACCAGACTGAGGAGCGTTAAAAGCGGGAAATAGTTATGTCCGGGGAGCGCTTTTAAGGAAAAAGTATACATTGCAGTTATGGTCTTTGTCCAAGGGACCGAGGGAAAAGAGCGTTGAAGGCGGGAAAGCGTTATATCCGGGGAGCGTTATATCCGAGTTCCGCTGTATTAACACTGTAAATGTGAAATGGTCAAATTTAACTAAAGAATCGTAAATGAAATTTTTATATTTCTTTTTGTCAATATCGACCATTTTTTAGTCATAAATGACTATTCTTTGGCCACTTTTAACCATTCAATCAGTCATCTACAGCTTACTTATTTATTAGAAATAGTCAGATTTGACTAAAGTTTAGTAGCTAAAATTTTAGTATATCAATTTGTCAATTTTGACTACTTTTAGTGAAACAAAAAACTATTCAAATAGTGAAAAAACTCGAATGAATAGTAAAAGAATATAAAATGACTTATTTTAGACTGGGAGACCGACTTGATATTGGTACAAGAAAATATTAATACTAAAAATAGTAGAAAACCGCTGAATCTAAGTCATTTTTGACAATTTCACACTGAATTTAAAAATGTCTAAATTAAATAGTCAATCAAAAATGACTAAATCAGTAAGTAAAAAAGAGACTACTTTAAATGTAGAGTGAAGAATTAAGTACTCACAATCGAGAATCCTATAATAGTTTCTGATGAAACGTAACAGTGATTGGAAGAAAATTTTTAATGTATAGGTACCATCGATTTATTACGTACTATCTAGATAATTTACATCGGGACCTTGATATATTGACAATTGCATATACCGGTACTTGATATATTGAGAATTGGGACTTTGATATATTGCATTGATATATCAGCAATTCGGTCTTCCCACCGGCAGTGTCTTAAGAGTAAGAAATATTTTATCGAAAGGTGGAGGAAACTAATAAATAGTTGGAGTTGTCTGCTGGGTTGGTGCGGAATTATAATGGCTGCGTTGATCGGTGTGGCATTCGGCTCGACTTTTGGCCCAGCTTTTCACCTTTCAATGCTTTCTCAAGAGGGTTGACAAACGTTGAGGAGTTGATTTGTTCCCTCCGCTGTTCTGCGCCGTCACGCCTTGCCTTTCACTGGACTCGGGCCTCCGTTTCGTTCCTTTCCGGCCGCAGCGTCTCCGTTCGCCGATTTTCCCGATGTTTCCCGAACTTTGTGTGCCCCGACGCGTAACGAGAATTTTCGCCGACAAAAAAGGGAAAAGGAAATCCTGAAAATTCCCCGAATTTTTAACCATTTAAAACGTGTAAGGATGTTGTAAACATGACCTGATAGGGTTAAATACTGAAATTATTCAAATTTGGTTAGTCTTAAATCTGCTTTAAGAAACGAGTGTATTCATCCAAGGAGTATTTTTAAGACTCCTTGATTCATCGTACTTTTTCGAGATAAACCAATTAACCATAGCAAACGGAAGAGCTTTGAGAGAAATTTCATTTGATGTGCTCTTCTAAAAATGAACAAAAAAAAGTGTTTTTCCGCTATCTTTTATGCTCAAAATAAAAATGAACAAAAGAATGGGTGTTTTTTTCCGGTATCTTTTATGATCTAAGTAGACACGACAACTGAAAAACCATATACCTCTAGTTGTATAGCTAGATAGTATGGTCTAATTTCAAGTTGAACAGTTCGGATAGGTTTAGTTGGATTAGACAAGGCTTACAATCTTTTCTTTTTGCGTACAAAATCATTGGAGAATATAATCATTAGTTTTGGACTGCTACTGAGAGTTCGCATAATATCTATCTTCACCCAAGAGTATAAAAAATCTACCAAAGTACCCAACAAAAGAACTATAACTAATTTATGTTTAGTCGAATGTACGTTCACGCGAGACAATCTTTCACAAACGTAACGCGAAAATATTCCGTTAAAATTGATTTAGGTAAGCTTTTGGAACAATTTTAAAATACCAGTTTCGTTTCACTGCAAAAATACACCATCCTAATCAGTATGCAATACCAGAAAATTCAGTCATCAAAAAGGTGAAATGCATTTTTTTCGATAAATATTCGTAGTACTTTGAGTAACCGTTAAAGATAATCTGTGTTTAAAACGGTCAAAAATTTATGAAAGCCTTGAATGATACGCTCGGTACGTGGTTTGAACCAATTTTTTACGAAAGTTTTTTTTTTTTATTTTTTGGGCTGTTTTAGCTACATTGGCCGTAAAAAGTTGTTGGAAGAAGATGAGCCGTGGGTGGAAGGTACCAAATCGTTGGTACACGTGGATTACTCGTACTGGACGCTGGGGTACCTGCTGAGCCAACGAGGAGCTAAAAAATTGCTGCGGGCGGAGCCCCTAAAAAAACTACTTCCGGTGGACGAGTTCCTACCGATCATGTTCGACAAACACCCAGAGTAAGTAGAAACAATATCCTCAGGTCAGGGATCAACTTGGACGATCAAGGCAAGGCGCCTTTTTCCTTGTATGAGAAATTTGTCGCCCGCTGTGAACCCTTTTTTTATGCAATGTAAATTTGCATGGTAAGCAAGCATTTTCTACGTCTCGAATAACGCCTGTCGTTGCCTAGCCAAGCGGAGCGGGGCACAAGGCATTTGACGGATAGGTTTACATAACCGATGTATACGCACCTATGAGTAACCTAACATAGGTTCACCTAACCTAGGTTGATTTTCTAAGGTCTATATGGTTTTGGCTAGGTTACCTAAGAATGACCTAGACAAGGTCAACCCATCTTAACTCACCTTTTTTGACCCACCTTAGGTAAACACACCTAAGGTTGGGTAGACCCAGCTTAGGTTGGTCTACCCATGGTAACCCTAAACTGGATTAACCTTGCGCAAGGAATCACACGCTACCTACCAAAAAGTTGATTTTACACGATTCACATCGATCGCCACATAAAAAAGCAAAGTTAACCTAATCATGAATACCCTTAATATTAATAAATGTAGGTAACTTTGGTGGATTACAAGAAGTAGAAAATACAACCATTTAAGCTGAAAGTTGGAGTATTCAGCCTTTTTCTAAAGCTCGCTTTATTGTTGACAATATGTCGAATGTGACAGAATGAGCTGATATTTTTCTCATAACTTTGTAAGCGAAAACGTTTTTGCCATTATTGCATGAAAAGAGTACGTTTTAGCGTTGAATGCAACTTTTGTATTACTTTTCCAATAGTCTAAAAAAAATTGGTGCAATATTTGGTTCAGTTTGCTCTCAAAGTCGAGCAAAAAACCTAATCACACAGAACTTGAAAAAAAAATCGAGCTCCTTTCAACGGCTTCTTGGTTCCTGGTAACATTGCTGTGGAAATAATATTAAACAATATACGTGTTTGATCATATTTAAGAATATGGACAGGCTTTTTATGATAAGTTTTTTTTGTTGGCAAATTGTCCAAATCACAGTAAAACACCTACTTCGACATTAATTTAACCGATTGTCGTCTTTAGCACACGGAAATAAAGTTTTGTTATACCAGCAGAATCATTACTTAAAATAGGGATAACAAAACTATGTTGTAACAACAACAAAATCTTTAGTTCTATTAACAAAACGTTTGGTTGCTGCAGCAAAATTTTTGGTTGCAACAACAAAAAGTTTATTTTTTGTTCCTAATTTTGTTGCCGTAACAAAACCATGTATACATGTAAAGATCAGAGGTGTTGTTTTCTGCCTCTTGCGTTTTATCCTAGAATAAACTCTCATAATGAGAATGAACGAGATAAAATCACGTAGATTAGAATAACCTTGGTTAGCATGAGTCGAACGCCTTGTGCCTCGCTTCGATACCGCTCCGTCATGAAAGCAGTTGCAGTTTATTCTCGGCAGCTTATGCTGCATAGATGTAAGCGCCACGAAGTCTGGCGTGGCTGTAAGATTATGTGGTAAATTTTAAGATCACATCAATTCTTAGGTTAGCCTACTTAAGGTAAAACTATCAGGTGTCCCGTACCTTGCTCCGATGTAAGTTGGGGCTCACAAGAGGTGTAATAATTCAGCTGTCCAATTTACTATGAGGAAAGGTTCGTAACAGGATAGGTCGGGCCCTGGAATCATTTGAATGTTGAAAAATATTTGCTTTGCTGTTTAACGGTCATTCTTACCGTAATATCCTTTGTGGAATGCGGAACCATCCGTTAAAGTTGATTGTTTGAAGCCAACAAAAATATGATACGTTCTTTGTGAACACGTTTCGGTAGGATTCCGTATCACAAAACCAAATAGCCCTGTCATTATTATTATTTTCACAAAACTGTTGATTTTAGGAAAAAATGCTCGAAAGCGTATTTCAGACTCAATTTATCTCAAAATAAATATTAATTTTAAACTAAAAACTAATTTTGAACTAAAATTTGATTTGAAAGTAAAAAAATAAAATAATTAAAAATAACGTGTTGTATACAACCGCTAATCTGTTAGGGAAACTCATAGTAAAGCCAATGCATGAATTACCAAAAGGTAGATTTTTTATTCAGATTCATATTTCTTATCAAACAAATTTATTTCATTACATTTTGTAAAAATGTTTGAACGCCTTTAGACCGCAAATCCTATTAGTGTTTTGATTCTTGGAAGGACTTTTGCGGATTTCGATGTTTGAAGGTAAAATGTAGGTTTCTTTACGAATAAATAAGTTTCCCTTTCAGTTGCTTGAACGTTCTTTCAATTTTGCGCGAAAAATTTTCTTATGTCGAATGCGAGACGTAATACGCTTCATGAAAGGGTAAAGACAACTAATAGAAACTTGGTGAGCTTGGTTTAGTTACGTTAGCAATGGTTTGTTCTGGTAGGTTAGGTTGATTAATGTTAAAGTGGGTTAGATTAAGAGTGGTTAACATACATATTGTCCAAGCATGCTATCAGAGGAGTACCCCTCTCTTAACGTGTACTTTTCTATCAGCGTGTACAAGGTAGCAATATAAACAGCGTTTTTTCTTTATTGTTTTTCCAGAGAATCGTGGAAAAATCAATTTCCGGTTCGCGACTTGAAAGCGTTTTCCATCGCGCCTCTTATAGTTCACCCCACGCATTACACGGGAAACGAAGGGTACGTAAGTGATACAGAGGACTCGAGTGTCATCGGAAAAGCGGGAAACTCCGACTCTGCCACCAAAGAAGAGTTGTGAACATCTGTCAAGACAACCAAAAGTACAGACGTTTAACCGATCTCCAATATTTTGGAACTGCGTCCTCTGGTTTAGAGTAGCTGTTCATTTTTACAATGCTGAAATGATCATTCTCGCCAATAACCCCATGAACAATTGAAAAAACCCAGTTTAACCCAAGCATGAATCGTCCGTTGAAATTTATTCATTATTGATTTTTGAAGTATTTTGAGCAGCCAGGTTTCAAAGGCTGTTGTGGGTAGAATGTCAAATAAGTCTCAAATCAAAATCTGCCCATGTTATCAAACAGAATTTCTCACTTTCCTGGGAATCGATCGGGAAAAGCCGTTAAAAAAACAATAATTTATGTCGTTTAAGAAAACACAAACCTATCAATCAGTTTAAAATGATACTAGTTTGTGGAGCTTTCTTGACATTATTTTATATTAGATTATTAAGGTGTTTTTTTTTTGTTGGTTAAATTCATTCTTATGACTGTATTGAATCCTAACTTGCATTCTTATATTTTCTTTTCTATTTTTATTTTCTTTCGTTTCTCTTTTCTTGTTTTATCGTAAGTTTTCGGTTGGATGTTTGACCAAGACACGAAATAAACGATTTCCAAGGAAACTGCGTATAAAACTGCAGCTGTTATGTAAAATGCTTAGAGAACCAATTCTGAGGGAGGGCCTTGTTACGCAATTATTGTTTTGCTTCAATTTTTGGGAAACCACCACAATCAGACTGATCGGTTGACATTTAAAGACGTGCTGAAATATCAGGTAAAATCTTACTAAGCCCTTTTTTAACGTTTAATATGAGTTTAGACATTTTTTCATTTAAAAAAATGGTGGTTTTACGTGTTTACATATTAAAATCCAGTTGTTTTTTTTCGGAATATCGGCAAATGTTTGAATGTTTAGTGTAGAAATTATCATAATGCAAATTTCCATGCTGAAACATTAGCTTCATTTTAGAACCCTCTGTCTCAATGGAAACTCGAGATATCTTATAACACAGGTGCAGTTTTGTGAGCATTGCTGAAATTCGAGTCATTTGCTGTGAAAATGAACAAAGAAATTCCTTTTTAACCAAGGAAACATTTTGAGAAAACCCATTGACAAAATCATTTTTTTAAAAATAATAAAATCACCGACGGCTTTCTAGTTGTAAAGCCTCATCAATTGTATTACTTTAAACTTGTTAAATGCTACTGGTTCCGTAATGGGAATACTTCACAGTCAAAGATGTGTAAAACTGTTATTTAAAAGAATATTTTTTTCTTCTATTCATGGAACGCAGGGTTGCTATGGTAGAAGTAGAAAATTTTCGAGATTAAAAGCACAGTTTATTTGTCGGCATTATAACCTCGGCTCTTCCACGAGAAGGTGATTCGATTTTTAAGATATTCAGGAACATCATGTTTAGTGATAAAGTTTTTAAGTGATATTCTTAAACCATGATGCCATAATTACTCACTGACGCTCTAAATTAATACGGTATTCGTAATGTAAATACAGAATTGTATGATTTTTGGACTTTTGTAGTTGTAAGCGTACTGCCATTTGGATGTCATGTTGTATTTGACGTTAGAATTTAAGATGAGATTTAACCTAGTCGTGGTCAATCAAATACAGGAGCGAATCTCAGTGCTTTACAACGATTCTTCTTTTTCACAAGATTCAATTAAAACACGGTAAACACATTTATTTCTCCGAATGAGACTAATTTTTGTTGCATCTCGTAAACCAATCGTAAACCAAAACAAATTATTAAAAATATTGCGGAATCGACTTTCAAGTAAAATATTCGTTCCAATAATATTGTTGAGTTATATTTCTTCCCAGGTCTCCAAAATTATCTTCTTAAATTCTTCATTAAATGACTCCTCTGCAAAAATAGTTTGAGCTTTGACTTATTCAAAATTGAATTTTAAGACTGACTGGTCGCATGTAAAAAACTCAAAAGAACCGAAACGACAAGAAACCTGCCAGTTATATATTTTTTACTTAGAGTAGGTGATGAAATAAATGAGTGCCAAAATGTGTTTATTTTATTGACAAGCTGTGTTTAAAAATGCCAGTCGTGTTGTGACAAGCATTATTAATGAAATCACGTCTGTAAGCAGGATCTGTCAGTTGGTTAGCTTCTAATTTTAGTGTATCTTTAACTTAAGGAAATGACACGAGTTTTATAAGGTCGACATCTACCCCCGTTATTAAGCCCACAGCTATAATTGAGGCTAGCATCATTTCCTTTTAACTTCACAGACAAAACTTTGTTATTCCTTCCTGTTCAGGCCATTTTAATTTCATATTCTTGTTGCATCATATAATTATTATTTATTTATTTTATTTTTTTGTACCAAAGGTTCGATTGGATCGATAGATGGATATTTACAGAGTCTATTGAACAGCAAGAACGCTAATGCTCGGGTTAACGTTTAGCTCATTTTCCTTTCCACTGAAAAAAAATACGTTTGTGATTGTAACAAAAGCACAATATAAGTACAGCAAAAATATTTTGTTGTCAGAAAAATTATACATGCGTGGATCATTAATTTTCCAGTCAGCAAATCCCTGCAAGATTCAAATTAAGTACAATCTAACTTAAATACTCCACCGTACGATGTCTAATTGTGGAAAACATTTAAGACTTTTATTTGACTTGGCTTGTGACCTATGTTGCATGCGATCCTAATGTTGCTTCACTCAGTTGGGCATAAAAGCTATTCTTGTTAGGTTAAAGTTATGGAATACAGATCAGGTTTGATGTCTTCTTGAATTTTCTTCGAAAGCTTCTGAAACATTTTATAACAACAGTATCCCCATTTTAACAAATACCTTTATTGCAGCAACAAACTTTTATTTATCTTGTCATAAAAGTTTCATTAATGTCATTTTTAAAGATTCACCGTTTATTACGCCTATTTAGGGTTTCTAAATCCTAATAGCATATAATACTCGTGCCGTGAATTGCTTTGTTCATCATCTGTCTAGGACAAAAATACTTTATAATTACGCGTAGAATAGTTTGATATGGTATTTCATTGTTTCACCCGTACTCCACTACCATAAAAATGTCATTTATCATTTTTTCAAATAAAAAATTATAAAGAAAATATTTTTAAAAAAGTTTTCTAGAGTCCCGCGAGTTGAAGGGATGCCATTGCTGTAAGTACGTGTTTTTTAGAGGTAATGCGGTTCTTTAATTTTTCATTATCTGATGGACTTTACTAACAATTAGTCTTGGTATGAAAATGAGTTTCTTGTAATGTATGGGAATTTCAGTCACATACGTGACTTATGATCTTTTATCCAACGTGCCATTTTCTGCATTTTTACTATTTTTGTGTTTTTTTTTAACTTTTAATAACCATTTTATAAATTGTGGTTGCCAAAGAACATTTATATTGTACTGCCAAACATTGTGCCTTATAAATCTGATTTGTGTGGCGAATCAGTGTGTTTGTTTTACGTACAAAAATAGAATTAAGTTTATGTTTGCATGAATATATGTCATGTATGTCAGTTCCTTTACACGTAAGTCTGATGATGCATTCCCCCTAAAAAATGTTATCATCGCTCATGGTGAATGAGTGTTTTTTTCTTCTTTTTTTGGAAATGTTTGGAAGAGCGTATGTGTCACCACGATTTTGGATCTAATTATCTTAAGAATGATTGAAATATGTACTCTCTACTAAATTTTTGTAACGGACGGACACACGCATATCGCGGTAAATGTCAATACTCATTATAATTCTTAATACTGTTATTGTGCTAATAAAACTCTATAAAAGAGGCAGTTGTTCTTTATTTTATCACAGTAAGTTTCGTCGTGACCCTAATGAAGTATTTTCATTAACGACAGAAACTGACATGTAAGTATATTTTAGACAATTATTGGACCTCAACTTACAATTAGCTTAAATCAAGAACTAAGTCAACTCATATCGTATTGCAAAATTTTAACTTTAAAATCATGGTTAATTTAACTGGGCCTTTCTTCTTCTATAAAATTTGTCAAGGATTTCCAGGGTACAAATCGGTTTGCAGATCGAGTTTTCATTTAAACTTACAAGCCCCTCAATTTCTCAGAAGCAGAAGCTATGATTGTCATAAGTCTTTCTTTTATGCCCGGAGTTCCAAGAAATGATTTCTTTGGAACATGAAACTTCTATCCTTTTCCTCTTTTAGATTCGATATCAAATGTGATTTGGGTTGGAGAGAGATCTTCGCGTGATGATGCGCCTTCCTCGTTCCTTTTCGATGATGCTTTCTTATCCGAGCCTTAAATGAATGGAATTTCATAAAAAATATTGTTTCATTACAGCGTCGTGCTGTAAGAATCGGTACGCAAATGATGACTTTTTCATTATTTCTGTTTTACTCACTGCAATATCATTTGACTTTGTGTTTGGGATAGGCCACCAAGATGACGGGGGTGTCGTGCGGGTTGCCTGGCAATAAGCTTCGTTACGCCCAGGTCCTTCATGCATTTTTTAAAAATGATTTTGTTTTGTAAGTTAGCGCGAATTCAATAAAGTCGCCTTGTTTGTCAACGTTACTTTTCTCAAACTACGTCATTTTATGTTCTATGGTCCTTAAAAACGTTTTGGTCAAAAAAAAAATTCTTTTGAATTACCTTCATTTTTTTTTCCGGCGAATTCTACGTTTCCCTTGAAAGGAATAGTCCGCATTTCTCTCTCGTGTTTTTTTATGCAAGCGAACAATAATTTAAAATGCAGCATTTAGCTCGCTTTGACGTATAAGAGAGCTGATTGTGAGAAACGTTTTCTTTTTCGTGGGCTCACGCCCGAAATTTCGACTTATGGACGTTGTTGTGTGTTTTTGAGGCACCAAAAACTTGACGCTGAGGCATACGTAGAACGTTTTTGCAAGTTAATAGATATACATGTTTTGTCTAAATTCTCTACGATTATCACAAAGTATTACCATCAAGTTATATCCCATAAAGATCATTTCGTTTAAAACCGCGAAATGTTAATTAATTATGGATTGTTGCTAATATTTTTCGGGGTTTGTGGGTATTGCTTAAGAGTCTCCTTGAAAAACAGAAACAATGGTACTTCAGTAACTTGAGAAAAATACTGATACTAACGATTTTTTAAATTCAAAATAAAAATTCCAGAACCGTTTTTTGGGAAGCGAAATTACCAATTTGAGACGTCCATCCTCTCTTAGGCCTGAGTCGGTTATAGCTGATTTAGATCGTAGGTTCCGAGTTTGCACTGTCTTAAGAAACAGTTTAGATTTTATTTTCTTGAGTCTTATTAAGTAATTTTATACGGCACGGAAGATGCCGTATTGGATCAAAATTTGGCCTCTACTCCTTTGAGAGGTTGGAATTGCCTCTTGTCCTATCTTTCGTCGCCAAGCCGTGTGAAGAGGTAACTGAGCCAGACGCACGGCACGCAACCAAATCTAAATTGACCTAGCTTAACTTAACCCAACAATCGAGACGCTAAAAGCCGCTCTTTTTCCGGCGCGGTCGCTTAAGTGACCGTCGACCACGACGAAAGGCAAATGCCGGGATAGGCCCTAGTTTTTCCACAGACCTAAAGTTAAAGTCCCCCCCCCAAAAAAATATGACGATGCCAAAATCTAATTTTAGGTAAAATTGACAAATAAAGATCAATCAATCGAGCGGAGTGAAAGAAAAGCGACCCACCCATTCAAACCAAAGTAAACCTAATTTAACTGTGTTTCACGTAATATTAACCTAACCAAGGTTAACCATTCTAGATTTGACGTTACCAACGCAATGTAACATAAACAAACCAAACGTTAATCTAATCAGGATTAGCCTAAACAAGGTAAATCATACGCATTAGTCGTCGTTAATGTAACTGATAGCTAAACCCAAGGTTAAACACAATCAGGTAGATTATGCAACTTTGAATATTAACAGTGTATATTAATTAAGACTGATAGAGGAGCTGGGCTGATTGTGAGTTGAGATCCATAATCCAAACTTGGAATTCATCGGTTGTCGGACCTTGCTTCCGCTTTTCCTATGTCCTAAATCTCAGCAGAGGTCCTGCATTGTATGCGAGCCTGAAGACTCTATTGTACCGCCTTAACGGTGGCCAGCAAGCCGTGCAAGGCTTCTCGTAGCAATTGTTGACAAAGCGGAGTAAGTTGCCTTTGTTGGATGGTGGGAGTATCAGAACCAATGCTATTCACAGACATTGGGCTACATGATAACGGTACTGGTATTTTAGTTTGCATCTACCAGATATGCTCCTTTGTAATCGATAAGACGTTGATGCGATGTCACGTAGGACGTCATGTGACTTTGCGGGACAAACTATTCTATGACGACCGAATCTTACCATAGTTGTACTTCATTCTGTCCATTTTTGCTTAATGGCACTGTTGTTAGGTTCACGAGGGTAACCTAAGTTTACTTAACCTCATCGAAGATAACTTTAGGTGATCAAAATCTAACCTAAGTTAACCGCTATCAAGCTACTTTTATTATTATATTTTTTTACTCATTTTGCGTCCCGTGTCTTGTGGATAGTACGATCTTCAGACCTACCGGTAATTATAACAGATCATTCATAATTAAAAACGAACTGTGGATTTAAAGGATCACATTGGCCCCGTTACTTTCCCAGCAATTAAATAGCATTCCGTACTTATTAATTTCTCTAGAAGTAAAACGAAAAATGACGCTATGCTCATTTTGTCATTGAGCATAAGCGACCTTTACGCAGAGTAATAACAACGGCATTACGCGCTCCGTGCACAGCGTCCGCTCTTAAGCATCTTTCTCAGATTTCAGACAGATGACGCCACGAAGCACAAAGAACTTACGGTACCTTTCCAATATTTCAAGATATAAAGACGGTGATGGATCGCTTGCGAAGCTTTGAAATCGAGTTTCATTCATTTTTCAACCGATCCTCTTTTTTGTCCATAATCACTGTAACAAAGTTGCAATTTCTACCAGCTGGAATCGTTCTGTTACGTTTGGTCCTGATGAAATCTTTCGTTACGATATGGAAATCAATGACTTAGCATGACTTACTAAAACCCTGGGTTTACTCACGTGAGACCGACATAGATAAGGTTGAACTCTATCAGATAATTTATTGCCCTCGGTAAGGATAAAACTTCGATCTGCATTGACCTAAATAATGTCAAGCTAGATTTAGAATGTACAGTACCAAGCTTGGATTGTTAACCTTCCCGGATTTAGCAACCTAGGTAGGCATTAATCTAGATTAGGATTTACTAACCAAGGTAAGTTTAACCTATCAGGATTTACCAACCTTGAGGATAAAATACAAGAGGATTTACTAACCTTGGTAACGATAACCTTAAAAAAAAACACGAGTGCCTGAGACTTGGTCCGCTGGCGTTCCACTCACCCAGCCAACGCCGCTGACATCTTGGTAGGCTATCACCGGAAAGTTCGCGTCATCTGACGATGGGAATGGTAAACAAATGAAAATGGCCAAAATGCAGTTTTTAACATTTACAGCGTATAATGACGCAGATATGTGGTATGCTGTCTTTGAAATTGAGTTTCGAATGTTTCCCGGTCCTATTTTTCTTACCACACAGGCTGAAAATTGTGCGATGCGCTTTCTTCTCAGGAAGCGAAACCTACTCCGGTCTGCTAACTGACTTTTGTCATAATCGCCCGTTCCTCTAACATTTTCATTCCCCGAGCAGAGACTGTTCGTTACTTTAAGTAGAGACTGTTAAGAATAGAGCAACTTTTGTCGTTCTTTGATAGCATTTGACTAGTATAGTGGTCATTCGATACTTTGACGTACAGCTTTTCAAACAACAACGACTTTTCTCGTTTTCTGGGGCAAAGAATCATTATGACGTGCGTCTTTCACACTCTTTATTTGAATCAGTGAGAGTTTTGAGAATCAGTTAAAATTCACTGACTTTCAGTCAATATAGCACCACTGAAAAAAAAACTGTGGTGCTATACTGCTATACTCACTAATTTTCAGAGACTTTACTGATTCAAATTTAGAATGTAGGTAGAAAGTATGAAAGTTTCTGCATTTGCCATCATAATTAGTTAAAAGTCCTGAATGTCAAGCTGATTTTCCAGTTTTTTTCTTAATGCTTTACAGTGCGCCGAAATATGATAATAAAATAATGTCTGCCCTAACTATTGTTCTTATTTTTTTTATGTCTTGCTAATTGTCAGTGCAAATGTCCGCTATCAACTTAACCCATTAGCGCCCAGCGATGCCGTTCGGAGAAACATTTATTTTCGAGGATCTTTTTCGTTCAGTATTGTCACAATTTAAAAATATCACCATTCTAGAAACCTGAAATTCAATATTTCAGGCATTTTACAAAGCTTTAAATCGCGTGATTCAATTCGAAAAATCCTTCGGATTTCTCTTAAGCTAAATTTCTCCTACTTTGGGCGGTTATGGGTTAACTGCGGATTCCTTTGTCCTGTAACCCAGCCTTAGTTAAGCTAACTTCAATAACCATAGGTGAGCAAGCTTTTTTCGACAGCCACATGAAATTCATCAGCTACGCCGTCCTTGCATGGACTTAATCCAACATTTAAACTTTCAATGGCATTTTTAACTTCGGGTTCTACTTCGGCTAGGCCTTGGATTACCACACATGGACTAAAAATGCACAACCACATGGATAAAGATTATGAGCATTATGCTTCGATTTACTTCCACTCCACACGCAAAGATATCGTCAAGCCTGAAGCCCCTTGCTTCTCAGCAGCAGGCTGCTGCTGCCGAGAGAAAAGCGGCATCAGACATGGAGAGTGTTAGGCACGGTGAAGTGCCTTCCGGCTTACTTCGTTCGTTTCTGCAAAAACATGTAAAACACATAGCAGAAAATGGAACTTGTCAAGAGTGAATTCCTTGTCCTCGACATTGTACTGAATGCTCAGTTTATTTATGAGATCATAAAAAAATGCTGAATTCAAGGGCTCCTAAAAAAAGTAAACAAATCTCACCGAGAGCGGTGGTCTAGTGGTAACGTTTAGGACGCTCATTCGGGAGGTCCCGGGTTCGATCCCCGGGGCCAGCTACCTTGGTGGAGGTTATGTGGTCGTCCTTCACCACCAGGCGAATGCTGGGGTAGGTCCAATTTGACCACAGCCGGGGGTAGCGGCGTATCCCTGTAAACCAAGCGACTTGGTGGCAACCCTTTCCCAACCTCTGTCCACATGGAGATCTAAGCTCTTGGACATCGGCTGCGGCCAAGGGGACTCCTAGAAAAAAAATCAATATGAAGATAATGGCCGAAGAGGATGGATGTTGGGTTGAGTAATCTTCCCACCACGATAGTTGCTTTAGCATCTTTCCCGTACTCACAGCCACTCAGTACCTTGTGATTGATTTTTTGATAGCCTAAACAACGAATTTTTGATAGACTTAAGAAGAATCTCTCACTTCTTCCGAGGATCTGGGCGTCGCAATACGCGACAGTAGTGTCAACAGTACGACTATCATAATAATCAGCAAGAAGATTGCATTACGTTACTCCCACGACTTTCTCAAATGACGAATCGCAACACGAATAAAGTTGTTAACTCGTAAACTTTTTCTAGCTTGTCTTATTTTCAAAGCAATTAGCTCTTGATATTGATTTATTGAAACATGGTAGGCGTTTTGCTTCAGAAAAGATTTCGGGCAAGTGTTTGTATGAGGAATTAAGGTTTGAAGATTTATGAATCCAATTTTTGATAAATGATGCCAGATTCTTAAAACCACGAGTATCCGGCCTTAATATGTTACCCTTTGAAAACAAATTCTTTTCTCTTTAGCTTTATATCTTTCAGGTTCCTTTTTTTCCCCCTATTCTCAGCCACTGCCATTGTGAAGTAATAAAGGCATTCGTGTTCTTTAGGATAGTTTTACTTTATTGGTTTAGTGCCTCGCTGCGATATTGCTTTGCTTTTTTACCTCTCCCTACATACCTTCTTCCTTTTAGAGTTAGAACGAGTAAAGTACTCAACGCAGATCACGCCCTTTACCGAATATGTATAGCAGTCAAAACCATACGATGTACAGGGAAACCTCAAAGACAAGAAATGAAGCTCCTTATGCGGAGGTGTGAACAGCAAAATTACGTCAAAATATCACACGCTGTACAGCACTTAAAAGGCGCGAATCTTTTAACGTTCCCTATGCGAGTAGAAGTACTCTTCGAACTTCTCCAATCGTGCCGGGTTAGGTCTCACGAATTCCTTCGTGCCCTTATGAGAGATACTGATGAGCCACATTTCATTGAAAAAGATAAAATTTACTTTCTTGAAACTTTGGAAATTAACGCACGAATGCATGATGCGTGCAGTGGAACGTGGGCCTAAGCAAGCATCGATTCAAGATTGAAATATCCATTAAAACATTCGGCTATTCTGTGAAATTCGACGTGAGTTCAAAAACAGAAAATCAATGGGTTATACAGAAATGCTATTCCTTTGCAGCGGTTGGACTTTGAATAACTGGCCCACCGCGATGGCTGATAGTGCAGTAGACTGACAATGAGAAGCGAATATGGTCGCCAATAGATGTGTCTATCGAAAAAATGTGTGAGATAAACGATCCTTTTTTCTTGAAGGTATGATTAGGAAATAAATAGGTACTAGGTGGAAAATAAACCTGGCTTCCCTGGTGACATTTAATTGTTCCCTTGCTGTGGAAAGGTCCCCAGTAAGAGTCGATGTGAGATCAAAATATCCAGAGAAACATTCGGTTGCGTTGGCAAAGGACGGATAGCTGTCATAAGCGCCAAAAACCACAAGCGCCAACGCCGCAAGCGCCAATCCGTAACCGCCAAACGAGAAAAGTCGCAAACGCCAAAGGTCTTCACCGATATATTAACCTTACCTAACCTAACTTAAACTAGCTTAACCTAACCTAACTTAGCCTAATCTAACTTAACCTAGCTTGACCTAACCTAACCTGTACGAACTTTGGCGTTTGCGACTTTTCTCGTTTGGCGGTTACGGGCTGGCGCTTGCGGCGTTGGCACTTATGGTTTTTGGCGCTATCGAATGCCGCCCGAAAGGATGAGTATGTTTGGCGAGGGCTTTGGCCCTTGTTTCTTTGAGTATTGCCAAAGATACAACAGGTGAACAATTCAACCTTAACGATTTCGAGAGTTTAAAAAGCTGTTCGGACGGTGGCGGCAGTGCAGCCGCGTGGTTGGTGTTCATGGAGGAGCGTCGCCGCTCTCGGTGTCCTAGTTTCCGGTTTGGTTTTCCGCCGAACTGCTCTTTTGGTTTCGTCTCGTGGGCCAGGTCAGGATGGCCGCGTCGTGGCGCGACGCCGGCGGCGGCGGCAGCGGTGCTGGCTGGCCGCAGAGCTGCTGCGAGCCCAGCTACCCCCCCCCGCTCCCCTCCATTGACCCGCATTCGCGCATTCCAGCCTCATCTGCGTTTTGTTTGGCTTCAACTCGCCTAATTTTTTCTCCGCTCTCTTGTTCTTGTGGCCTTTTAAGAAAATTCATTTGAAAGTCTCGAAATTAAAAGATAGCGTGATGGTAAGTGGCACCCAGAGCGTTTAGACAACTTTCTATCGGTAGAAATCACTCCCGATAAATAAACGCATGCGTAAGTTGGCTTGGAAAATAACCCGCTGTAAGCGGCTTAGTAACCATGAGTTTATATCATGACAGGCCGCGGCCAACTAAGCTTGGCACAACTAACCTTTTTTTTTAAAAAAAAAACTCAGTAAACGTTTAATAAAATACTTTCTTTTTCTCGGTTGGTGTCATTGTAAGTCAAAAAATTTCTTTTATCTAAAAGATTTTTTCTAAAAAAATCTCCAAGCCATTGTAAAGGTAAAAAATAAACCTTAGACAGGTATTCGCGCAATTATACACCAGCAAGAAAACTTGTATGTTTCTTTGACATTACATAGGCATTCTGGTAATAACTCCTCCCGCTTAAAAACCAAATGTGATCACTGTAAATGTGAAATGGTCAAATTCGACTGAAGAATAGTAGCTAAAATTTTAATATTTCATGTCGATTTTTTTTTTATTTTGTCAAAATGACTATTCTTTGGTCATTTCTAGAATTAGTCATTTACAGATTACTATTAAAAATAGTCAAATGTGACTAAAGATTAGTGGCTAAAATTTTAATACTTCAATTAGTCAAATTTGACTTTATTTTTAGTCCAAAATGACTATTTAAACAGTGTAAAAAGGAACTCGCTGAGTTGTAAGAGTAGAAAAAATTATTTATTTTAGACTCAAAGACCGAACTAATATTGATACTAGAAAATATTAATACTAAAAATAGTAGAAATGATTTAAACGCTAAGTCTGTCATAATTTTGACCATTTTACACTGAATTTAAAAATGACTAAATGAAATAGTCAAACAAAAATGACCAGACCAATGAGTCAAAAAAAAAGACTTTAAAATTTAGAGTGATTCATCCTTCAGTTTCTACCCGTGTGCATGTAAACAAAAGCCTTAAAAATCGCGGTCAAAGTGGAGATGGCTGCAGGACAGATGCGCCGGGCAATGCCTGCGTTAATCCGTAAGCCCCTGGCCGATTCCAAGAAGCGTCACGCTCGGGCGCACACGCGGCTGACCGCTCTGCCGCCGAAGCGCTGGGGACC
>Ga0058701_10001061_pt1 | contig 18986 bp, 5 predicted proteins | sample AgamicOrMae_FD_97039 | JGI IMG/M metagenome (GOLD analysis project Ga0058701, IMG submission 97039) | Agave microbial communities from Guanajuato, Mexico - Or.Ma.e | ecosystem: Host-associated > Plants > Phyllosphere > Phylloplane/Leaf | place: Guanajuato, Mexico | collected 2012-06-04
CGCTTGATATCTCTACCCTTAAGAGATATCTCTATCCTCTAAAGATACATCTTGATATCTCTCTATCCTTGATAGTCTCAAGTTTGTCACCCGCTTGATATCTCTACCCTTAAGAGATATCTCTATCCTCTAAAGATACATCTTGATATCTCTCTATCCTTGATAGTCTCAAGTTTGTCACCCGCTTGATATCTCTACCCTTAAGAGATATTTCTATCCTCTAAGGAGATATCTTGATATCTCTCCATCCTTGATAGTCTCAAGGCAACCTGCCTTGAGACTAGAAATTTCACATGGTTTATGTACTTCTGGAAAGATCGGGTTGGTGTTGGTAAAACTCGCAACTGGAAAACTGGAAAGATCGGGGTAATGTCGGTGTTGGTAAAACTCGGGAAAGGGCTTTTTCATGCTCGGAAAACTGTATTTTCACCAACTGAGACTGATGTAGGTTAGCATTTTGATACCTGGGCTGATTTAAGCAAGGCGTACTGCCAACTTGGGCTATGCTAGGCACTGGTTGGCTAACTTGAGAATAAAAACTAGCCACTTGAGCTACACTTTTATCAGCTGACTCTTTTGTTGGCAAATTTCAACAAAGCCTGATTATTTGCGTACACATCATCTGGGAAACCTTTTAAAAATTGTGGAAATCAGTTTTTTTCTATTCATTTATGGTCAGTTCTTTTCGCTCGCCAATACAAGTTAGACTTGAACGCACGGAAACCAACCTAATACATTTTAAATGGGGCAGCGTGTGAATAGTCACTTCACTTCGTTATTGATTTATTTTGATGGCTAATGTCGAACAGCCGATCAGTATCCTTGTGCTGAAGATGCGGTACCGGAGCCTTGACGCTTTTCCTGAATTTTGACTTTTCTTTTTTTTCCAGAACAAGATAAGGAAAATGACAACCGGAACATCCAAGCAACGCAAGCAGTGATCGCGAGGCGAAGGAGGCCAAAGAGAAGGTCCACAGGGGTTGTGCACGTTGATATGGACGTAAGTAACTCTGTCAATTAAAAAGGTTGAATTTTCCACCTCTTTGGTTGCACCTTTCGTCGTTAAGCCTGAGGTAGCGGCACTGAACCCAACTCAACGTGGCCTAACAATGGTCAAGCCTGATGCCGCTTATTTTTATACCTGTAGGCTGTTACTGTCGCTATGAAGTAAGCGGCATCTAATTAAACGACAGCGGAGCGGCAGCGAAGCGAGGCACAAGGCTAGTAACTTAGGTTAACTTACCCGCGCGGTTTGATGTCGATGATTCTCCGACTATAATAAAAGGTTGCACTGTTTACCAAGGGTCGAAAATTGAACTTAAGAAAGAGAGTTTGTTGGGTGTGAATTCCATATTTGTGAGCATTTGTTTGAATTTCCTTTCTTTTTTGCAGGAAATCGATCCAGATCGACAAGAACCAGGGGCTGAAGAGGAAACCATTGCAAATCACGCAGAGGTAAGATATTTTTTATTTTTTTGTTATAAACGTTGGTTTTAATCACATTTTACGAGATGGTGGATATGTCATGAAGGTCAGAAATTTTAATGAATGATGGAGGCTATCCAGTCCTCCACTGATAACATGAAAAGCGTGTTATAATTCATTTGAAAACCTGGATACGCTTTAAACATTAAAGCAATTATCTCTTCACACCGATTGGTTCATCATCAATTTAGACACGAGCGCGGAGGCCGGCAATGCGGAAAGTCCTAAGTTCGAAACTTGGCAGTTACCAGGTTCTTGCTTCCTCGCTCGCCAACCGTCGGGTGGAGAATGTCATTAAAAACTTATTTTGTTTGTCCCTTAGCTGTCTCGGGTATGAAATTTAATTGCATTATTATTTTGGTTAATTCATCAGATAGACGTATCAATCCAGGTAGGAAGGTCTCGTCAAGCCCTAATTGACAGCTATTGATTGGTCTTCATTTAAAATTAACCGAAATAAGTGCTATACCTTCTTAAGTTTCGTGCTTTTAAGAGGTTTAATAATCCCCGGAACAGAAATATTTTCTTATTACTTAGCCGAAATTGTATGTCAATGTTGAACTCTTCTCATTCGATAGTTAACTTAGACGTAGTTTACTGGAGAGAATGTGTTGTCTCTTTCGGATTGCTCCTGCTTATGGCCACTCATAAACACATCTCTTTGTGAAAATATCAGAGAATTTCGAATCGGGTGAATCGGCGGCAAAAACGTGTCGTTTCTTGTCAGGAATGCTGTGTTATTGCTTTTATCTATTTGTGTGGCTTATTAATCTTATCAGGGCGTCGTCTTGTGGGTGTCCACTTGTCACCCGCGAAGAGAGGTGTTTAGAAGCTCGACTCGCAAAGAGTCACAACATTGCGCCGCTGTCGTTTTGCTCTCGTCATGCAATCCCGCACAGAGAAACCTTTCGCACCGAAATGTTGTCCCTATTTCGATAGGCAGGTCAAGATAAAAGTAAGTTGGATTTCGTTGTTTCAGTTGAAACGGTTTGATGTCCTGCATTTCCTTATGTTGTGTCGGGGTCATTGATAGTTCGCGGTCGTTATTCGACCAGCTTTTACGTATGAGCCGCAGGCGAGTAAATCAAATGTGTCCTTTGGTGCAGAAAACACGGCATGGCTGCCAAGAACATCTTGTTAATATCTTTAATTTGCTGTCCGGCCAGCGGGCTTTTTATTTCGGGATTATTTCTGCGGTGGGATTTACTGGCAAGGGCCGGCCATTTGACAGGACCTGTCAATTTGTTAAATGGGGTTCGCTTGTATAGATGTGGGTGCTTGTGGGCTCACTCACGGGGAGAACTATTAATAACTAAGAGCACACAAGTCTGGCGCGATGCCAGAATCGGATATTTTCGGACGCGTCCTGAGTATAGATTCCAAACAGAGCAGTGCTGGCCATCTCCCTGTCTAACCCTTTGACGCCGCCAAAAATCACTCATGCCTTCAATTTCTCATACCTCAAGTCGATCAAGGTTTGCTAAGTACCTTTAGCTAAAGTTGACCGAGGTGAGTTAAGTACGAAGCTCGAGTTAACGCAGGTCAGCGGTAAAACTAGCTTGAGGTAACTTTATCAAGTACCGAGCCTTATTTTTGAAAGGTTTCCAATATACCAGCTTAAAGTAACGTAGGTTTGCAGAATACTTGGCTTAAGGTTACCGAGGGTTTCAAATTTCCTCGTTTGTTGCATGAGGTAACCTTGAGTTTACTCACATGAATGAACTTAGGTTTGTCTGAAGTACCTAGCCTTATTTTTGATAGGTTTCCAATATACTAGCGTAAAGTAACGTAGGTTTGCAGAATACTTGGCTAAAGGTTACCGAGGGTTTCAAATTTCCTCGTTTGTTGCATGAGGTAACCTTGAGTTTACTCACATGAATGAACTTAGGTTTGTCTGATGCCTATTTTAAGCCAGGTTTGCAATACTTAGCTAAGTCAATATGGGTTTGTTATATGGGTTTGCTAAATACCTAGGTTAAGGTAGCCTAGGATTACAAAATATCGAGCTTTAGTTTACGTTGGTTTTCAATATTTCCACCGATAACCTGTGTCTTGTATTCATGAAATCTTCAGCAGTTTTCATCAAAAACTTTTTGTTTCGTGGTCTGTAAAGCACGCTCAGGCTAACCTAACCTTATCAACATTTCTCATACTTCTCGTGTTGTAAATTGTTATATTCTGATTTGCAACTGCTCCATGGCCTCCCGTGCCTAATCTCGCGACTAGAATTTTTTTTTAATTTTATTTCTTATTTTAAACGGTTCTTGTAACCTTTATATAGTCTATTTTATCCAAGCCTTTCTTCGCCTCGAGTGCGCTTCGAAACAGCACCTTACAGTGATCCCGATCTCTTTTACACATGGAGGTCCTGTGTGAAAGAAGACGGCGGCGTTCTGTCGGGCGATCATTTCAAACGTGCCTCCTCTCAATATCTCCAGCTAAGCTCTGATTGGCTGGACGATGAAGTCAGTGGGATGACTTGGCATGAAAGCCCGCGCTATTTTTGAATACGTCACCGCTCGCTCAGTTTTTTCACGCAAGTGTGTCGAGGGTCAACCTCGAATTTAACTTATTACGGATTGGTGGGCTGCCAATTGTATTGTGTAATGTGCTGGTTGATTTGTCTAACTTTTGAAAAGGGTCCAATTTAAGTTGATGTTTGGTTTTTCCGAGGTCGATATCAGGCTGAGAAGAATATACGAGTTAAGCCGCCAAAGACGAGTGACTTGGACGGTGATTATAAGCGACTTCCTTTTAGACTTTTCCCGCGGTTTCTCAGAAAAAGTTTGGCTGTTTAAGTACCGTCAGTTGGTCTGCTGAAAGAACATGTTCTCTGTTAAGTCTTTAAACTCGGTGTACCCCTTTGCTTGAAACATGATTTAGTGCCTGGGAAATAATCGCAGACGTGTTGTGCTAGTAATAGTCTTTTCGGGTTGTTTGGAAACCCTCCTGAATCCGATTCGCGCTTGGAAGAAATAATTTCCTCGAGAGAAAACGCGGTCTTTCGCGTACCGGTGTGTTCATATACCTGTTCAAACCTGCGAATTCGCCTTTTGAAAATCTTGAAGGTACATTTTACCCCGATTGATACGGAAAGTTACGTATGCACTCTATAGTTCTTATGAAACAACCTCGAAATTGATGAGGTCAAGAAACCGGCCGAGACAGCCTGAAAGAAGAAAGAGAAAAATAAGGGACTATGGGCGTTTTTTTCTGTTGCTTTGTGTTTATTTCTGCCTGCCTGTATCTCCTCCCACACTAGATTGATGCAGGAGAGAGAAAGAGGGAGGTGAGAGGAGCTCCCTCTAGCGGCAGGTTGAGAATATCTTTGACGGTCGTTGCGGTGCGGTACGGTGCGCTGGGTGTGAAGTGCGTGTTATCATGTGTCCTGTCAAAACACGACTCTTGATGGTCGCAACTGCAGTTTCGGTTTAGTGTCAAGTGACTTAATAGCGTGTAGTGAGCGCTACCTCGGCCAATAAGCGTCAGCCAGCCGCTACTTTTAAACTAAAATAGTTATTGCAACCTTTCAACGTCCACCTTTTGAAAGGTGGGCGGTCGGTTTTCCCAGAGAGCGCTCTTTTGAAACTCGTTTTATCATTGTTGCCGCGATTTATGTATCATCGAGTTTTCGTCCCCGTTTTCGTTTCCCGTTTCGGGAAGAAAGGACCCTAAGTTTACTGCTTGCTTTTTCACTTGTTGAGGTTCTGTCACCTCTTCATTCAGTTAACGTAACTTATGTAAATTTCGTGGGAAGCACAATATCGCGGACAATGCTATATTATACAAATACAATATTTACATTGCGCGGACAATATCGCGGATTATATGATTATTGTTGAAGTCTCCCAGTGTTCTAAAAATGCCCCCTCTTTGGAAGTTTCTTCTCAGAATCTAGGACGGTGTTGTTTCACTTTCAGTATTTTTAGAGCGTATATTTTGTTGATGTTAGAAAAAACTGAAGTGGAGGCTCAAAGGAATCGTTGATTGATCGTAGACAAACTTCTTTTATTCTTCGCAGACTTTGTCTAGAATGTCTTGAACAAAGGCAAGGCACGGCTGCTAATGAAATGCCTCGGCCACCCATCATTTTAATGATTACCGTGTGAACGAGCGTCGTCTGGTCCGACAAAGACCCGCGAGTGACGCTGTGCCGCCTCGCGCCACGAGGCGAACTTTCCGTATACCTTCTATTTATACTCGCGCGGAACGGTGGAGAGTTTGACTGCTCTTGGACTTGTGTGTCAGGGAAACGAAGGGGACGGTTTAAAAGCACGCTTTCTCCGTCACAATTAGCGTGACGTTTGTGTCGTGGCTGAGCTCTTGGCCGAGATTCAGGGTCGACTCGTGAGGCTCACCTCGGCTTACCTCGCGCCTCCAAGCGCAACTAACCCCGAAATAAACTGATTTTTCGTGCATCGCGCGTCCCGCCTCTAGTCCGCCGGTGTGCATCGGCGAAGCGATGTGAACACGCCCGCCACGCCTCGCTAACAGTCGCGATAATGTCTTCGTACCAACATCGCGGGCCGAGCGTGCCGGCGCGGAGGGCTGGCCGGCCCAGCATGGCCGCGCTCCGATCGGGTTCGTCGACGTCGCCGGGGTCGCTTTACGGGCCCGGGGGGCGGCCCCGGAGCATGGGCAGCATGTTCTCGCCGCCCTCCGGCCCCTACGGCATGATGGGCTACGGCGGCTCGCTGTCCGGGCTCACGACCTACGGCGGCACCGCGTCAGGCTACGGCGGCCTCACGGTGCCGGCCTCCTCGCTCAACAGGTCGTCGTCGCCGGCGCGCTCCAGCTCGTACTTGAACAGCTTGAGCCCCGCGACGGTGTCGGCGGCGGCCACGGGCGGCAACTGGTCCCCTAACCGCTCACCGAACAACTCGCCCAACGTGCAAGCGAGCCGGCGGCACGCGAGGTCACGGTCACGTTCGCGGTCCACGCCGATCGTGCCCTCCAATCTCGTGTCATCGAGCTTGTTATCGACGTCTAGCACCTCGTTGGCCGAGAGCGTTAAGAGCAACGCTTCGGAAGGCTACGCTGTAAGCAGCGTTTGCGTTGAAGATGGGATTGGTGATGTGCAAGTGTTGAAGGAGTGTTTGGTGTTGACAGAGTGGTGGTGAACGGTCCGGACGCTCCTCTCGACTGGGGTCAACATCTTCCGCCGCAGGTGATTCAGCAGCTAACAGTCGCGCCGTCACACCTGCGCGCCCCGTCACCGCTGAAAATGGAGAGCTGGATTATAAAAAGGTGAGCTCTCCGTGTTGGCGGACAAACTTGAGACAAGCCCTTCGGGAAGAGAGAGCCCTTTAGCCCTATAATATACCGTGTGAGCTTCTTTATTTGCTTTCAGAAGAACTTGAGATAGTTGTCATGGAAATCTATTTAAACGGAAGCAAGATCACTTTGCAAACCTAAGTTAAATTGCGCTAGATATTTTGCGAAGGTAACTTGAACGAGTTGAGAACTAGATGTTTGCAAACATAAGTCAACTTAAACTTGAGATAAGACGTTTTCAGACCTTGGTTAACTGAGGCTAGATATATTGATTTTCAGGTTAGGGTAGGAAAAGTAAAATGTTCGTACTCCTGCTACTGTTCGATTACTCTGTGTAGTTTAATGTTTTGCCGCTGGTTTTGATGAAGTATAGTGGGCCGTGTGGAGAATGACAGCTGACAGCTGATTCGGAGGAAAAGTTATTATTTCATCCTTTCTCTTTCCGAATTTGATACAAATTTTAATTTCAGAAGACTACGGTATTTGTTTCCGTACATTTCAGCGTGGTCTGTTCAGAATTCCAAAAGAGAGAATTGGTAGAAATTTTAACGACAAAGGCGGTTTTTCAAAAATGAGCGTAACTACTCACGCGGTCAATGAATTTATTGGCCGCTTATCAATTTTAATTGAAATCCATGAAAACTGCCGAAGATAAACACCTTTAGTATTTTAGGGCGCCATCTCGGTCAACGTATTATTTCTTTAAGTCGAAACCTTGGACGCAACTAAGAATATCCGTGAATGTCAAGTAGAAATTTCATTCATGACCTCTGGATTATATGCCGAGTTTCGCATTTGCAAAACAGCTTTTGTTTTGGTTTTTACACTCCTTGCAAGTAATGCTTGTAAACGGTTATAAAAGACGATCGTTAATCTTTTCTCCCCCATTTTTTCAGCTGTACGAAGAATCGCAGTTAGAAAATGAGAGGTTGAGAGAGAAACTTAAGAAGACTGAGGAGGAGTTAAAAGATGCTAAGTCTCATCAAGATGGAGTTACTCTTGTAAGTAATCAAATATCTTACGGGTTGTGTTGTCGCTTTTATCGCGCTGTTTCACATCTTGTCTTCTTTACTTCATGGCGAAATCTTCGCTCATCGTCATGTGTACGCCATTCTTATTTCCTTTCGATTTACTCCGTTGATACTCCGATTTTCTAGACGTGCTTCCCTTGTTTTATTTCATTTATAAGTACTTGTTTCTGTTGGTCTTATACCTGCGCCCTGCGATGGGCAGTAAGGTAAAATGTGTACAGTGGGCCACAAAAGTCATGACGGCCCACTGTTCATCCCCTATCATGGCTCGTTTTCGAGCTAGACCTGTTTGTAGCCATACCAAACGGTACAACTTTGTGAGAGCTTTCGATTCTTATATCTATCGTAAATTCTATCCTGGAAACTTCCTTTAACACTTGTTACACTCTTTAAGTTTGTATCCGAAACCGGTTAAGAGCCATTAAAAACGATAGTTTTGTTATAAGTGAGTAACGGAAACAACCGTAGTGTTATTTTGCAGACGTGTAGGTATGATTAACCAACTTTATTAATCAAAATTTACTCAAACATTGAGCTAACATAAAATAGTGACATTTATGCTATTTAAAAAAAATGTATTTCCTTGTTTAATAAATGTTTTATCTGTCTTCCAGCCTGGCAAAAATAATCTCTCGGAATTGGAGAAGAGAGAGCGTAGAGCGATGGAAAGGAAGTTGTCAGAAATGGAAGAAGAGTTGAAGGTATGTACCTTTAAACTGTTTTGTTGTGATTTAGATATTGACGAGAAAAACTGTTGTGTGCCAGGCTTGACGTGGAATGTAGGTAAATCTGGACAGCCGAGATCCACAGTCATGTTGCTCTTACCTTTGGGGAAGGCCTCCAGAAGTGTTTCATGACTTGCGATCTGGACTCGAGTAATTTGCATGCGCAAAAATACAGTGGTGGACAAAAGTTGTGTACAGTTTCGTCGCACTTGAGTAGTTGGCCCTCGCTGTTGATTTATTTATCTGTAGTCTCGAGATTTTTGGTATTGCTCGCGATTCTCTCCAAAGGTTCTTCTTTGTGACGAACGACAGTCGAGACGACTTATAGAAATTTGCTAGCCAAACTGGTCGATTTGATCGGTGTTCATTGTAATTGAGTCTAAGGTGAAGGGAAAATACCGTTGCGCTAACGTAGACTTTTGTCGTTATAAGCGCGTTCGTTATTAGTTACGGTTTAGTTACGTAGTTAGTACGTAAGTGGTTTCGACTGTATTGTACTATGTAGTTTGGTTTCTTTCACTCTCTTTGGATTCATATAGGAAAAGTATTTCTTGTGGCTCTGGACTATCAGGCGTTTTCTGTGCTCTAGAACGAGTCTGAGACGGAAAATTTTACGGAAAACTGTCCAAAGAAAAACAAGTCTACACTGTAAAAAAGAAATACATATTTTTTTATGTGTAGCATAAAACGCGAATATATATTTTTTTTAGTTTTTGAGATTGACCTTTGGATGTGCAGCACCATTGTACCCTTTCGTTTGAAATGATATGGCTGTTGATAGGCCTATCTCGAAAACTAACCAAACTTAAGCACCCTCTGGTTTCGTTCACTAAACAGTTGCGGTGCTGTCTAAAACAGGTATATTTTCAGTTCATCGCCTTTCTACCAGTCCATCATTTTCTCAAAAAGTCTGAAGGAAACCAAGGGCGTATTTTACCGATGCGCGTCAGGTTTTGGTCGTCACGAGATGTGAAACATCGCAACTGGGCGATGCCACGCGTCACCTGTGACCTGGATGTCGAGGCCCATTAGCGTAAACGTTTAATTTTGACGACGATGAACTGGGACAGGTGTCAACCGAACAGTAATTCGTCTTCGTAAAATTCATTTCGCGTCCCCTACACAGTAGATTTGAGAGGTTAGATTTTCTACCTCTTGTGTCCCTCTTCTCGTTGCCAAGCCGTGTTAAGAACGCATCTTAACCAAGTTACCTTAACAATCGCCAGGCCAAGCTGAGCGAGGTACAGTGCACGTAGCGTTATTAGCCTAAATTAAAGTAATCTAAACTATGCGGTTGGACGTCGTTGATCGTTATGAAAGGTCGTCAAATGAGAGTGTAGAGTCGTAGTTTTTGCCGCTCAACTGTCCTGCCTTCTACTTATTTCCGATCTTTTTCCACTCTGACGCTTTCGTTTCTGTCATCATCTAAAAATAATTACCCACCTACGGATTGAATGTACAGTGCCTATCTTTTTGGGCTAACCACACTTTTTCCGAGCTTCGAGGTCTGTGTACGACAGTCTTTCAAGATTGCAAGTATCTTCCAAATTAAACTTGGCTGCTGTATTTTTACTTTGTCGGGAATACCGAGTCATTTCAAATAATGAGGTAGCAACGCGTTTCTTATGTGCGCAAGGAAAGATCGAGATTTTGTCAGATCATTTATTATACATATATCTTGTAACATCCGAAACTGGCCCGTCAAACCAGTCTTTGCTTAGCCATTTGAAACATTAGTTATTCTTGTTGCGCAATCAAAAAAGATGGATTACTGACAGTTTTATTATCATTGTACGTATTTAAGATTACATGTTGTACCTCCTGTATTCCACATAAGTTCAACACTTTACAACATTTTGAGTATCAGCGATATTCAACCCATCTGGATTGGTTAAACAATGTTTGTTGCCCGATGCCTCGCTATTTGTCGCAAAGTCTGGTACAGATTTCTTTTTAGTGGCAGTGACTGTGGCTTAGAGGGAAGGGGCATCACGCTTAGCGGCATAGTTAGGTTAAGCCAATACTTTCTTCACACCGCTCAGCTTGGCGACGAAAGAGAAAACACAAGCGGGGTAAAATGCTACCTTTCAAATTTACAGTTGAACTGTTCAAAGTTACAGTTAAGTGTTCGGCGATATATTTTCGCAATCCGAAAGCAGCCAGGCTGGGCTTCTGTCTCCCGTACTCCCATAGTAGTATTAATTGGGAGCTAGAGAGAGAGAAGCACAACAAATTGTTCAAATCTACGAAAATACATCGGTGCTCATAGCGGAAGGTGTCAGCTCAGCCAAGCAGTGATTTGATGCGTCGCTATGAATCGTTTCCTTTGTTAGGAAGGGGTAACAGCTGAAAATGAGTTCGTTGAACTTTGGTTGTTTTGATTCTTTAATAGCTAAGCTTTGCCACGAGAATTTTATAGCCGTTTCGCAAAACAAGTGTAGGCCAGCTGCATTCCTCCTTGCTACCCAACCCAGAAGTCCTTTTGATGCTAAGTTGAGGTCCTGTTCGGTGGTTATAGGTATCCAGACATTGATAACCATCCTCCTTTTACAGCAATTACAAAAATTGAAATTGGAAAACGAAAGATTGCGATCTGAAAATCGCGCGCTGACTCGAGTGGTGACTAAGTTGACGAGCTCAGCCAATGCGAGGATCTAGGTAAAGGTGGCACTGGTTTTGCATAGTTGTTTTGCTCGAAGCATGTCGTTGTTGTTTTCAGCCCACTGACCTAATATTTACAATGTGTGAGTGAATTTGCAGGTTGTTTTACTGACATCGCGCCCGCGTGCCTCTGAACTTGCACCTCGATTAAAAGATGGTGGTGATGTCACCACTTTCATTTGTGTCTGGGATGTTCATTCGAGATTCTCGAAGGTAGCCTGAATCGGATATTTAGTTTTTAAACGAAATGACAAGCAAACTCCATTTTAAAAACAAGTCGCAAACTTGATGAAACAATCTACAGTACCTCGGCGCTCTGGCATCAAGGCCCTTTGAAACCTTGCCGTCCCTTACTGAACTGTTTCAACTCCAGCTTTCACCTGCGAGGTATTTTTATTGAAATCGGCACACCTGGCTCGGACACCTTACTGTGTATTCAAGCTTAGTCGTTAACAAGACTGTCACAATTTAAAGCTTTTCCTGTTTGGTGTCCTCCTGAATAACTGAAGAATCCCAAACTTTTGCGCCATCTAACGGCCCGAACTGACGACTCCGCTGCATGGAGAGGATCAGTAGTTTTGGCTACCGCCGCTGGATGGCTCCTAAGCCTTGATTTGGCATTCCACTATTGTCCCAGGTCCGTCCTATCCCGGAGAGTATTAAGCGCGCTGTCTGCGATTCCCTGCAGCAAAATGTTAAACCGCTGGCAGCAGTTTGCGAATTACTGTCCTGCTTAACGGAATTCTGATTTAATTTCTTTCCGTTGTGATGATTGGAGGACCTCTAATCAGCAATCAATAGAGAAATCTCCAAAGTTCAGTGGTCTGGTCACACTGCCTATCGGTGGTTAGGAGACGTGGGTTCGATCCCCGCTACCCGACCGTGTTTGTTCAACGTCCATCTTGGCAACTGCGGAGATGGCTATTTTTTTTTTAAAAAAGAAAACACGTCTTTCCACATTTCCCGCCCTCCTGAAATCGCCTGACACTTATTAGCTGAGATGCGCGACTGACTCGTGGGAGGGTTGTGCAAGCTCTTAGAAGGTGACTTTCCACGAATTGGGACATCGCTCATCGATCCACTTCATAGAACCAATGAAAACACCTAACCGAACCGAAGGCTGTTGCGTACTGCACCAGGAAAGCTCTGTAAAGTCAGCATGTGTGCAGCAAGAAGAGGGAAAATAAAAATACACAGCACACGCTGAAGCGCAGCGAATTCCGCTCTCTGCTCAAAAAGGATTTTCTTAGTCCGTACTTTGAAAAAGGTCCGAAAAATTAGAAGTTGTCCCTCCTAGGATCTTAATTTTGGCCACGTTCGAAAACGGTCCACTGTTGGTACGCTGTCTCTTTCTCTCACTCTCAAGAGCTCAATGTGTAAGACGGAGATGAACACATACGATGAGAACTGTTTTCGAACGTAGCCCTTAAAAGAGATTCCACTTTATGAATGCGGAGTAGTTTATGTATCGCAACTATGATGCAATTGTGCCTTTCACGATTTGTCAAATTTAACAGCATTTAACTCGCGAACTGCTTGAGATAATTCAACATAATATAGGTGTTGGATCGTTCTCTAGTTGAGCAAACCGATGATAGGGTTGATCAATAACTTCTCTATCGGCTATTAAGATGCCTGCGTGTAAATGGGGGTGACGTCGATAAATCTATCGATCAGCACGATGAGACCCTCCCCGACCGTAATACCTCCCCATGAGGTAACGCCTCCTTGCCCGGAAATAGCTTTTTGATTGACGATATTTGGAAAGTATCCATTCGCAAAGTTTTATGTGTGTTTTGAACAATCACTTATTAACTTTTCTCACACCTTTTGTCGGCTTTCAGTGTTTTAAATTAATTTTTAGCTCGGTATATACAGAGAATAGCCCATTATCTTTGCGGCTTTAACAATTTGATTTTTACCACAGTCATTGTTTTTTTTTCTTTTTTTTCTGTGATGCTGACGATGTTTGGATTTCACTAACGTACCATTTACTCCCATATTTTGGTAATTTTTCGCGAGCTATACAGCAATGTTATGTCCGGCCGGCCATCGTCAAATTGCTTATGTGGCGCAAAACGTCACATCGAATTCTTGTGTGTTGTTCCTTTTTGTGCCACTTAATTCAGAACAAGTGAATAATTGTTGTTTACCTTCGTTGTGATGTCTTCTGCATAAATATCGTCTGTGCATAAATATCGTCCGTGCTACGCTATTCCGCTCTTTTTTCCGTTTTTTTTTTCATTCCTTATTTTTTATCGACATGATTAACATGTTTACTGAAGTCTGATAATATGAAAAGATTGCATATCAGAGTACTCGATAGAAATACAACCAGATTATCAGAAAACTATTTCAGACTTTTTGTGGGCGAAATTCAGGTTAAAGTCGTGATTTTTCCCCGCATTCCGAAACAATTATTTTTCGTAGTGTTTGTCGCCCAGACCGTCAATTTGTAGAGTCCTTATTTTGAAAACCTTTAACCGCGATAGGGCCCAATTCTTTTCTCTTTTAATACTGTGGTCGAAATTTCTCCTATTTGAAAAGTTTATTCTACAAATTTGTTGCTTTTTTTTTGTAAGAGAGGAAATGAATTTCCTCTGTTCTGTAGATACCGGTAGTTTTGTTCTAACCATCGCCGGAGTATCATCCAAAGCTAAATGTTTTTTTTGTTGTTTCTTTTTGGCATGTAGATGAGTGTAATTCAAAAGTTTCAGTGTTTTTCGTTCTCGTCAATGACTCAATGTGAACTCACCAAACTGACTGGGATTGTACTGTCTCCCCTCTGCATGACTTTTGCTCCAACGTCATAAACGCTTCCTGTTACAGCTGATGTTGATGACGTAGCCGCAGAGTTTTACAGTATTAGTTGGAATAGAGGCGTGAGCGAACCCCACTAAAAATTTGACGATGTTAACAAAAGGTTTCTTGGCTAAAAGTGTTCAGTTCCTGCTGTCCAGTGAGGCTTGCTCCACACCAAAGCTACGAGCCGCAGTTCGCCTGTGATTACCCATCTCCTTGTTTGTTGCAGCTTATGGAGCAGTTGCGGTCAGAAAACCAGAGGCTAAAGGACGAAAATGGAGCTCTCATAAGAGTCATCAGCAAATTGTCCAAATGAGGAATTGTATGTGATCGTATAGGTTGGCAATTTTTTTTTTCGATTTATATTTTATTTTTATTTTTTAAGGAGTTTGTGAATGTGTCATTGTATGTCGAAATTTTTTCAATTTTTTTTTTGTTTCATTTTGAGTCCCAACTCAAAATGAAGTTTTCTGTCTAGTCTCCTGTTAGTAGATTTTTTTGTGTATTTATGAAACCCTTCTCAAAACAAACAGTCTTTTCGTGTTGATAGTCGTCGTGTGATGAGATAGAGGAATGCGAACGGTCGTCGAGTGTTGTTGATGGCCGAGACGGTGTCGGAGCAGTTACTCATCCGAACTATTTGACTCGATCCAAGTACTTCTGTCTTCAGCAAGTACTACTGCAACTCCTCAAAACATACCGTACAGCAACAGTATTATTCTACTGGAAGGCTTGCTAAGGTTTCCATCTTGGATTCGCACTTGGCTTGTGTGAGTGTAGGGTACACTCACGTCTCTTTCTAATGTATTAGTGTGAGTGAGTGTCCGTGTGGATATATATGTGATGTTCTACCATCCAAGTAGAAGTGCGTTTTGCTACTGTATGTCGCCTATGGATTTGTAGAAGAGAGGAGCTTTGTAACAAAGCCTGTGTTTGCCCTCGTGATTATCAACTCCGTGATCTTCACCAAGTGCCTATGGGGGACAAGTCCGCGTAGAACATCATCTATATAAAAAGCATGTGCTAATACAAGTTTTAAAAAAGCAGTGAAATTTAACCACGCAGCTGAGTATTGTAGTAAGGGTGTGGACCATTTTTGAGGGAACATGTACCTATAGATTTTGTACTGGCGTTTTATCTCCAAGTTTCTTTTGTTTGTTGAACTGCCATTAACTGTAAGTTCTTAAGAGTTTTTACCTTGTATTAGCATATATTGCACCCACACCGTTACGCTATGCGTGGCGTGACGGGTTGCCACGGGCGATTCTATCGGAGGAAGTCGTTTGCAGAAAATACTCAAGTTTGTCCTGTCAGGTAGTCACCCTGAGGTAACACCGAGGTTTTAAGACGTGAAACTATTGTGTACATAGTTGACGCATAACGATGCTTTTAAAATATATAGCGCTGCGTTTTATTTGCCAAGGCCTTCCATATCATATCAGTGTAATTTATTCAGACTTTGTGAATCTGACTTGATTTCATTTAGCGATCATGATCTTTGCCTTTTCAGATGATTTTACCTTTGAATTTGTATGTTTTGGTTTCAAGTGGCAACCCTGTTCCTGGTGCTCGAAGCAAGGGACTGCAATAGTCTCTCTTATTGTATATGTATGATGCATGTAAATATATTTATAATTTAACACAAATTTAGAAAATAACATTTCCTTCGGAATTTAAATATGTACTTTCATCATTTTCAAGTGCCTTTTGCTTTTTGTTCTATATTTAAATTTTTAAAAATGGAATTTTATAGAACTTGTATGGATGTGTAATAGAAATTAAAGGAAGAACAATTACCTAATTTTATTGGATGTTTCCTTTGTAACACCGTCGTTCCGTCATGTCTCGTAATTCTTCAGCAGAGGAGGGCAAGAGAGGAGGACAGCCTCTCTGTTCTCTCAAAAATATGAGCCTATCATAATCCTTAAAATACAGTTGATGTAGCAAGGAGAAATGAAAAGAAAATTTTAAGAAAGTCGGGTAAATTCTTTTTTTATTTATTACTATTATTTTAATATAAGTTTTACGCGCAGAGGAGCTCAGCATCTTAAATATTGCCCATGAAGTTCTCATTTCGTGGAGTAACTCCTGCAACTCAAAAGTTATGGGTCTTTCTATCAAAAATGTCGGTGAATTATCACGGAATCGTGCTTTTTTTTTAATGTGAGAAAGCCAAGCAAACGAAAAGATTCGATTCTTCAGCAACCTTGTTAACTCAACGCGGTAAACCCGGAGGACTCTGTTAAAGGCGTTAAGTGAACCTGTGTACCGGCATGTGTAAAAAAAGGAAAATAACAACTGACAAGGGTACCGGTATGTATAACTCTGAAAGAAGGGGGATTCTTAAGAGGTCATGAGATAAACGAAGCGTCAAAAGGAGAATTTGAATTGTTAATGGCCGTTGCAACGAAGTTTTTGACCTTGAATTGGGACCGTGTTGATTATTTCTCTAGGTACGGGAGAAGTGCAAGAATGGGTCTTCTTAGAACATACTTTTTATTGCCATAAAAACGAAGTTTTTGCTTTCCTAAGACCGAAGCTTTGGGCGTTGGTTGGCCAATTAAACGATAGTACCGGTACCTACCTGATACAAAGAGTGGTTTTAACTTACGGAGCAATTGAACATCGAGGATGGTTCTCATACAAAATAGAGGAAATGGGCATAACTCATCAGGTGTTTATATGTCTCAAAACGGTTTGTAATTGAACGCCCCCGATCAGGTCAAATACTTTTCAGCAGGCGAAAATATCCCCAAGGTAGAACACCAGCTCTGGAAATAATTGCTTCATTTGAGCTCATGCGGCATGGGAGGAAAAATATTTTTCCTCTCTTGCAAATAGACTGCATGAACCGTATATAAAATGTTCACCGTACAAACTTTTCGCATTCGGTTACTTTAAGCTATCGGACCATTTGTGCATGGAAGTTCGGATCATCTGTGCATGGAAATTCACCGTCTATGCAGGTAGGCAACCCGTTCAGCAGTCCCCTCCGCTTGAATGAGTTTTTGACTGCGCCATTGTAAACGATACTAGAAAGTACTTCCTGTACAGAAGGTATACCGGTACCAGTAGTATGGAGGATTCTAAAAAAAGTCATTTTCTTGTTTCTAGTCGAGTCCGTACCGGTACGGTGTAGTAACCCGACCGGCACATTTTAGACCCACATTTTCGTTTGACCGGTGAACTACCGTATACACTATAATCCCATGGGAGAATCTTAGCAAACGAGCTCATCTTGAAGCTCAGAGGAAAACTTTCCTGAGAGACCGAGGAAAAAATATGCAAATCTAGAATTAAGTAATAAGAAATTCTTAAACATTGTTTCTTATGAGACTTCTGCGGAACTGGAGGAAAATTTGAATAACGCGTTTAAGATTCGTTTTATTGAGACTGAAGAAAAGTTCAGAACTTCCTGATTTTCTACGTTCATGCAGTTATTCCATGGTGAAGGTACAGAATATACCAGACACTTACCACTTGATCCTCTCATGTAAGTACGCCCTTTCTCTCAAGACCCCCTTCGATTCAGGATTTTCCTTTTCCAAGAACGTACAGTACCGGTAGCGCATAATCATACGGCTGTTTCCGCCATAACACGTTTAGCTTGTGTGCATGCTTAGTGATATTTAAATAATTAAAGACAGAAAAAGAGAAGAGGCAGCGATTTCTTTCAGCGATATTTGAAGTTACCGCTCTGAGCCAGTCTGGACGCAGTCAGCTGTTTTTGGTCTTTTTCTCCTTAGACTGAGAAAAGTCAGAGCAGCCAAAGTTCCCTGATGTCCGTTGTTTATTAGTCTAAGGCAAACCGATGATTCATTCGTCGATGCGATGCGCTCGCGCTTCTCGCTGGCTCGTGCGTGCGTCAACCAAGTCCCCGCTCATGTGTTTACGTTAATAGGTTAGGTTATGAAAATGTCATTTACCGAGGAAGAAGCGACTCTACCACCATGTAAATATGAATGTAAGTGAGAATACTTAATAGAGCTGCTTTCATTATAATTACCGGAAAATGTTATGGGCTTGACTTGTAAATAATCTTGTGTAATCCGAATAACTCTCCCTTAGTTCATGTGTCTCTACTTGATTAAATTGTAAAGATTGTTTTGTCCTTTTGTATTCAGATGAGTATATTTTTCAAAGTTAAAATGTTGAGATAATGTAGGGACTGCATAGGAACTCATCTGTTTGTCACAACTTATCTAGATTTTCCCTTTTGATTAATTTTGTTTTGTTTCAGATCTTGACCATACTGCTGACGTTCAGTAAGTCTTGTTACGGAGGACTTAAATTTGTTTGTTTTCTGTGTTTCTGTGAAATTGAATTTCTCTGATTTGTTATGTCATCTAGACTGGCATAATATTAGTACAGGGATCGTAATATCAGTTGATCTTATACTAAAATTAAGGATTGATATTGTCATAATTATCTTGTTTTGTTCAGGTTGCATGCATGGGGAGATGACTTAGCAGAGGCCTTTGAGCAATGTGCCATGGCAATGTTTGCCTATATGACAGATATAGAATATGTTGACTTAAAAGAAGCACATGACATTGAGGCACAAGGGGATGATATGGAGTCTCTGCTATTCCACTTTTTAGATGAATTTCTTTTCCTATTTAGTTGTGAACCATTTTTAATCGCAAGGGTTAGTATGTGGACTTAAGGTTATCTATATTAAAACCTTATTTTTTCAGGGAATCAATAATTCTGATCTTTTTTTTCTAGAAAGTGAAAATACTTGAATTTGATCGAGAAAACTTCAGAATCAAGGCAAGAGGGTACGGAGAACCATTTGAATTGGGAAAGCATCCACAGGGAACAGAAGTGAAGGCTATCACATACTCTAATATGCAAGTTCATGATACTGATAAACCTGAAGTATTTGTGATAATTGACATTTAATTGTGCCTTTTTTCTTTCACCAAATCTTGTGGGTATACACAATTGGCTGCTTGCTGTTGATACTTCTGCAAGTTCTTTGCATAGGTAACTGTTTATCATGTTC
>Ga0058701_10001063_pt1 | contig 18981 bp, 12 predicted proteins | sample AgamicOrMae_FD_97039 | JGI IMG/M metagenome (GOLD analysis project Ga0058701, IMG submission 97039) | Agave microbial communities from Guanajuato, Mexico - Or.Ma.e | ecosystem: Host-associated > Plants > Phyllosphere > Phylloplane/Leaf | place: Guanajuato, Mexico | collected 2012-06-04
AGAATCAAATTTGTAGATCTTCAAATTTTACGTCGACAAGGTCTTCTCTGTTTTTCGATATCTTTAATGGTTTTCGAGATATAAGGGTTCAAAGAATCGCAAAAATCACACCCCTTCCAAAATTAGAGGAAATGTTGGTCCGATTGCACTGGTTAGGGGAGGTTCTCGATTCGAAGCCAATTGCAACATACGGTACACCGAAATTTCCATCCAAATTGGTCAGCTATTTCGTAAGATATCCACTGACAAACTTTTTCGCACATACAGACAGACAGACAGACACACACACACGTCAAGCTAAAAACCAGTTTTCTTGGCGTTTCAGTGTTAGTAGAGTCAGGAAATGTGCTTTGCTCAACTCCGAATATTTGACGGTATTCCAATACTTCCACTCGTCCTACGAAAATGGAAGAAAAAATCACACACGAAATCAAGAATGAGTGTTTTCCCATATGAAAATTAATTCATAAATAAATCCTGTGTAATTCAAAACAAGTTCGGTGTCAGTTTTGTTCAACAAATGGATTCGGCGTGTCCTAAACAGCATGCCAAAGAAATTTTAAGCCACTCTAATCATTCGACCGAGGTCGCTTGAAAAATCAGTTTAACATTTACCGATCATTGAGGTAAAAATAAGTGAGTTCAAGTTGACCTTGGTTTGAAACAAACATAGCCAAAATAACTCTTGAGTTATCAATACACCAACTACGGTGGTTTGAGTAACCCTTGGTTTGGAATATATTCGGCCTCTGTTCACTAGATTTAAAGAGGCCTGGCTGATATTCAAGTTATTAAAAAAAAAAGACACACCGTAACATTAAGTAGGAGATGGAGCTCTTGACATGGCCCAATTAAAACGCTTCGTCTTTTTGTTTTAATGAATAGTTGAAGTTTCCAGTAAATTGTTAACCTGAACCGACAAATAGTTGAAGTAGGAGAAGCATCTCCACGTCAGAAACGATGAGGATGAGTCTGTGGGTGAAGTAACTGCCTAGTTTCCACACAATTCCCGATTTCTTTCCAATTCTTTGGTAGACTAGTCTCCGAAATCATAAGGCACAAGACACCTCTGGTTATCATCGTGTGCGTCCGTTCGATATTGCTGGTAAGGATTCAATCAAAACTCATGCCATAGTTATAAAGAAAAGAAAAATCTTTACTGCATACTCTTACACATGATTCTAGTCTATAACCAACGTCACTATCCCCTGAAGGCGTCTTTTAGTGGTGTTCGAAAATAGCAAAAGCCAAAAGACTAGGAGCTTATATCACACGCAAAATACATATCATGTTTCCTCCTTTTTCTACATTCAGTGGTAGCCAGAGCATAGACAACAACTTTGTAATAAAAATACAGGATTACAAGAGGTATAAATCGATAATACAATTCAATTTACAGAGTCCATTTACAGCACGAAAGTTCACTTTAATTGGCAGTTATTGCTAGCTGGTTCAGATCTATCTCCATGTAAACTCAAACATAAAAAAGGAAAAAAAAAGAAAAAAAAGTAAACAGCTTACCAATCTAACCTCCCCATCCTTCACTATGATACACTTGCTCGCACCGTAGGGGTTGTCATCGCTTTCTTCCAATGTACACTATAAAACATATTTAAAACGTTTAAAACAATATGTGATGGCTGGAATCTGACAGAATAAGCCAGTAACACTTAAGGCCACGCCATGAGTGGCTTTCTTCCAGAGCCATTGCACATTTCTAAAACAGTTTGGGAGGACATTTTTGCTTTGGTAGAGCCTGACGAGGGCCTGTGGGCAGGGCCTAGACCCTACAGGCGGTTGACCCCGAGGCGGACGGGCACGGTGACCCCGACCGCGACCGGGGTCGGGGCTGGGCGTCAGACGAGCTTGGAGATGCCCAGCGCGTCGCGCACCATGAACTCGCGCAGAGCCCACAAGGCGTTCACCAGGTTGCCGTGGCTGCCGAAGCCGTTGTTGAGCCAGTGCGCGAGGCGGTCCACGTCGGCCGGAGGGGTGTTTTCGGGGGTCGCCTTCAGATGCCTCTCCCAGTTCGCGATTGATTTGTTATCTACTGATAACCCTTCGATATACCTGCAAGTACACATCAACTTAGAGCCACGCCTTACGAAATAAGCTACATTCAAAATGCACCTGCTGGTTTCCTGGTAACTACAAATACTTCTCACATAATAGAAACCATGAAGTCGAACTTCCGTTTTGTGAAAGCAGCGCAAGCAACAGCAAAACGTAGGGCACGTTTACCCTTTAGAAGACAGGGTTGTTACAGGACCAAAATTCTTGTTTTCCCCGACTTTTCCCTGACCAAAGTGACTTTTATCCCTGACTTAGGTTTTCATTAACAGACAACTTCCCTTGTGTAATCATGTCTAAATATAAAAATACTGGTCCAAAATATAACGGTTGAGCCTGACATTACATGTTTTTTGTCGATTGCCAATAATAGGACAAACCTCTTAACTCGGATTTCCCTTGAATAAGTCGGGAATCTTCCCGATTTTCCTGAATTCCCTGACTTGTAACAACCCTGGTTTGAAGCGTCTAGAAAATAATTTTTCACAAAACTTCCCAATAGTTTCACTTTTCGCGAAAACTTTATGAGCATTTTTCGGAACAGTATTTCAAGCATTTCAACCAACTAATTCAAGAATTTTTCATAATCATTGAAAAATGCTTCCGAACTTTTGCGGAAATTTAATTTAAGTGAAGAAAGCGACAAGAAAGTTCTCCCTGAAAACCGCTGGGGTTCGACACCATATTTCCTAGAAGCTACCATCAACAAGGGATTCACCTCGACTTTGTTGAGTACCATTTCGTAGGAATTGAAGCAGAAGTAGTCTGATTATAGTCACGCGTTTTTCTATGAACCCTCGAAAAAGGCGCACGTCAGTTGCTATTGAGGCCTGTAGGCGCGTGAACCACGGAGCATACCTGCTCGTTAGTTGCTAGTACTTCATGAAAGATGTCTTTCTTTTAAGCAAGTCGGCATTTTACGGGTAGTCATGTTGATCAAAATGTTGGTATCCCATTAAAACAACGCGAATCAGTTTAAAGAAAATAGAAAATATTTAGCCAAGATCATTTAGCGAAAAAAGAAAAGGAACATTAGTCATTTTAGCGTCATTTACTGCCACGTGTATCAGTGAACTATGCCGATTCTGTGTCCCACCAACCTTAGCTTAAAAGGCACACTCGCGTCTTGGAGGCAACAACTTAAGAGCTTAATGACTTTAAGAGCAAAAAGCGCGCTTTTTCTACGGGCTGATATTGCATTCCGAAATACAACGAGATGAAGAATAAGGGCGAAGAAGTTGGAAGTTTAACACAACTTACTTAATATAGGCTTCTGAATGAAGTAGACGATGGGGCCGTGGGGGCACGCTCACAAACATCGGCTCGGGAGGCCGATTAATGTTCTGACTGTGTCCGAGATCTGGAACAAAACGACATACCAATCAGTCGAGTCCAAGCGAAGCGGCGCGCCTCAGTGCAAAAGCCACCTCAAAGCTACTTCCGGGTACGACAGGTGGACACAAAAAACAAACATTCACCTAATGATCAACGTTCAAAAGAGAGAGATATGCTTCTCGCTCCGTGATTTCCGGTACTCTGGAAAATCGCGAGCAATGCAAAGTTTTTTTTGCAGAGACGTTATAGCGATGCTCTCTCAGCTCAACAGGCGACCGTGAAAAAAAAATTCAAGTTCAGATGAAGTCCACAAGAAAAGCCCACTCTCTGATCCAAGGTTGCGTTCGTAATCTCTCGTGTTGCACCCTCAAACTATCACAATATGACGATTGATGGCATAAAACCGCATACAATAAATCTGCTCGAGTGGTTCTTCGATCGTGTTCCTAGCTTATGTTGCCTTCCGGTTGCATTAAATCGAGCTCAAGTTAGCCTCGCTTTGAGTCTACCAAATTGGGTTTACTATTCAACTAGCTGAAGTGAAGTTGCAAAATACTTACATTTAACAAGCCTAAATTCAATAATAAACCTTGATTTGCAAATATATAATAAAAATATGTATAAATAATAATAGTCTGCAATATACCTTGCTAAAATTGGCGTAGATTTGCTTTAAACTTCGACTAATAACAAGTATGATAGCCAAAATATGCTATTATAATTACCTCACTGAGGTAAACATAAGACTGTAAAATAGGACCTTGCCAAAGTTAGCGATGGTTTGCAAAATAACTGGCTCAGTTTGCTAGGTTTTCTGCGTAAAAGTTATCCATCGAAATTAACTTTCAAAACTCCCTGACTTTCCCAAGTTTCTCTGAGGAAACAACGTGTTTTCCAAAACCTGATTTTCACTGTATTTAAACTGTAAGTGATAAAACAAAATTCCAAACCTTAAGAACCAATAGCTCGTTAATTGAAAATCCGAAACTTAAATAAAAACCATATATTACAAAAGAAAAAAAAGTTCACGCGCGTTAACCAAATTTTTTGATTTTTCAATTTTTTCGGAATTTCAGGTTGGATGGACACCCTGTATGTACCAGGTATAAGTTAACCTCGCTTTAACCGATTTGTGCTCAGGCAAAGCTGAAGGAATCTTGATTTAGAAGCAATCAGGAAAAAAATATCCAAAATATTTTGCAAAATGTTATTTTAAAATTTATTGCATTCTTAATTTAGGCAAAGTTGAGATCGCAGGTTTGATTGAGATATACAAATTACGGGGAAAGTTTCGTCGTAGCGAAAATATTAGCAAGGGGTCGAGAACAGCCCTCTGGGCTTAAATAGGTTCTACAAGCAGCCAGCTGAGTAAAAACGTAGCTTTGCAAAACACCTACCCCAAGTGAAGGCAAGTTTGCAATAAACTTAGCTGCAGTTAAACCACGTTTGTGGACTCTTTTTAGGGTGAAACAGAACAGACATTGCCCGATTCAAGCAAACGTGATATACTCACTTTGGCCATGATTCTAGAAGCCGGGCGTCTGGTTCTGTAGAGGAACTGCTGTCTTGGTGTTTGCCGCCGCGGCCGCTTTCTTGGACGGGACATAATTTCTGGTGACACACAATCCTCAAGTTAGCAGCGAGCACTTGAGCAACAAGAAAGCCTTACCGGCGGCGCTATGGCTGCAGCTCACCTGCTACGTTCGTGGACGGGAAGAGGTTTCCCATTGGCTTTGGTTATATGAACATCCCGGACGTGCCTTGCCAGCCTCTGCACGTTGGGGAACGGCTGGGCGCCCTTCCGAAGCCGATTGCACCCTCTCCATTGACACTGCCATTCACACTCTGAAAACCATCAATTCACGATCAGTAAACACCTCCCTCGCGGGTTATTATTTCAACTTTCAATTTCGTCTGCCTGCGAGGGCGTTCAAACTTCCAGTCTACGACTCCAAAGTCTAGCTCATCAGCGCCCCAATGTTTTCAAAAGGAATTGCTGCAATATTTTCACGAGGAATTATCCTCTAAGGCTTTACAAGGATTTTTTGCCGCTCGACAAGTTCATTCAAATTTAGAAAGAGACCATAAATTGCATTTCAGGACTCTGCAGAATCCTGCTTTTAAAAATAAATAAGCTAATTTAAAATTCCATTTTAATAAGATTAGAAGGAAGAAAACGTTTAGCACTGCTGATAATAAATTATAATATTATTTTAATTGCATTATTGATCACTTAAGTGGCAATGGGAAGCAGTATATCAAAGATTAACTGATCTTTCTTTTGGACAAAATCCGTCAAAACACAAGAGATTTGGAAAATAAAAAATTTCAGAGTACCATGAGCTTTTCTTCACCTTAGGTTTAAATTACAACAAAATAAAAGGATGAATTCAGAGACATAAATCTTCAGAAAAGTTTTGGTCATTGGTAAGAATATTTAAAACATTGAAGACTAACCCTAAAATCTCCATTGGTAGTTGGTTACCTTGTCCATTGTCATAATGGAGCAAATATGCTCCACTAATCAGATTATTTCATGTATGGTAAACTTTGATTTGACGGGTGGGTTATTTACCTGATGCAGGAACACCCTGGAAAGTTTGGTAAACATGTCCTGTGCCTTCTGCTACAGTATGCTCCACACAGTCTGCAGAGTCTTCAAACTGCCAGTCACAGTTATCCCAACAACACTCCCACACAGGTTCTGCTGGGCCTGCAGCATTTCCAGCTAAAGAGGTATTTGAAGGTGCAGGGCTTGGACAGTTAGCCTCTGCCTCTGCTAATTTGGCTGCTGCTTCTTCGTTCATCCGTGCAGCCTTTTCTTCCCATGCAGTCTTCACCTCTTGCGGCAGATTACGCCACTAGAACCAAACCACATTTACTGTAGCTACATCATAGCTAGATCAATATCTCAATGCTTTTCAAATCCTTACCTCATTTCCTACTACTCTGCTAATTTCGCCAAAACTGGAGTCAGGATAACTTTGTACAGCTGACCGTCTGGCGTCGCTTGAGTAGAGAATATAACCTGTCACTAGCTTCTTACCACCAGTTTTAGACTAAAAGAGAAAAAGAAAAATGCAAAATAGTAAAATGATGCATTGGGCAGTCATTCTAAGTCATGCTGATCATGTTGAATAGGGGGTAAATTGTTCAGGGATATTGCAAACATAGACAATCAAAAAAGATAAAATCCAAAGCGTCATAAAAGACAACAATAACACATTTAATTCCAATAAGTTATCATTAAAAGAGAATGCCCCATCTGCAAAATGATGTTAAGTCTTCAGTTTCAATGCAAGAGTACACAAACAGTTTATCACTGCTTTGATTCATCCAACAATTATGTAGATAGAGGGAAAGGCACCTTTAACAATAGCATCTCTCAAATAAAACAAAATATATTCAAATTAACAATAAAAAGAACAAAAGAAAGAAATAAGAGAAAAGTACTCGGCATATTTATATGGCTGAAGTGGGAAAACTTTTTAAGGGCTTATGTAGTGATGTTAGCTTATTTACTTTCTAGGATCTCACAGTACCTTCTTGGAAGAGACTGGTGTGCTGTTGGAGGCTGAATTAGTATTAGAAGGAGTAGCAATGTCACCCGATCCAACTGACGGTGGCCCACCATCCAGCGAGTCTTCCATCATAATATCTGGATCTCCCAAGGCCATCTTTGTCAAGAGGCCAGAGTCCTAATTCATTGCAAAATTATGAGTCCCATTAAAATTGCGGAAATATGCCACAAGTGTGTCAAGGCGTAACATTCTCATAAATTTAATGACTTGAGGTGATAAGCTAAGCTTGAATAATCCCTAAGGTGATTTATTCAAAATAGTTTGCCTTGAGTGAAAACATAACAAAATTGAAGTGAGTGAAAATGAAAATTGAAAATAAAATTTTGAAGCAAACAAAATTGGAAGCTTAGGAAAAAAAAGTAAAATAACAGAAAAATAAAAAGAGAAAAAAATGTTTAAACAATTCAAAAAAAAAATACAATTAAGAGAGACATAGCAGCTAAAGATGCAGAGTGAAATCCCTCATCTCAGCAAACAGCTCATATATTTTAGATTTTAGCAAAATAAGTGACACTAAAACAATGCAACCACAAAATTTAAAAATAACAAAGCAACAAGATAAAATAAAAGAATACTCACCCCTCCTTCAGCCATTTGGTTTCTGTCAAGTGGAACGTTTGAGTCTGGCCTCACCTGGAAGGAGAAGCATTTCAAAATGTAGAAAACTTAAAATAAGGGGGCTTAAAAACAAGATAGAGAGAAATTAATTTTGTAGATATTCAGTACATTTTCTTCCCAAATAACTGTGGAAATGGTCATATTTCAGCTAATGGACTGACTGTTCAGTCTCAATAATGTTACTCTCCTACTTAAATGCGCAGTATCGTATTCCGTGATAATTTAAACTCGCCTGAGGATCTCATGGATAAGATGGAAGGTCGAATTCATGACAAAAACAAATGAATACCGACGGTAAATTTTTACAAAACCAAAAAATTTTACATAAACGATTGAACTTAAAATATGTGCTTCAAAACATACGTTTCGGATTAACTTCGAAAACGGAAATCGGGCGAGGGGTCAAGTGGACATTAGCAACAAGTGCCTTGTACAGTCACACCCACAGAACGAGGCGAAAGGAAAAAGGTAATTCATAATATTCGGCAAATTTGCATTCGTAATTAGCATTCCGTTCTAACAAGTCCGCTAAATTGCCAAAAAAAAAGAAAACCCGAACGGATAAAAAGCGGCGGGTAACTTAGTTGGGGACGCGTGCGACATTCCATGTCGGCTGGCCATAAGAATCGAGAGATCTGATGTAGATACGTAGAACACTTGTTCAGAGATCCGCGGGTTCGGCATGGCTCCCGTCCCACGCACGCACGCACGCACCGAGGCACAGCCACAGCCTAAGCTGCGAGGCGAGCCCATCACTCCACTGCACTTCCTTGACGCAAATTTGACAGATAAAGGGGCGCACTGCTGTCAAGACACCTTGACCACTCTCTCACTCCACTACACTCGACTTCGCCACTGGCCGGGCCGGGCCGCAGCACTCATCACAGATTCAGCTATTGCTGAGACACACCACCACACCAACCTTGGCCTGCATTCCACAGCAAGGCGAACTTCCAGGTGGCACCGTAGCGAGGGCGAGGCGCCCCCTGAAGTACGAGCGGGCTAATTTATTCGTCCACGACCCGAGAAACAGGGAATCGGGGGTCGGAAGCAGCGCAAGAACTCGGAACAGCGACACAAAGACAGGCCATGTACTCTGCATATGTCGGGCAAGCGCGAGACGGAAGGCAGCGATCAAACGCGCTTCGCGGGGCTTCCGAACCACTTATTGGGATCGAACCGGCATTTAAAACTCGTGGACCTCACGTTTGCGGCCCGGTGGCCAGCTTCACGTCCTAACCTACGCATTCACATGTTACGGTGCCCTACGCCCACGTCACTACAGCTTCATCCGACTGACTCGTGTCTGGCTCGCCGTGCCGCGGTCTCGGCCCGCCTCGGCTCGGCGCGGCCCTGACGGCCCCGCACGCTTCCGCCCGGGCTCCGAGGCTCCCCTCCGCTCGTCGCCGTGGCGGCGCAGCGCAGCCCAGTCCGGCTCACCACGGCCCGGTCATCGACGGAGACGGCGGCCCGCGGCAAACAAGCGTGGATGCGCGGGGGGGTGGCCCGGGCGGAGGGGAAGAGCGGTGCGGACACAAAGGAACGGTCGAAATGGAGCGAAAACCGACGCGGTAGACGGGCATGCCGACTTTTCTGGCCTCAAAACCAAACGCCTTCCTTTCTTTGCGTGGCCGGGCCGGGCTGGGCCAAGCGGGCAGCCGCTTCGCCAATCGGCGCGGCGCAGCGCCGACCTCGACCTCGGGTCGGACGGAACAGCTCAGCAGCGAGAGGCGCCTCAAAAATTGGCCGCAAGCGCCGCAAGGCGGCCGGTCAATGCTCCATGTTTGCTCCGCAACACTCATTCATGGCGACTCGACTGACCCGAGTATTGATTACCGTTTCTCACCTCTCAACGGTCGCTTTGTGCTTACTCGTTAGCGTGACTCGCGCTAACCGCGGCGGGTGCGGAGCAGGCTGCGCAACGCGGGTCGACGGCACAGCTCCCAAATTCACTCGCGAGCGATAGCCCTCATTAACTCACCTCCGAACACACACTTGATTATTGCCAAGTGTCGGCCGCCCTGCCACCCGCCACCGCAGCTTGCCCTGCCCTAATTGTGTCACCACAAAAGCGCAATAGCTCGCTTCAGCTACGATAAGCGCGTTATCTGCTCGCCTCTGCTTGCTTTCGACTGTACATACCGGATCAAGCGGCAACGTGGCCTCGTAACGCCTCAAATACGAAGCAGCGCTTTTCACTTCTCCTCGATATTGAGCGCGCGCTCGCTCGCGCGCCCAGCCCGCGCCCGGCCGGGCCCCGGAGGCCCCCGTGCATCAAGCGGACGTGGAGGAAAATTCCACACTTAAGGACGCATTCTTTCTCAAATTCGGAACCGCGGCGTGATCACCTGACAAGTTGAGCGGTGCGCCTGCCGCGCCGCGTTGTCCGGAATGTTGGTTCGTGCGAACGCCGCGCCGCACGTTCAAGGGATTTTGATAGCGCCTGAAATAAGCTAGCGCTAAGGGGCCGCAGTTTTATTAGTGACCGCGAAAAGGTTGCCTCGCTTCGGTCTACCACCTCCCGCAGCAACAGCGGGGAAGGGAAAGAGAGGGGGGATTAGCGGCGAGGATGAGGACCGAGACGAGACGAGCAGGCCGATGGGAGTGGGAGAAGGCTCGAATCCGAATCCCCTCTACCGAAGCGCAGCTAGCGCTGCTCAGCCGGTTCCGGGCCAAGCGCTGCCCGGCGCGGCGCACCGACCGCGCCGCGCGGGCTGCCAGCCGGCCGCGCCGGGAGCCCAGCCCGTAGGCTGGCCAGCCCCGACCGCGTCGCGAGCGCACAGGCGCAGCAGCGGCCGGTCGGGGTCGCGACGCGGACCTAGGTGCAGGCGGTCTGCCTCAGCAGGTGCATCCAGAGGCGCCCCATCTCAACCCGTGCGGCCCGCCCAAGGGGTGGCTGGGCCGGCCGCGCATCGCTTAACTTGGGGCTCTGATTTGGACCCCGCCCGTCGCCGTCGCGTCAACGCTCTCGCTGCGGTCCAGGGCCGGCCGCTCCGGACTGAGGCGCTCCCCTTCGGGTATCATCGGATGTGTTCGGGGCCGGCAGCGCTGCTCGCCGCGCGCGCATATGAAGGAAGTGGAGTCTGTTCAGCGTCCGCTGCTTGCTTCTCGACTCCCTCTCCTCGCCTCACCTCCGAGCCGTGCGGCGGGCCACTTGGCCTCGCCTGGTAATTGCGACCCGAACGAAACGAATCTCTCGCATCATTGCTTGCTCTGAACTCCGAAAATCAGACGCCCGCCCGTGGGCGACACCCAACATGACAAAATCCCTCTTTCTCACAAAAATCTACCTGCTAATGACAGAAAGCAACAATAGAAAACCCCTCTTCGACCGCTGTACCCAAAGAACCTTCCTCAGGCTTTGCAACCTGAAGATAAAGTGAAATATTTCGTACTCCGCCAACAGGAGTGTTCCACCAGGACAGTTGGGATCCATTACTTCATCATGAAAATAAAAAAGATGTTTATCGATATCGGAAAATAATTAAGATATCGACACATAACCAGCTTTGAGGCACGCTATGTCACTGCTGCTATTATGGAAATTTCTTGTCCCGAACGGTTAGGAGAGGAAACGCAAAATAATGCGAGGGAACAGATATGCCCGAAAATATCATGATATCATGCCTTGGGCTGCTATAAAACTCCGTCAATATGAAAGTTTTTCATCGAACTAGTAAGCCTCACTGATGTTTGAAGGCCGATCACTACAAGTAGACCTACACATTAAAAGCTTTGAAATGAGCTAGATACCGAACAAAATCGCCTTATGGCGGTACTAAGCCAACGCTTACATTCGTTCTACGGACATGGAAAACACCAAAACTCGTGTCAGCAACTACAACTACAGGAATAAGGGGGAAGGAACTCCACAAAACAGGCAGTTTATCCGGGTGCCTTTGTAACGATCACGAGCCACAGCCCCTTGTTCATATCTCTCTACTTTCCTACTGTTTCTGACAACAAGGGAGGGGGATGGGCAAGAAGCTTTGAAGACAGCAAACGATATTTCAGAGAACGATGACCACTGCTACGTATTGTCAAATAAATTGGATCGAAATGGCAGAGTCGGAGCTGAAATGAGCCCACAAACAATCGCCAAATGCTCATAAAATTAATTAATTTAGTATTAAAATGTATTAAATTATACGGAAACGCCTCACAGATAAACAACGCCTACACACTCAGTATTTACGGTTGCATTTCCTCATGAGAGAAGGGCCGCCCTTCTCTCATGATTTCCTACTCCTTGTGTTTCCTCCTGATTCAAGTTTCCATCATTACAATATGCGCAATAAGAAACGTAACCGCGTACCGGTACGTAAGGGGCCGTCCACAAACCATGTTGACAGCTTATGGGGAAGAGGGGTGAGAGGGGGGTCTGGCAAATGTCAACGATTTTCAATAGAGAGGACGGGGTAATTGAGAAGTCCACGTTGACAAAATATAGCAGATTTGAAATCGTTACAAGGACCTAACAATCAGAAGGAAAAAAATAAAAATAAAAAGGGGCTTGTACTTTAAACGAAAAAGAGAGGGCTCGTTGCGCATTGCGAAATCGTCTTTTTGCGCTCTTCTTACATTCGTTATTATGTTATCTTTATAAATCTAATTATTCATCTTTCATTTAAGTTGTTCATCACAGTAGTTTTAATTATCACTATCACCGGAATAATATCCTTAAGCTAAAACGCGAATTTAGGACGATTTCTAGCTAAATGTCAATGTTGACTACTTTTTTTGGGGTGAGTGTAGACCAATGACAACGTTCGGCAACAAAGGGAAAGGGATAGGGTAAAAATGGTCGAAAAATGTCAACGTGGATTATCGACGGCCCAGGTGGACAAGGATAAGGTTCGGTGTATCGCTTCGCTAGCGTTCCGCTTGGCGACCTTAAGGTTGGACTTGTGCCTTGAACCTCGATCCGCGATAACGGGTGAAATAAATAAAGTAGGAAGTCTGACCCTTTGGAGTGAGGTGGTAATGATATGGAGCAGGATTTGTCTTCCGGGCTAAACACAAGAATCTTTGGGGGGGAGGGGGCACGCACAGTCCGCGGTGGACCACGGTGGTCCACGGGCGGGACACCGTATGGGAGGGACTCTGGACCCCCCCCCCACTTCGGCCGACGACATTTCCTTAATTTTCGTGGTGCGGGTGCGGGAGGCGCGAGGCGTCGCAAGCTTCAAGCGTGACCCCATTTCAAGGCGGATCCGGCGAAAAAGGTTTCACCACGAGCTGGAAGCGCCGCGCCGTGTCACGGGGCAAACAAAACCCGATTTTGTCGACAATTCGAAAATACATTTTGTTTCGGCCCGAGTCTCGGCAATTCCTGCCATTCCGGCCATTTTCCGATCAGGTAGCCTACTTGCCATAAATTTCAGGGTTACTGCGCGTTCGAATCCCCTGATTTTCTTAATTAAAGTATTTTTTCCGCGTCACAAATTTCCTTTCATTTTTTTCCAAAGCCACAAAAATACGGTGTATTTTTTTAAAAAAATAAAAGACTTTGCTAAACTTTCTTCACCTTAAGTTGACCTTGGCTCCTCGGATACCTGTACCTTGACTGATTTTGTGTCAATCTCGGTGTGAACATACGTCGCTTAATCTAACCAACATTCTCAATCTGCTAAACCTGGCTTAATGTTTACCGAGTTCCACAAAAGCCTCGGTAGATCATATAATTTGTCGGGTTTGGTCGCATCAACATGGAAAGATACCGTAAAAAAGGATGTCATTGGGTATAAAATTATGGGGGCGGCCAGTTTTACAGAAGGATGTGAAATCAAGGCATGAGAAAGTAGTACTGTAAAGAGAGAGAGAGTTGCTAAGATGCCACGTCATCGCCAGCCAGGCCAATCTGCACTCCACGTTTCCAGTTGCCATTTTACACCACATATGTTATATTTTACGTTTACACGGAGGTTGGCGACAAACTACCGCGTAGTTTAGGGAGCATCCATAAAATACGTTACACCTCAGAGAAGGGATGGGGTTCAGAAAGTGTGACAATTTGTGACAGGGAAAGGGGGGGTGAAAAACTGTGACGGCACGCTCAAACGTTAAAATATTGCGAGTCTCTGCGCCGAGTAGCCTGCTAATCACGATACAAAATTATGGAAAGAAATCAGAATATTTAATTGTAAGAAGAGTACATCTTTTTGGGATAGTTGATTGGCCGCACGATTCGACTCATTGTTTGTGCGAGACGTTTCAATTAGCCGATAACTAAAATAAAAAGAAAATAAAAGAAAAAAGGAAGGAGGGAAGAAACTTGATCCCATCGTGCGAAAAACTGTTAGAGAAACAGCGTATAGCGTGTTTGGCGAATTATTCCGGGGTGATGTCACAAACCGATGGCGGAAAGGTAAGCCGAATGTGACACTTTGTGACATGGAGGGGGGGGGCGTATAAAAGTGGCATGAAGGCGTGACGTCATTTATGAAAGGTCCCTTAGGATGGGTGCCCAAGGGCCTCTGACAAATTCTCCTGTCGTCAAACCTGGTGCTGCTCACTTCTAGGCGGCAGAAACTGTGGCAGAGAAGTAAACGGCATCAAGCTTGGCTACAATAAATTAAGATAGGTACTTCTTTCCTCGCTCCGCTACCGCTACTGCTGCCGCTCTGCGACGAAAGGTACTGTACAACACCTTTGTGAATTCATGCGTGAGTCGAGCCTCCACGTGAAAGTCGGCGACTCGTGGTTAACGACCCACAACCCCAAAATGAAGGTAGCCACGAATGGAAGCGCTGGGAGGTGATTTCCATCTTTGCATCTCGCCATTTCGCTTATTCATAGCCAACCCCATCCCTTTTTCTCATCCTTTCCTCTCATCCCTCCCTTTCATCCTTTCCTCTCATCCCTCCCTTTCATCCTTTCCTCTCATCCCTTCCTATCCTCCTTTCCTCTCATCCCTCCCTTTCATCCTTTCCTCTCATCCCTTCCTATCCTCCTTTCCTCTCATCCCTCCCTCTCAACCTTTCCTCTCATCCCTTCCTCTCATCATTTCCTCTCCTCCTTTCCTCTCATGCGTTCCTCTCATCCCATCCTCTTCTCCTTTCCTGTCATCCCTTCCTCTCATGCCTGGCTAATTAGTCCGAACAGAATCGTTCCAGGCCAGCCTAGCGAACCATTCGCTGGGAAAGAAATGGTCGTCCTTCCAGTAGAATTGTCTTGCGCGAATTTGGGCGGAACATGGCGGACAATGGCGAATCTCATCCGTCCCCTCCGCGTAAACGGGGTGGAAGGGAATAGGGTTTGTCATCATCCTCCATGTTCGGCCCAAATCGCGCGAGTCGCCCATTAGCTCGCACAGAGCAGAGCGAGGCTTCGCAAACAAGGACCCACAGACTTCCCGTATTACGTTACGGCTTTTAAACCCATCTCTCCTTCTCGTTACAAACGTTACATCTAATTACCTCCCGCCCCGTTACGTTATTTTTTATTTCCATCAAAATTGTCTGATGCGACCAAAACTTCTTTAAAATATAGAGTGTTAAAAGATAAAAAAGATTTAAGGCATCTAACAGAGCATAGTAATTGATGAAAATTTCTTAGACTGTTGTGAGAAACAACTAAAAAGAGTACCACAGCATCTCTTTGGCGTAGTAAAAAGCAACATTTTCCCAAAAACGCACCTCCTTTCAACAACGCTGAACGACGTAATTTACGATGAATCAGCGTAACGTTACTTTGGCTCCGAACCCTCCCCGCCGTTCGCCATTACGCCTACTACGCCTCCGCCTAAGACAGACCCCCCCCCTCCAGCGTAACGTAATGCAGTGTCACCTCTTCTCTTACAGAGAACCGACTAAAAGCGACGTATAACGGAGGTCACGCGACGCCATTTTTCGTTTCGAACGTTACAGACGATCATAAAGCGCGTCAAACGACGTTATAAGCCTTTAAACGCTTCCAGGAAAAGGGTTTCCACGGAATATAAACCGAGCGGAATAAAACATCAGAGACGAGCTCCCTCTCTCTTCAACAAACGCAGAGAAAACCAGCTCTACAGCGTTCCTGGGGACTGGGAGCCTCCTTGCAGAGTCGAACACCCTAACTTGATAAACCGAACCTCTGTATTTCTGTATTCCTTTTAAGGTCTTCTGACCTTCACGGGAAGCTTGTAACTTAATAGCAACTCTAAGCTAGTGACTATTCTGCATTTAAAACGATTGGACAAGTAAAATGAGTGTTGCCCTTGCCTTCCCGTTTGAGCGATGTTACCAACTGCACAAAACGAACGTTTTCTCCTGGTGTCCAGGGCCTAAAGCAAGCCAACACTTTGGGGTATCATTTCTGAAATCCAGGTCAAACGCAAAGCGTGGACATGAAACATGGACATGACTTTCCAAACGATGGAATCCTCGTATATTATCGACATCCCCGACCAATGTTACGTACTGTTTCAAACAATAAATAACTGGGAACATATCAATCACAGTTTAGAAAACTGCAAATTCGATCTTTGAGTATTACTTACAGATACAGGAGTACTCCCTCGAATTAAAAGTTAGGGAGTGTAAATTGACCCGACTGCCCCAATAAAATGTATTAGGTTGGCTTCCGTGCGTTCAAGTCTCGCGTAATGCATGTCGGGTCGATAGCAACACCCTAGTTTTTACCTGACGTATTTCTTTAAAGACGCTGATACTGTAAATGATTATTTTTTATAAGTTGTCGCAGGATTTTATTGGATACGCTATAAATGTAGGTACTTTTGAAAGTCTTTCATAGTTTTCAAAACTGTGAACAATTACTTCGAGCCGTTAACATGGCTGCTAGTCAACTTCATACCTTAAAATGCAAACCGAGACGTGTTGAAGGGGAATGAAAACTCACTGCGCAATTAACTGTTGCTCATTTTTGTCTCAACGACAGAAAATACTGGGTTAGCTTTTCTGGGCCCAACTACAGCAGAGTCTCAGTTATACATCTCTCACTTGTACGTCCCACTCGTTTGTACGTCCAATTGGTATAGTCCGGTCCAGAATACTTTACATGGGTTTATACGGAAGACTACTTTCACTTGTACGTCCCCTTCAGTTCTACGACCAAATTTTTTAGTCATCACTTGGACGTATTACCGAGATTCGACTGTACTGAGCAATCATGTGTGTTGCTATTGTTCCCTTTTAACCATATCAAACTAAAGGGTTGCAACCTCAGGATCCGAGCAATACGGAATTGGGGTAAACTGCCTTCCCCAAAAAAACGAGCAAAGAGACATTGTACACTTTTAGTGCGAGTTACGACCCTCTCAAATGGACGCGCGTTGCTAAATTAGTCGTCGCAGAGGAGGGCGTATTTTTATTTTTTGGGGGAGTTAAGGATGTTTCATCGAGGTAAAGGGTGCCGATAACAGGCTCTTTTTATTTATCAGATATACGGTTAAGATGCCATTACACACACCTCTTCACTAAAAACGACTTGTCACCGTCCGAACTTTTGAGTTTTAGGCATTCAAAGATAGCATCAATTACGTGGCGTTATATGGACACGTACCAAAACATTGAAGTTTTTTATATTTTGCGCGTAAGTTTGCTCGATAAGTATGTTTAAAACACGTTCCACATGATTGATCGAGTCAAGATGAACAAATTGAGACTAAAAAACCAATTTCTTACCGTCGTTTTAGAAAAAAATATTTGATAAAAACCCCTAAAAACAGTACATTTGACAGAGAAAAATGGGTCAAATCAGCGATGGCGACAATATTAAAAATTGAAATAACCGTAAATATTGGCTGCCAACTAATCTTGATTGCTTATGCAGTCAAATGCTATAGTTTTTCGAGCTTTTCAGATTTTCAAACACAGTTTTGTCGTTTCTTGCACGAATCGTTTGTGAATTTGACTAGCTATGTCGATGAAACATCCTTAACTAAAATTGACCAGAATCGAGGTTTTCCGGGCCAGCCCTGACCACCATACCAAGCCGCTTGGGTAACTACAAACCATACTTCCAGATATTCCGTTTGGCGATAGCGTAAAACTAGCGAAAGGTCCGGAAAGAGAGTAAGAAGGTCTATGTTGTTAGACTGACTCACCCTTTGCGGATTAAGCGGTCTCCGGAAGAAGTATATTTCATCCTCATAGATGGCGTTGGAGCGGCTGTACTTCTTGAGCCCTTCCCGCTCGAATTTGTACAACTGCCGGCTGTGCTCATCGTATGTTGACTCGCAGAGGTACACGTCCGCCTCGGGGATTTCGGTGGGTCGACCTTCACACGCATTTCAACATATTTACCAAACAATCACGGCTTTGCGCCAGCGCATTACCCGAACACAATTTTCTTCAATGAGAAACAACCTTTGCTTTACATTCTTTTCAAAACACAATATCACCGTTTGTTTACTTCTATGTAAAAAATGGACTTGGATAAATTCATTCACAAGTTCAACGAAGTTTGCAAAAAACCTGAATTAACGTTAACCTAGGTTTGCAAAATAGTCAGCCTGAGTTAACCCTGGTTTAAAAAATACCTAGGTCATATTGATTATAAAACCTGCTTGTCGTACACATATGCTTTCAGAAAAGCTTATAATTTTTCCGAGAGTACAACGGAATCCCCATGATTTCCATAAGCAATAAAAATTCCTTTGAAGATTTTCTATATCCGCCCAGGTATTGCAGGTTTTTCACACGCGGAATATCGCTGAATCATTGCATCGGCGGTTATTTCGCCAGTTCAGTCAAGTAGGTACTTACAAGAAATATACTCGTGATGTTCGAGCACGGCACACCTTCCAACGACTTGCGTTAATAAACTACACCCTTCTGACGAAGTAAGGAACACTTCTTGTTTGTAGTACGCGCGGTTTGGTACAGGCGGGAGTTTATTTGGAGTTACAAGCCACGGACCTCTGACATACACTTGTTGCCTGCAAAACAATCAACGCGTTATCCTCTCAACTCATTCATTACAAGGATACCATCGATAGGCCTGTGCGGTTGTTCGGTTAACCGACAACAACCGACCTTTTATTTTCAACTAAGTACTCGAATGAAAGTGCTCAGTGTCGTTTGCTGACACCGAGTCGGTGTCGGCTTTTTGACGATGTCGGTTTTCGACGCGATGTCGTTACTGACTTCATGTTGATATTTTGACGAAATCGGAATAACACGGCGAGCGACAGCTAGCTTGCATTGTAATCATGTAATCCAAATGTAATCTCCAGTTTTAGACCAGACCTACACGAAACAGGCAGCGACAGAGTCACCGCGCACGACCGTTGTAACCGAACATCGAGCCTGTCTGACTCCGGAACACAGCGAACAATTGATATCCCTTTCCAAAAACACATCCTTGACTCTGAAATCTCACTAGCCTCTCTCTCTCTCTCTCTCTCTCTCTCTCTCTCTCTCTCTCTCTCTCT
>Ga0058701_10001064_pt1 | contig 18974 bp, 9 predicted proteins | sample AgamicOrMae_FD_97039 | JGI IMG/M metagenome (GOLD analysis project Ga0058701, IMG submission 97039) | Agave microbial communities from Guanajuato, Mexico - Or.Ma.e | ecosystem: Host-associated > Plants > Phyllosphere > Phylloplane/Leaf | place: Guanajuato, Mexico | collected 2012-06-04
GCATTATACAAATTTCTATTGAAACATACTGGTGATCTCTCTTTACGAGAGTGATTTACGGCAACCTTAAATTTGTTTTTTTTTGCAAGCACCATTGTTTTTTTTTTTTTTTTTTTTTTTTTACCTTTTTAAGTTTCAAAAAAAATAGCGCAATAAAGGTCTTTTTTGAGTTGCTAAACTCAAATTTAAGTCTATGAAAAAAAGGAAGGAAAAAAAATGGCTGGGCACATAACAGCGGCTCTGAACGCGCGTCCAAAGCCCTTCGTAACAATGAAAAAAGTTCTGTAGGTCGGCAATTGGTGGGCCGGCGATATCTCAGTGCCGTCTAACGTGTACACTCCCCCCCCCTCAGGGGCTCCTTAGAGCCCTACCCCCAGAATATCTGCCATTTCAACGAATGTGGGGGTTGTAAATGTGCTTTAAGCGCCCATTGGCAAAAGCACTACAAGCAAAGAATCGCGCTGAAATTGTTTGAGCGTCTTCCCTACGGAGCCTCGCCATTCAAATATCACCCTCGAGTGAAATTTACTCGCGTCCTGGAGAAAAAGCTTGCGCGAAATAAGACCTTAATCTAGCTTCACCTAACCTAGCCCAGCCGAAAGTAATGTAACTACACAAAAAATAACCCCAGTTTTAGGTAAGGTAAAACGGTAAGAGCGTGATTTGGTTATTTTTCAAGATACCCCTATGAATAACCATATCAGTGGAGAGCTCTCGACGAGACCTTTTCATTGATGTGGTTGTTGATAGGTTTATCTTCAGAAATAACCAAATTACGCCCTCCCCCTATTTCACCTTCATACCCAAAACACGTGCGGGGCTACCTAAAGCAGGGTTTAGTTTTTACTGTGTAAAATATTTTTACTGTATGTTAAGAATTATCCCATTCTAGCTGAAACGTTAGCTATCCTAACCTACAGTAGCCCCTCCTAGCTTGAGGTAGTGAACCCATTTACTTCATCTGGACAGAATCGCCACTAAAATTTGAATAAAACAGATTACCAAAATACATGGTCGCTTATGAAGACATCTTCTTTCGGTCATAGTTATGGCGATTTCGATTTCTTTTTACATGTTTTTTCCAAACAGATATTTGAAAAGTATTGGTTTATCAATAGATTGAAGTTCAGGGAACATTATGCAATCTTGAAAAGATGGGGTAGTTGGTGTAAATAAGGTGAAAACTGGACTTAAAGAGGCACTTTCGACGTGAATGTTTCGCGGCAATTTTTTTTTTTTGCCGTTAGTGACGTAAGTGTATCTCGCCACGGCTCGGGCTCGGCTGATCTCGAACTCGAATATAAGAGACAGACTTGAGATTTGCTCCAAACTGGTAAGTTAGCATTATTTTTTGTCTATTGGCCTTCTCTGAGTCACAAAGTGGACTCTACTTTGGCCTTTGAACTCACGAAAAGGTGCCATGTCTAGCCATATAAACCAGAGACCCAACGAGAGCCCTAACCTCAAAAAGATGGTTGGAATGGTCTGCAGGGCAACAACGAATGACAATCGAAAGGTGATTTTAATATCGCTGGATTTAGTCACAGCTCCTTTTGATAACGTAATGAAACAAATATTATTTAAAATAATAATGCTATTTTCTTTTCGGTTGACTATGTGTATGCAGATTGTCTGACAAAACCAATACCTATTTTGACGGATAGGTTGGCAGACGTTTCGGCGATTCGTTTTCGTGGCTACAGGAGGAAGTGAACCATTTTAGAACATATGACATATTTTTTTTCAAACCAAATCGATCAATCAGTGTTTTCTTCAGTAAAAGTACTCGTCTTAAAACCCATACTTAATTTAGAACCCAGTATAATGCACTGAGCGTCGGTTGTGTAATGAACGTTGACTTGGACTAGTAGGTGCTGGGTTCACTACCTTAAACGTTAGCTATCCTAACCTACAATAGCCCATCCAAGCTTAAATAATGTTTGCTATCTTACCCTACAGTAACTTCATTCCAAAAGGACCGGGGTATTTTTTGGCGACTGTGAGTGTAGCTCTTTTTCAATGGAGAAGGCTTTTCTTCCCTAGGGATCATTGGATCATTCCGAGTTAATAGGGTAACTCGACCTTCTGCGTGTAATACTAAGGAACTCGCAAAGAGGACGATTGAATACTTGTCGAGATTAATGACGTGTGAGATACAAATGTTCAAGAAAATTAACGACTCTCCGTCGTTCAAACGCACGAATGACTGTTTAACATTGCCTCTCCTTGGGATGACTTGCCTTGGCAATAATAGGCCGCCATTCGCCCTCTGCCCCTTTTGAAGTGAAAGCGCGGGATCCTGTTATCTGTGCTCGCCTTGGAAGGGGGGAGGTTGCTAGGCATTAAGCTCATCTTGTAGAAATAACTGCCATCTTGCTTGGTTGTAGCCGCCCTTTACTGAAAATAACAACTATCCTGCTGGGTACAGTTAGTGAAGATAACAGCTATCTTGATAAGATATTGCGTCCTTTACTGAAAATAACATCTATCTTTGCAGCCTTGTCACCGAAAAGCACAGTTATCTTGAACCAGAACTTTGTACAGTCGAAGTGACATATGTGCCTTTGTGACTGCCTTCTCTTTACCATGTATATCAAAATATGCTTTCTATTCAGTATTTGTCCTCTCAACGAGCTAAACCTCGAATTAAAACCTTCAATGTTTGGTATATTTGTTAAGACGCCTTTTGGACGGTTCCTAAGGGCAAGTTCTAAAAATTATTAGCAGAATCAATTTTTTTTTCGTTAAAAATTTTTTATGGTTACTGCTTGAATTTTTAGCTTAATGTTTTAATTCTTGAAATATTTTTTTAAAGCAGAAACACAGCTCAAAAAGAATGTATCCATGCATCTAACGCTCCACTCTTTTAAGACACCGACGACATTGACTAATTTGGCATACTTAAATTTAATAACTATTACTTATTGCTCACTAGGTGCCTTCGTCCTGGAAATAACAGCTGTTTTGTGTATACTACTAAACTATTTTTTTTTCAAACTTACTAATCTAACTTACTAAACTTTTTTTTCTGCTGAACTTTCTTGTAGCTTAATTCTCAGTAGCTTTTCTCTTTTACTGTAAATAACAGTTTTTTTCTCTGTATTGTTGTTCCTTTTACTGAAAATAACAGCTTTCTTACTCAGTAATACCCATCTTAACTTGAAAAATAACAGCCATACTGCATTAACTTACTCTATCACCAACTGACTAGGGCATACTAACCAAGGAAAAAAAAAGCCATCGTGCGCACTACTTAAAGACAACAGCTGTGTTAGGAACGTGCTCGCGTTGGCCGCTTAAACGTTTCCTAGAGTTGTACAGTACGTCTTCCGGAACCTATTCAAAATTTAACGTCCGCTTAAACAAAGGCATCGGCGATTAAGCTGGCCTGTGGGCCGTTTAAGCCAACTAGTGTTGACGTAACGGCATTGAGGCGATTTTCCGAAAATAGAGTGAACCTTGTGTAGAATGTATGGAGGAGGGAGGGCGGCCGACTTCAAAAGGAGGAAGGCTTAAAAGATCGTTGCCTAGGCCGCTCTTATTTTTCGACTCGGGTAAGCAGAACATCTGCTGATCGAGTCGATCAAGTGTATTTAAGGTGGCTGCGGTAGGCACGGATTGCCTGTGTGGGCGGAAAGCTAAAACAAACCCAGATCTTTTTCGATCGCCACTGCAGGTACTGTACAAATGAGGTTGGATACCTTATCCTGCTGTAGGTACCAAGGTGAAACAAGGGAAGAGCGTGATTTGGTTATTTTTGATATCCCTCTAAATAACCATGTCAATGGAGAGCTCTCGACGAGATCTTTTCGTTGACATGGTTGTTGATAGGTTTCTCCCAAAGAATAGCCAATTATTCACGCTCTTCCCCTGTTTCACCTTCATGCCTAAAACAGATGTAGGAATAATTCGATACCTTTATGCAGAAAGGTCATAACTGAAAAACCCAGTGCTGTAAGGTCATAACATTCAGGCCGAAAATTTTAGGGCTTTTAGAATTTAAATTTCTACGCACGCGGGCTAATTTCGGTGTATATTTCATGTTGGGAGCGTACTTTGTTATGTAAAGTTTGTAATTGTTAAAGAAAACAAGCTGAAAAATTTATCCCTGAGCGTAGAAATCAGAATTCTAAAAGCGCGAAGAGTTATACGACCTTGCTGAACTGGTTTTTTCACTTGTAATTTCGTTGCGTGGAGGTATCGCATTAAAATAGGAGTTTATACTGTGAAGGTTGTATTTTCTGTCTTGTGTCCGACCTTTCGTCGCGGAGTTTTGGTATGGTGGAACGAGGTGTTAGTTGCCTATCTTAAGCTCTTGTCGCAAGGCCTGATGCTTACTTCTCGGTTTTTGATGTCGAGAGGAATTACGTGGTGACAGTTAAGCAAAAAATCAATGGAGCGAGGCACTAGGCACCTAGCTCACGTGGTTGTGTGACAGTAATCCTCAAACTGCGATGGAAGGTTGTAAGGGCACAACACGGTAGCATATGCGAACGAAAATTGAGGGTAATGAATGGTGTGGTGGATCTAAATGCTCTTCAGAGTAATGTTGAATTGACGTGCCGGAGAGTGTATACGGAGTCCCATCATAAAACGCTCTCGGTGAATCGTTATCATTCGATTAGACGGATTTCAAGAACCCGCGTTTCATCCGAAATAAACAGTATTTATGTAGCGCAAGGAGTGGTGGTTGTCTTTTACGACCACTTTATTATGTCGGGCTCACGTGTGCTTATAGATTCAGAGAAAGGCGCCGTCCCTGCTCCTTACAGTTAGTCAAAGTCAAGACGAATAAATATTTATGCCGCTTAGATGCGTTTTTGACTAGGATCGACAGCCAAATACGTGGTATTTGCTTGGGGCGGAATAGCTGAATGTCAACTGGAGGCTAATGATGAATGACCGAGCCGAAATGATGCAAGCAGGCCGTGTCGGGAAGTGAGGATCCAAGTACGGGATGGTGGTGGGTGTGGGGCGTGGGGATGGAAGGTGGAGGGTGGGGGAATGTAAACAAAGGCGAGCCCGCGGGTGGAGCGAAGGGGTGGCAAAAATGGTGATATGACGTGGGCATCGGTGGAGTAGAGGCGGGCGTTTCTCACTTCGCAGGAATTAACATCCCGCTCGCCTATTTATGGAGACAGTAGCCTACGTCGGTTTGTGTGCGGCGTGGCGCGGCACGGCTCGGCGTCTGCGCTTGAGCTGTGCTCCGTCGGCTGGCCGCCCGCGTATTGATCAGCGGGGCCCCACAGGTGAGGGGCGCGGCCAGGGCGCGGGGGCGCCATTGGGGGCGCGGAGTAGTAGGGGCGCGGGAGCCTACTGGAGCAGCTACTAGTTGAGCAGCAACGCTTGGTCGCGCTGGCGTTGTAGGCGCGCGCCCTGGCCGGTTCGTAGTCCGACTACGAACGACATGGAGGGCGCGGGCTTCCCCGACCTGGTGGAGCTGAACGTGGGGGGCATATTCTACAGCACCACGTTGACGACGCTGACGCGCGAGCCGGACTCGCTGTTAGGGCGCATCTTCACCGGGGCGCAGCCGGCGCCCCCCAAGGACTCAAAAGGGCGCTACTTCCTGGACCGCGACGGCGTGCTGTTCCGGTACGTGTTGGACTACCTGCGCTCCAACTCGCTGGTGCTCCCGGAGAGCTTCCGCGAGCGAGAGCGCCTCAAGGAGGAGGCCGTGCACTTCGGTCTGCGGGGCATCACCGAGACCATGGTCGCGTCGGAGAAGGCGCGCCCCCCGGGCTTCATCACGGTCGGCTACCGGGGCAGCTTCGCCTTCGGCCGCGACGGCCTCGCCGACGTCAAGTTCCGCAAGCTGTCGCGCCTGCTGGTGTGCGGACGCGTGGCGCTGCTGCGAACCGTGTTCGGCGACGCGCTCAACGAGAGCCGCGACCCCGACCACGGCATTAGTGACCGATACACCGCCCGCTTCTTCCTCAAGCACTCGTCGCTGGAGCAGGCCTTCGACTCGTTACAGGAGCAGGGCTTCCGCATGGCGGGCAGCTGCGGCTCGGGCACCGCCGGCGGCACCGCCGCCGAGCTCAAGCCGGGCGTCGACGCCGAGGAGAACCGTTGGAACCACTACAACGAGTTTGTGTTCGTGCGCGATTAAGAGTCCCCGACCCATGCCCCCACTTCCAAAGCTCGCGCTTCCCACCCTTGTGATCAATCCTTCGACGCTATGCCCAGCAGAGTAAGCCACATTTAACTTAATGTTTACATCACCGCTTACTTCTCGGTTGCACCACCGTAGAAGAAATCAGCATGGCGCCTGGAGACAGCCGAGTCAAGTCCAAGGACCGTGACCTAACCAAGGATAACGTAACGCGGTTCTTTGCCGTAATCCTCGTGGTGGTATCCGAAATCGATCAGGGGTGGATCACAGAGGTGGAAAACCCAGCCCCCAAACTGAGTGCATTAAGTAGAGACCAGACCCTCTCTCACGTCATGCCACTTCAGTTCGGATAATGGTATCGTCTTCCCAATACTGGCTTCATCAAAATCCCCCTTCCCGGGCGTCGACTACACATCTCTACAGTACTGTACCTCACGGTATTTCAGCTTCGATATGTGAGTGCGATGCGAGAGAAGACCAAGTTTAGCTACTGTGCTTAGTAGTTCCGTTTTTCTAGTACGGTTCGGGGGCTACCCGTAGTTTGACCGAACGAAGTGTGAACGAAGCGTGCTCGTCTGGAAAACCCGCCAAGACTTATGTTATGCAGCCTGTTTGAGACTGCACTGTCAAGTTTCGAGGATACTTTTCTACTTCTTGTGTTCCACTTTTTGTCCCTAGGCCGAGCAGAGCAGTAGAGGCACAAAATACATAACCCAATTAAATGCGGACCACTTTACGGTGGCATTAACTACCTTTGAGAAATATTATTAGCCTTGCTGAAACCCGACAGATTAGTAGAGGAGTTTAAGGATGTTTCATCGAGCTAAAGAGTGCCGATAACAGGCTCCTTTGATTAATCAGAAATTTAGCTGAAATGCTATTACAAGCACCTGACCAGTAAAAACGACATGTCACCGTCCTAACTTTTCAGTTTTAGGCATTCAAAGATAGCAAGAAATACGTGGCGTGATATGGACGTGTACTAAAATATTCAAGTTTTTTACATTTTACAAAAACAAAAAAAAATCTCTCGATAAGTTTGTTTAAAAAACGCTTCATATGATTGATCAAGTTTTGATGAACAAATTGAAACTAAAAAATCAGTATCTTACCGTCGTTTAAGCAAAATATTTGATAACAACCTCTATAAACAGAACATTTTATAGAAGAAACTGAGTCAAATTAGCATTGGCAACGATTTCGAAAAATCAAAATAACTATATTTATTGGCTGCCAACTAATCTTGATTATTTAGTCCAATGTTGCAGTTTTTTATGCTTTTCAATTTTTTAACACAGTTTTGTCATTTTTTGTACTATTAAATTGTGAATTGGACAAGCGAAGTCGATGAAACATCCTTGAGTGTAGCTTAATAAACGCGCTTAGGTCTTAAATCCTTGTAGAGATTAAATGAACGGATCGAACCAAGGTGGAACGCAGGAGGTGGAACTTCTGAAACTGACAATGAGAGGGTAGGAAAGAATGTTGAAAACACGCTCGGAAAGAAGCAGCCCATGAAAAGAGGCATTTTTACGAGCGAAACAAAACAGTGTTGTGTGATGGTTTTTCATTACCGCTACCTCCGGAGTTCCTAAACTCTCGATCGAGGTGAGTGTGTTCTTACACCAAAAAGAATTTCATCAAACAGCAAGCATACTAATTATTTAGCCGTTGGTCTGGCTGCCAGCACAACGCATTGTCTACGCCATCCCAGTAACTAGAAGATTGTCCACACACTTCGTTCGGTTAATCAGGTGTAGCAGTGTTTATCCGGATTAGCGAATCAAACAAGTACCTTTTAATCTTGACTAGAAATTCATATTAATCGCGCATGAAGAGTGTTTCTTTTAGACAGACTTCGTTCATATCGAACGTACCTTTCTTCTCCATGAAACCTATTTTTTTAAAATAAGGGGTATTTTCACGTGTCCTCGCCAATATTAAATATTTGATATTGAATATTAATTATGAAACTCGAAAACCTGTACATAGTGAACATAATGTAATCTGTGATAAGCTTGTCCGCTTGTAACAGTTGTCTGCTACTGTTTATGTACAACTACCTAAACAAGAGTTTTCGTAGTTACTCTTGGGTCGCGTTTGGCGGACCTGTAACATAGGACTACGTTGATTTACCAGTTGTCATAACCTGTCGTTCAGGGGCATTACTATGCGCACTCTGTTTTATGGCTCCAGGCTTTGTTTTCATGCCAAAACGTGAGTCCAGTTTATAACATCTCCAGGTGGGGAAGATCCTACGAAATCTACCATCAACTCCGCGCATAGCATATCCCTTCGCCTATCAGGGAGTGTGCCGACTTTCAACCTAAATACTGTTATTCCAGAAAGGCTGAATGTACACAGTAAAAACGAAACACCTGTTTTAGGTATTTCCATATCTGTTTTGGACTGGGATAGTACGTATTTTAGTCATTTTTTCAAGATATGCCTATGTTCATCCATATCATTCAAAAGGTCTCGGCGAGAGCTTTCCATTGACGTGGCTGAACATTGGCGCCTATCTTGAAAAGTAAGGGAGAAGTGCGTATTTTGGTTATTTTTTAAGATAGGCCTGTGTGAAGCCAGATCACTCAAAAGGCCTTGGAGAGAGCTTTCCATTGATGTGACTGAACACAGGCCTTTCTTTAAAAATAAGAGAGTAGTGCGTATTTTGATTATTTTTCAAGATAGGCCTTTGTTAAGCCGTATCATTCAAGAGGTCTCGGCGAGAGCTTTTCATTGATGTGGCTGAATATAGGTCTATGATGAAAAATTACCAAAATGCATACTACCCCGTTTTAGTTTCATACCCAAAACAGGTATAGCATACCCTAAAATGGGCGTTTTTCTTGTGTAAACATTTCATGAGAACGTGTTCTTTTTCTTTTTCTGATGACGGACAAGTTCGGTTCTGTAAATATCTACTTGTAGTCGTTTTCGAACGACCCGTTATCTGGAGAAAACGGTTTGCTGACCGCCTAAGCGTTGTAGACTGCCGCGACGACAAAATCTCTTTCTTGAGACAGCACTTCGCTGTTTCCACAACTTCTTCTGTTTTTATATCAAGCTATCTTTTTTTTGTCGTTCCGAATCGTTCTGCGCCGACACCAGGAGATTTTCTGCCGTGTTACTTTTTTATTATTTGTTTATATTTTTAGTAATACAGTAACAGCGCCGTTTTAATTAAAACATACATGCCTTTTTTCTTGTACAGTTGGTAAACAAACAATTCAATGCAGATAGTTTCCATAATAGTTCTTTTTCAAACGTCTTTAAACGTTAGAGATTACCGAGTCTTCGATCGAATATTTTCTCTAAAAACTCCTCTCAGTCAGAGAAACCGAAATCAACTCGATGAGGCGAACATCCTTGTCATAACCTAATTATCACCAGTTAGTAATAGAATTCGAATAGGAATGAATTTAACTTTCATGTCATCTAGAAACTGCATAAAAGGAAACTTGCATTGCAGACTGTTGGTACAGAGTATTGAACGTTAGGAGCAACAGTGTACAGAAGAACGTTTTTAGCACGTCTAGTGTAATTCAGTGATACTTTTTGTGATCATCTGGTGAAGAATTGTTGAGCCATAGGGCTCGATTCCGAAAAATCGATTACTAATGTGTCTCGCTATCATTTCAGTTCTTTATCGTTCCTCAAAGTTAAGCCATTAACGAAACTCGTAGAAGTAGAGTTAGAAAGGTACTATGTTTCCGAGCAAGTCTAAAATAGCGTTTTATCGTCACGATTGGTTACTCGATCATTGAAGCGGTGACTGATCCCTTGAAAAGTAGATCCTGTTGGTTCAGTGAAAGCATATTTGAAAAGAGCATAGATTTTGCTTCTATGGTCATCAGAACTAGGCTACAACTGATTTTTTTGTTCCGTGAACAATTATTTTTGTTTTTGGGACTACAGTTGTGGTTCAAGTCCGGTGGTTTGTGAGTTACGTGAAGCTCTTCAGGTTTGTTTCAGATGTAAAATGACAGAACTGCTTAAATCAAGGGATTTATAAAAAGCGAAAATTGTTATATTATGCTGTTGTTGAAGTCAGTTGACAGGGAAGGTTCTAAAAACTGTATGGCAAATCACAAGTATTTGATTTTTTACAGGAGTTGTATTTATAAAGAACCTCCTCTGATCATTAATAGTTAAAAATTAAAAAAAAGAAAAATTATTCTAAAGCAGGTAAGGTTAGATACGGTACTGGCTGTTTTTTTCTCTAAACATAATAAATAACGCTCGGCGGGAGACTAAATTACCGGTACACATTCAAAAAATAGCAATTTTTAAAATGTTTTTGAGCTTGTGTCATATGTTTTTACAGCATTAACCTTGGTCTTGTTTTCTACATTTTTGTGCGGTAAAGATGTTTACTGTATCAAATGAAATGAATGAAATGAAAATGGTATGAATCAAATGAAAAGTTTTTTCCTGTACCGTACCTAGCCTGGTTTTATGTTCACTAAAGTATTTACAATTTTGACTTCAGTTGCTTAAAAACTTGGAAAATGTTAATTTCGCGTCCAAATTTCAAAATTTTAGAAATTGATGGTTCTAACAGAGTTCTTAGTTCAGATCCATAATTCCATATGTTCAGAGGACAATTTCAGCTTTTCGGTAAACTGACTATACTTTTGATGGTGTCTTTTCCCAATCTTGTACTTGTTATATGAAGGTGATTCTTTCTTAAACGAGTGTTCCTTGTAGAGCACAAAACTAGGCTCAAAGCAAGTTTGTTTAGAAGATTTTGCAACTACGCGAGGCGTTTATGCGAGACCACAACTTTTGATTTTTGATCGTTCCTTTTTTACTCGGTATGTTTCGTCATTTTCTAGTGGTATAAAAATCCTTAACTGTGTTAAGGATGTTACTCGTTGAGATATATGGAATTGAACCCTTAAGCATTCATGTCCCAGTATGAATATATATATACATAAAATGCTACTTGTATCTATGTGTGTTATTTGCGATGCAAATACGTGCCGCTTGGGTCTGGTTTTCATATCTTCGAAGGTCAGAAAACTCTGAGCGACTTCTCCAAGTTTGAACGACCAGATCTTGTGGTATGCTAGTTGACACATTGTAAATGTAAGTTAGGACAGTTTGAGCGATATCATACAGTTTTATGTTAACGAAATGATATGACTAATGTTGCACTTGCTCAGCTGGTTGTAAGTAACATTTACAATGCCCAACGTTGGGAGTCAACTTACTGTACAGTATCATTTTGATATAACCCGAAAGTTTACAGGTAGTGCTGCTAAGTGTATACAGTATGGCTCATAAATCATATCCGTACAGAATATTCAAAATTTGAAATGTTTGCTAACATCTCGATCTAGGAAATCCCCCTAAATTGTACATAGACTTCTTCTTTTTAGACGAACGTTTTACAGCTAGTTTTTGATTTAAAATGATGTGAGTACCTAAACAAAAACCTAGGAATATGACATGTTGATAACATGAGTTGCTTTTAGTTGTTTTTAGATGTTAATATTGTAGGTAAAAAATGTTTTTAAGTATAATTTTAGCCTGAAAACATTCGCCACTCAAGAAAAGTCTTTCAAAACCAGTAACAATGCTTTAATCTTTAAAAAGTTCCACTCATTCCTCTATCGACTAAAAAAGGACCAAAAACGAGGAATTTTCGTGTTCATTTTTACCTCTTTAACTTGCTCTTATTTTGGGGGTATTGCAGCTGAAAAGAGCCAACTTAAGCTGGTCAAACTTAAGCCGTATGTAACGGAAATGTTTCTGATTTTTGCGTTTCACTTTAATAAAATTTAATTCTCTTTTAAATGCAGCAATATTCCCAATACGAGGGCCGTTTCTTTTGGTCCAAACGTGTATAAATATGTAGGAGCATTTAAATTAGATTTTTCTGATATTTTTTATAAGATGCCCATTTTAAGTTGATTGACGAAATAAAGTTCCTCAAAGAGAATATTGTTGTTTTATTCATTTATGGCACGAGTATTACCGTCAATCCATGTCGGTGAGATATTGGCCATAAAATATCCACCAGGGAGAAATAGCATGTACGGCACGGCACGTCTCACAGTACAATAGGTACAAAGTTGAGATGACAGACTTCCCCATATAATATGATTCGAAGTGACTATTCACAAGCTGCCCCATTTGAAATGGATTAGGTTCGTTTCCGTGCGTTCAAGTCTCCCTTGTATTAACATAGACGTGCAAATAGAACTGACCAATAATTTGTCACCAAGACGAACGTTGTGAGGCACAATATACACAGCCAGACCTGGATTGCCTTAACCTACGAGATTGTTTTTTCGTAATCCTCATGATGATAAGAGATTAAACCATGGTTGAATACAAGATGTCGAAAAAGATGCTTTTTAAGTTAATGATGTAGAGTGGTCAGCAACTCAAGTTTTTTTCGTCACCTCGCTATATTAGCTAAATTTTCTTGAAATACCTTTGAAGACATTTGTCAATAAGAGTTTGCTGATAGTCGATCATTTCAAACCCAAATTATGTATGTGGACGCTGCTTAGCTTTTTTGGTCTAACCATGAAAATCCAGACGCGATATATCTACTTGAAATGTTCCGAATGCAGGTTTACTTGAAACAGCTGGTTTGCTTGGATGTAAATGTAATGTAAATGTACTGAAACATAAAGTTCGCACGAATGCGGGCCAAATATTTGGCCGGACAACGAACTTGTGTTGCTCTTAACAATATTTTTGTTTCCTCTTTAGAATTGCTAATTGAATGTATAACTCGATGGAAGATCTTCACTCAATGTTCACCATATTCATCCTTCTTTGAGAAATATCACGTCTACTTTTTTAATGTCAGCTTGAAACATCAAAATGACGCCGGGGAAAGTATGAATTGATTAACAGAGAATTGAAAATGAATTCTTTGCAATAAATGAGCGTATTTCTCCCTGTATCAAATAATTCTTTATATTATTGCGCTATTCAACGAGGAGATAAAATAGACATTAAAACGAGAATTATTGCGACCGAAAGACCAAATAAACGGAATTAAAACAATCATTTCTTGAAGCAGTGCATGCTCTTAAATTGTGTCCAGGTCATTAAGTTGATTTGAGATGGCAATCAGCAAGCACTTAAAACCATTCCAGGTCAATCACGTTATAAATGTGTGATCATAAACGTGTACTACAGAGGGCGCTGCAAATCTAGTTCGTGCGACTGTTCTGAGTTTCTCCTAAACAAAAGTTCTTATCCAACCTAAACCTAACCTCCTCCAAACAAAAGTAACCCTAACCTGCAGCCATTTGTCTCGTATCCTTCGGTGGAAAAAAAAAACACCAAATATTTCTAGTATCAAAGGACTCTGGCTTTCTTGACCTCCTTGTTTCCTTAAATTTTGCGCCATTGAAGTTCTGTGTCTTAGACTTGTAGAACTTTCGATTCGTATAACTTACATGAACAGAACTTCCGTGTCAGAGATGGTTCACTTCCCTGATACAAGCACCCTTTTTTATTATTATTTTTTCCGGATTGGGCTTTCATATCTGCCAGTATCTAACCGTAAGTTATCAGAGGAGGTAGGCAACCTACGAGCTTCTATGTAGAGATGGTTGCCGATCACCGGTTCGCAGGCGCGCCACTAAAGAAGATAAAAATAAACTAGCTTCGAACGACAACTTTTGGACGTCTCCCGAAGTCCTACAATAGCCTCATACTTGTTTCCAATAGTTAAATCCTTTGATGGCGATTTGGGACTAAAACTGTATCCTTGTGTATTGTCGAGTCCTTCGTCTCAAATAACTGGACTTTGAGGCTGGAGTAAGACAAATTTAAACAGCTTATTACTTTCCTAAGTCCGTCATGCAACCTCCAGCAGATTTGTTCTTACTCAAATCATGAAAATAGACAGAGATCATGCGTGGAGCTAAGACAGGGAACTAAACTTGACCACCAATAAACAAGAATACGTTTTCCTTGTTAAACGTAATACTAATTGTGTGTTTTATACATCAACGTATTTTTTATGTGAAAAATGTTTTTCAAGTTTCAGCCCCGAAATCAAAAATAAAAATAAAAATAAAAATAAAAATAGTGTTTGATGATATTGCAAAGAGATCGCCTCAAAATCAGGTGAACGGGGAGATATATATTAAATGAAAATTATTAATACTTAGTCTTTGATTACATGTACTTAAAATATCCTTTATTTTAAGAGTCATTTTTTTGTTGTGTTTTTGTGGATAATTTCAGATTTACCATCTTTCAAAACTGCTTGGGGTCACTAATCACTTAATTTTACTCAATGACTTACCGGTTTTTATTTTTCATATAATTGAAAAATAGAATTCTCCGAGGAAAATATAGTGATTATTTTCCTACTATTCTTTTATTTCGAAGGAAAGGCCTGTGATACGGAAGGGTCCATAATTTATACGGGATATTTTTACGAAAAAATCTCAGCGTCTGTCCCCCAAAGTCAATTTTACAAGCGTAGGTGGTGTAATTTTACGAACCGCTGTTGCGGGAAATGCTTGAAAGGGTTAAAAAAGAAGTGACCTCTGTGGGTCGAAATAAATCATGACACCCGGAAAATTGTTAAAAGTTTCAGTAGAGGAGGGGGAGGAGGGAGGCAGTTTGTAGTACAGCTGCGCGGGTCGATGCCGCTGCCGGAGGGGGGGTCATGGGACCTCGGGGGGGGGGGGACCCCGCTTACCGCCCCCAGAATTGTTTATTTTTGAGGGGCCGACGAAGTTGCTTCATTACGGTATCACGAGCAACATACGAACCATCCACTGAACTGTGCAACAGTTTCTTACTTTGGCAGTCCTGTGACCGTGATGCTATTTGCTTGATGACAGCTCTGGGAAGCTCCAAGGGTCGCTATCTTGTCTTTTTGATCCCCCTTAAAGCCGCGATTTTTCGTAGAGCCCGACTTTTGGCCCCTTGAATAAGGCGTTTAGGCGTTTCCTTGTCCTGTTCAGTACATGTATAAGGTCGCGTATTTCCTTTGTATTCTACGTTTCGTTATCATCCCGAACGGAGCGGAGCGAGGCATTAGGCATGTAACGTAAACTTATTTAACTTAACCAACAACAGCCCAAAAGTTTTTGGAGTAAAATTTAGCTTAAGAGAAATTGGAAGCTTTGTTTCCACCAAATACGAAATTTCAAGCTTTGAGAAACGCCTAAATTATTAAATTTTAGGTTTTTGAGGGGCGATATTTTTTTAATTTTGACAATACTGAACTGAAAAGATCCTCTAAAATAATTATTTCTGTTTCTGAACGGCATTGCTGGGCGGTATTGGGTTGACCTGATGGTCTTAAAGCCGAATGACCCTTTCTTCTCGGTGGCTAGGACATACGTTTTTGTTAATTTTTTAAATTGAGAAACTGTTTTAAAATTCATTTATCATTCATAAATTTTGATCAATTTTTATATTGATAACGTTATTTAGCTCACTTGAAGACTTCACTTCCCCTTTTATTGTCGAAAAAAGAAATCACATACTGCCCTTAAAGAACTACGTCTTTCCGTCCTTTGTCAAGCTGTCATACTTTTCTTGCAGCATCACATGTTCTTGTTACCTGAAGCCTCAATCTATTTTGTGTTTTTAAACGCACTTAAAAAAATCTATTTTTACTTGGTAATAAACGCGATCCAAAGCAGGTTATGACCAAACAGCTCAATAACGGGTTGCTGGCGAAAGCCTGCCCAAAGGATCATAAACGTGTAAAGGAAGTCTTTAAGAACAAACAAATCATTTTTGAGTGAGAAAAATGGAGTCTTTTGTCGTAAACTACAAGCGAAACGACTCCTCACGATTTTTTTTACAGTTACTCTCAAAATTATAAAGGTTTTGCATTTTCAACCCCTTCTTTCCCATCACTCGTCTCCGGGCAGACACCTATCATCGCCCAGGTGATGCGCCGAAGTGTCGCAAAGTGAAGCATAGGGCACTGAAACCTCGCAGACAAATGTCCAATCCTAATAATGTTATAAAATGGTGAATTACATTGTTTTGTATTGTAGCACACGAGAGGTGAAGATTAGCGTCTCTAAAACTGACATTGGTTGTATCTCGTTTCTATAAATTTCGGTTAGGTCACTCTATCTTTACTGTACATAAATTTCTCGTTCACTAGACTACTTTAAATAAGTTTCTCGTAGAGCCCCTTCTACAGCTTCAAGTGCACCGTGTGTTAAGCTACAAAAAGCCTTACCGTAAATTAGTTTGTTTTTAGGAGACTAAAACTAAAGTGAAGCACATATGGAGCCGCTAATGAGCGCTGTTTTTTATGCCTTAAAAGCTAATGTGTTTTGAAAGCTAATGAGATTATAGTTGGCAAACTCTCCAATATTGATTTTTTTTTCAGATCCACGAGGAGTTTAACATGCCTTTTATTCTTTTTTTTTAAAACATTTCATGGCAAGAAAACTGTTTAGAGGACTTTCAGAGCGCGCATTTATGCTGGACTTGGTTAGTTGGCGAACTTCCTCATCGGAGAACATTCCTGTTATGGAGAATTTCCCTGTTGGGGAACTTCCGTGTTGGAAAACTTTCGTATTGGGGGACTTCCGTGTTGCGAAACTTCTGTGTTGGAGAACTTCTGGGTTAGAGAACTTCCATGTAAGAGGGACTTTCTTTACGAAATTCGCAGTTTATGAGATTTCCTATAGTAGCATTTGAGCCGTGTAAGTCCCTCACCGTAAAAACAAAAGCGTAACTTCCGAACTGAACGATTTCGCATACGCCGCGTTATTTACTATCCCTAAAAGACGCGGAATTTCAGCAAAAAAAGACTCGAAAAGAACACAGCTAGCGTAATTTTCGCTTACTTTTTGTGAATTCACTCGCTGTACAGGGCGTAGAGGAAATTATTCCGCAGCGTAAACGAAATCGTTAGCCCAAAATTCAAGCTTATGTTTTACCAGTGTTTCCGTGGCAGAACTTGGGCATCTCCGAACCCAATATCAAATTTTCGTTTTAATGAGCAACTGAAACAAAACATTTCTATGACAAAGAGCGATTCACATCAAAGAACTTCCATAAAGACCGTAGATTGAATTACTACATATAAAACTTGCTTATCGCATCACCTCCGTCACTGTGAACTTCCTTATGGGGAAACACCATACTTCCTTCATTTTTGTTGCACAGCAGAAATTGTCCGTCGTAGCGACCTTGAGCAGCCTAAAAATTGTGCGTTTTTGCGACTTTTCAGCGGCGCGCCTGGCGACCTCGAGGGCCGAAATGCAGGCCCGGTGGTCGCACATGAAAACGATCCGACCTTTCTCGACCTTCTGCCACCCCATTGGGAGGATGCTTCGAGGCAACAGACCATCGCCTTCGTTATCCGTGCAAAATAAAATTTTTATCGCAGCTCGCCGGCCGGACATATTCGGACAGCCGTTTTAGCCCGCCCGGAGGACTTTTACTGGATTAGGTTATTAACGTAGTGAATGCCGGAACTCTGATTAAACAACCTATTTTAGGCGCTACTTCACCTTTTTCAGCCATGACGCTAATTACGTTATTTTTTGTTGTCACAGTAAAAACTAAGCCCTGTATTAGATATGAAGGTAAAAGAGGGTAAGAGCGTGATTTGGTTATTTTTAAAGATACCCCTATGAATATCCATATTAATGGAGAGCTCTCGACGAGACCTATTTTCATAGATATGGTTAGGTTTATCTTCGAAAATACCAAATTACGCTCTCTCTCTCTATTTCTCATTCACACCAAAAACACGTGTAGGACTACCTAAAACAGGGGCTAGTTTTTACTTTTATAGACATTTATCAATCTTGATTCATTCATCGAGATACAGATACATATGATCCTTGGACACGTTCCGATCTGATATGATGATATCATGAGAGTATGGCCTAATTATGATATCTGAGAGTATGGCCTAATTATGATATCTATGAACATTTACCAATCTGTTTATTGATCTATAAAAAAAATCAGGTATCCGGTAAAATCAGATAGATATAGCCGTACAGAAAGCTGTACAATTTTGGACTTGGGGATATCTTATCAGTTCCCTTCTGATATCCGCACGATAATGCAAGCTTTGTAAAGTAAGGATTTTTGTTCGTGATACGTGACTCTTTTCCGGCCAGTCGCTTTTGAGTGACCGTGTCAACTGTTTACAAAAAGGGCGAGCTTTGCCATTCCCGCCTAAGAAGGGCGTCGGTGGCCCAAACTGGGCCAGGACTGGAGCCGACTGGAGCCCAATAATAAAGGGCCGCGCTGAGGAAAATTCCTCTAATGGGAGAATCCATAATTCGAAGCGACACTTTTCGGAGCTCTCAAAGGAGCCTCGCCCCTCTCTTTCCCTCCTTTGACAACCAATGACCATTGCAAATACTTTCTTCTTTTCCAACCGTCGACACTTTTCCTTCAGCAAAAACCGCATGATTGCGCCTTTTATTATTATTATTATTTATTTTGTCTTCAGAAATTTTTGTTGGATAAACATGAGAGATTGCCTGCGAAAAAAAAGTACGGTACAGCAGTTCCCTGCAGCGGACTTACGTAATTTTTCGAATCATGCATTTAGGATCATGTAATCAAAGTGTCAATGCCAGCTTGTTCTCCTAATGGTTTACAAGATTGGAAGGGAGAGAGGGATGCTTTTTGACACTCAAAACTGTAAATTTCTGCGCTGGAATTTTCTACCTCTTGTAATCTGCCTTTTGTCGCCAAGTTAAGGTGGTAGGAGCGACCTTGGTCGAGTGATCAGAATCGCTTAAAAATTCTGTTGGAAGCTCTAAAAGACACGCCGAATCCATTTTTCACAAGAAAACCCACTGTCGCCGGACTCAATTTTCAAATAAACACGATTGAATTATACATTGTTCTTATGAGAACACGCACA
>Ga0058701_10001065_pt1 | contig 18963 bp, 11 predicted proteins | sample AgamicOrMae_FD_97039 | JGI IMG/M metagenome (GOLD analysis project Ga0058701, IMG submission 97039) | Agave microbial communities from Guanajuato, Mexico - Or.Ma.e | ecosystem: Host-associated > Plants > Phyllosphere > Phylloplane/Leaf | place: Guanajuato, Mexico | collected 2012-06-04
AAAAGATGGAGTGAAATGTTTGCTAGTTTTAAAATAAGCCTGGTGAAGGCCTTGAATATCATCCAATTTTCTCCACTCGCATTACTATTTCAACCCTTTGAATCCAACGCACGTCAGCAGTCCGTAAATGATCTATTCAGAGTGCGTCAGCGTCAATAGATAAAGTATTCCTCGAGTCATGTTCGCAAAGCCGATACGAAAATCTTGGTACTTCTGACCTCCATTAACGCGGACAACAACCGAAAAGCTCCACATGCAATGTTGGACTGTCACCTTGGTTGGTCATTATGTGGCGAGTGCATTGTTGAGTATCAGCAACAATGTGGCGCGTCCCAACAATATGGTTCCCTAATGAAATCATCATCATTGTTAAAAGTGAACGTAGCGCAGATCCCCGGGCACGGATTAAGAGTTACGCTAAGGCCGAAACGTCCGTCTGAAAAGGGCAATGTTGCTTCTTAGGCCGACGGACTCAAAAGAATTTCCTTTCACAAAGTGCCCAGGCGAGCGGCATATATGAAGCTATTTCGGGCGCTGACAATGAGCTTCTTTCGTAAATTATTTTGCCATTGTCGATCGCCGCGCTCGCATCCAACTTTTCACAATCTGGCTCATCATTTGGGGCTTTGCATGCTAATAGAACGCTTGGGATTACCTCGAGTATATTTATTGAGCTAAGGCTGTCGAAAATAAAATATGATTATGTCAATCTTACGCGAGATCAATTAAAATGAAATACACACTGTTAGTTTTGGTGTAACTTTGAGGTTAAGGGGCATACGGTACTTTTAGTAAGCTCATAATTGTGGAAATATATCATTCAGAAAAATATTATGGGTCTACAAGACTGTAAGCAGGTAGCAGTTCAAGGATCGTCCAGTCTACATCGGAAATGATTGGGGGGGGGGAAGAAAAGCGGACAAACAATGTGAAAGTAGTAGGGATTTTGATGCTGCCAAAAAAAATAAAAAAGAAGCTCAAGGAAGTAATTGATGTTATTGATGTTACAAAGTGTACAGCAAGAAAATAAATCTGTTGGACAACCTCACAAATTTAACAACATATCCGTATGCTCACTTTGACGGGTGGCGAAGTAATTACATCTTTCTATACTGACATCATATAAAACAAAATTGCGACATCTTCATATTTCAAATTAAATTACCGATAATTGCTGTATGATATCGTCTTTCTTTTATTTCTGCATTTGTAAACAATAAGATCCAAGGTATCTGCTGGTTGTTGATAAACTACCTCTGTTGTTTACCGCAAATAGCAGTTTATTCGCATGGAACAATAGGACATAAAAAGTATCTGCGGAAAGCATCGCGGTCGAAACTGGGTTAAATGTTAAAAGCAGGGCTGATATACAGCCAGCAGCCAGAAGGAGAAGGTTTCCAAGTGAAAATAATGTCACAACACCTTCTTCGCTGAATAAGTCATTTATGAGCACACTCGTAACACAAGATCCCGGCCAAACACGATTTTCGTTTTTATTCGTTTTTTTGTGCGTGTCGTTCACGTGATTCGGCATTCAATAAAGGATCCCCAGGTACCTACATAAGGTAGGTCAGGTAATCGACGGTACCTTTTATCAATTATAAATCTTATCTTAAAAGTATTTCATTACTATTTACTTCAGATGAGAAGTTGTCCTCGACTTCAAAGTATTTAGTGGTAAAAAAGAATACGTAAAAAATAAATATTTTGAAGCCGGATGAGAACCCACAGGGCAAACAAATCCTCCGAATATTCCTGATAAGAAATTTTCATTTTTACATTGTAGCAAATGAAGAGCACTTGTGACTGAGCGAATCATAGCAATGTCCAGTGCACATACTTCACTCGACTCTTAAGCCAAAAAGAAGGCCACATCTTGTAGCCAGACAGTCTCGAGTCATCAAAAACATATGTGGCGTCTGAAAATGCTATAAATTCTTTGTCGCCTTTAATGGTATTACCATTGATGCTCCTACGGCAGTGCATTTTCAAATTTTCCCCCAAAGGACAATTATATGTACGAATACTTTTGGATAAAAGTATTTTTGTATGATGGTTTCGCATGTAGCTGGTATAAGTCTGTATACTGAACAAGAAGAGGAGCCACAGATTCGTAAAAATAATCCGGTGGAAATCAACAGGTCTCGGCAAAATTTATCCGAGCTTTTAAAAGAAACCATCAATAATTAAATTGGATTTACTTTGACGCATCTTCTAAACTTTCTCGGCGCAACGATGATGACACTGGAAAACGGCACAAAATGTTTTTGCAATAAACCTTTCGTTTTACATTAGTGGGTCAGACCCAAATATTTCCCTGAACCGTAATCAACAGAGACTAACGATTTGAAATAAAAGAATCGCTTTGGTGAGATGCTGCTGCTGAACGGATCCGTGGGAAGTATATATTGGCGGCGAAAAAGCTCGACACCTCTTAGCATCCCAAGTCGTTTATTTTTCTTCGGGAAAAGCTACCGGCTCGGATGGGTACCAAATACCGGTCCGATACATTAACCTCCCTTTTTTTGTCTTATTTTCTTTCGTTTTTGTGACTTGTTTTGACTCCCACTCTCTCCCGGCCCCGTCGGTATGCTTAACAGAATCGGCTTCAGGCAACTGCGTGTATTGATATGTCACGCTCCGTCACTGTCAAAGTTGGCAGTTCCCTTTTTTTCGCTTCTTTGTTGAAATGCCGAAATCGGATGGCAGACTTTATCTTTAAAAAAACTATTTTAGACAGCCGCTCGTAAAACAAAAATAGTATTTAGCGAAAGGTCTTAAGCCGCGCAATCTTCTTTCGGGAAAAAATATGTAAGGAGCTTCTTGATAATAACAACGTTGACTCATATTTTGAAATTTTTTTTTTTTTTTTTTTTTTGACAACGACAAAATATCATATTCAAGACACCAACTAGCGCAGGGAAAGATATTTTCGATTCTCGGACAGCGAAATTAAGATGTAATTAATTACAAAAAGAGTCAATTGATTGCTCCTGACATGTTTAAGAGTTTTTTCTTTCTTTATCTATACGTCTTCGAAGACGGTTTTTACTATCAGATGTGAAAATCAAGTGATCGGTAGTTAAGTTGCTAATCCCACTTAAATTCTCGTCTGCAATTGATGTTGTTCCCTTTTTAGCGCTATTTCGGTTCAGACAATACACCGAAAATTTTAAGGCAGAAGATTTCAGAGTGGGATTTCTAATCAGCCTTAAGTATAAAGTACCTTTACATTCCATAAAACTTATTTTCGCATTTAATGTAGTCTCAATAATGCGACCCATAAATGTTTTCGTCGGAAACCACACATAAAATGTATTTTCGCCCGAAATAAAGTTATAAAACGCGCTTTCTTCAAATGACAGGTTTTAAGAAACATAAAAACGGGACAAAACGTCACTCATTTTTCCTTCGGAGCGAAAAATTTGCATAGCCGTTATCAGAGTTGCGTATGTCACAACGAAAGTGGTCCCAGAAAGAAATTTTTAATTACGACTCCGGCGTTTGCGAAATCTACAGCTGACACCACAACGGAGATAATTATAAAAAATGACATTGCCTACTTTGTTGAAGTTTTTAATGCAACCTGCCAACATGCTAAAAATTATACTAAATGTTCGCTAGGTCTCACGAAAAAAGCTGTTTTTTTCTGTAAGCTGCTTTCATTTGAAAAAAAGGCCCGAGTTTATTCGGGTAGAGCTCAGTTAGCTTAGGTTAGGAAAAGCTGAAAGTCAGCTTAGCTCAGGCTGCGTGAGCTTAAAGTTAGCCTCATGGAGGGTAGTCCAAATCTCAAAAGCTCGACTTGGGTAGGTTTGCGGTAGGTATCTGCTCGATCTATGGGCAGAATCAAAGAGCTTGAGCATGACTTTTTGATGTTTGTAAGGTACGGACCAGCAAGGCTGGTTAAACCATACACACTTGGCAGCACGGGAACATGATGAAACAGCACTATTACACTAGTCATACCCACAAGCCGACTTTCGAGATCTGATGTGAAAATTCGTTGTGCATTGAATGTTTGGGTTCACTCAACTCGCGCAAGTGCTTTTAAAGTGAAATAAAAACTATCTATAAACACAACGCGGAAGATAGGCGACCGAACTAATCATTGTTTTTGAATGCAAGACTTAGCACGATAATTGTGTCATAATTGATGCAGTTAGTTTTAATAAGAGGAAAGAACTTCTCGCGGAAATTAATCAAGGGAAAGCTTCTGTAGCGAATTTGGCAAAAAAGAACGCAGTTTCCCTATTTTTTCATACCTACGCACTTTCGATCACGGAAGATTAAATTACTAGAGTCGTTGTAGCATTCAGAAGACAGGCTATTATAGAGGATCCTGAATCAAACTTCATGCTCTCAATTTCCTAAGTAGGGATATCCACTTTCGTGAGTTACACACTATATTTCTTCGCACATTCTATAGCTTATATATAAGATACAATGAGTATGTTTATTTATCCGGTACTAAACTCCTACAGATACTAACTTACTTCGACAAAATATTAATTTTTTCGCAGACTGAAGGTCCTACGATCTATTCGGCAATGCCTTACTATAAAGGGACAAATAAACATATCCCCGCCTAAGTTTACTTAAGGATGTTTGATCGCTTCAGTCTAGTCAAGTTCAGTTTAAAATTTAAAATCATTGTAGAAAAATTTGAAAAGCAATCAAAGTCATTACCTCTGCGTAAATAAATCGTCCCAATCAATTCAACCGAAAATCAAGATTCTTTCAACTTTATAAAGACGCAACAGTTGCTGATTCGACTCGCCTTCGCTTCAAAAACGTGCTGATTTGGAGGTTTTTGTGCAATATTTCTGTTGAATGATCGGTCAGATATGGATTTTTTTGGCTAAAAGTGTTCATTTCAAGATATTCAACAAAAGAGAAAGTTTTTTTACAGCATTTCCGGGTTACTTTTTCCACAAAACGCTCAAAATTAGTATTTTTAGGTTAGTGTCCGTATGACACCGTGTACGAATTGCACTCTTCAACTCCTCAGAATTTAAAAATTACTCCGGTAACCGGAAGCAAACTTTAAACCAACCATGCAGGACCATGTCAGCTATAAGCTTTGAGCGTTTTCATGAATGGAACCGGTGACGGTTAAACCGATCAAACATCCTAAAATACACCGCAACGTTGCCTCTATTTAAATTAGTATCAATCCCATTTCAAGACGAGAAATAATTGTTTTCTGTATGTTTCCATAGTCCCAACAAAAATCATTTATAAATGATGAAAAATTCCAAAAGAGATTCAAAAAAATATTTAAAAAAGGTTTCTTACACAATTTTGAAATTTTACTTGGTCTCTTTGATATTTAGAAAAAATTGCTAGATATTATTTCTCCAACGGGCTCGTAATTATTACATTAGGTTCTGTTCACTGAAAGTCAGTATATTCACGCTTTCGTTTCAGCGTGAATGTGAATAGTTACTGCATTCGCAGTGCATCGTAACTATTCAACATACAGTATTGCTCGTGAGCCATTTTGCAATGCATGAATGAAAAGTAGAATGCGCGAAAAGTTGAAAGTCGTTAGATGGTGCCCGTGGCTGCATCGCGCCCGTGGCCGCTCCGCACCCGTGCAGGCGCCGTCGGCACACAAAGCGGCGCCTATGAGGGGTGGCGCCTAGGCGCGACAGGCCACGCTTAGCTGCTCTGGGTGCCCACTGAGCAGCTTCGTTGCTAAGCACCGCTTGGCGCGCGACTGCCTCGTCGTTAGTCTATGGGCGCTGCCACGACTCCGAAGCCGCTGAAAGTCTCAAAAGGAGTCTTAAGCATTCATATTGTCGTGCGACCATTGCGAAGGCTTTGCTAAGCGAGTGAGACCCCGTTGATAGCATCTACATGGACTTTCATAATTAGTAATATTTAGACTTGTTTATAGGCTAGTCAAATTTCTCTTCCAGGATTGTGATTCACTGCCACTCACGTCTTTTCTAAGTAACCTCTTTGGGATATACATTTAGCTTGATGTCTCAATGACACGAATATAAGTAGGGCCTAAAGAAAGCTGAGCAAACTTGATGCAAACCCGCAATACACACAAAAAATGGAATGTACATATGGATCTACAGGGTGTTCGGATAGTCGTCTGCCAACCAAAAATGGATGGTAGGGCTTAAAAATATAGTAAGATTTTCACCAAAGGACCCCTGACCGAAAATGAACCCTTAAGCGTATAACGCATGTAATGAGTTTTTCAATTACCCGGCGATGTAGTTTACGAGTGTCACTCAAGGAAAAAAATACAAATGATTCAGTCGCTTCACAAAGTTTTGAGAAATTTTCATGCCAAGACTTTTGTCATAGTATTGACTAGTAAGGATATACCCCATGGAACTGTTCAATGAATGTTTAAAAGTAATCTAGAGCTTAGAATCTCTTTAAGACAAGACTACCATACGGGTCAAATATATACCTACCATTACAACAGTTGATTTCGAGTTTTCCAAAAATCTACAGTTGCTGGTCTTACTCATTTTCGAAGGAAAATGCGCATTCTTTTGAGGTTTTTCTCGGATTTCTTTGAAACTAAATGGTGAAGTTTCAATTATTTTTGGCTCAAAAGTTTTGTAATGACGTTTAAGCTGAAATAAATAGTTTTTTACTATCTTGTATTCACTTGCAACTAAATTTCTTGATTATGCACTTTCTTTAATGAGGTCTCCATATACCACCGTGTATTTTTGGCACTTTTGACAAGCTCAAACTCGGAAACTAGAATGTGAAACTTGTATTAATTTTACAACAATGTGAGGATGTATAATAGCTGCAAACTATGTCAATTTCAGCTTTCCATCTTCATTTCGTCGCCACGGGGTGATATCCATAAAGCGGTAGAAGCGAGAAACCAAGGATCCGAATATGCAGTGTCAGATGGGACAATATTTACATATTGCTTCTGACCTCTACACCCTAAATTGTCAATGTTATGATGTAAGTCCTGGTATCATTTTTTTAAAACTATTCAGAGCGAGTAAATTTTCTTTTTTTTCGGACGACACTTGCTTTGGCTTCAACGACGGGGTAATTGAAAAACTCATTACATGCGTCTGTACGCTTAACGGTTCGCTTCCGGACAGGGGTCCTCTGGCGAAATCTCCTTAGGTTTGTGAGCCCGATCACCTATTTTCGGTTAGCACACTAATATATCCAAACACCTCGTATTATGATATGGAGAACAAAAAGGAAATATACTATGGAACAAGTTCACTTCCTAACGTAATCTCAGTTCTTGAAGTAAAAGCTTGACTTAGCAGATAGATATTAAAGACATGCACTCCTGGTTTCTTCGAGGGACTTAATTCAACGAAGAGATTATGAAAAGTCATCGCAATATCCGTGCTGGAGTAAATTATCATCCAGATCACTATTCCGATACGCAAGCCTAATCACCTTCGGGATTTAGCTGCTCAAGTTTAGCCTAATCACCGCATGCAGTTTACAGCCATATCCGTTACCCTTTAAAGACGTAACCGGAGAGCCGATGCCCAGAGGTAACGTCACGCGTCATTTCAACGTAACGACAACATCGTTGGATGATGACAAATGAGCGATATCACAAAGTTGCATCGTTTGCATCGACACCCTCTTCATATGAGTTACAGGACGTTATTGCGGATGACAGTAATGCTAACATAGGCCTAAGTCAACGGTTAGGGGCCTGTGGGCTGACAGCATAGTGTCGCTACCGCTCCGCTTGAGTATTTTCAAGCCTGGTACCGTTAATTCCTCGGTAGAAGCCGCAAGGTTTGGTAAACTTGATGTGCCTTATACCGAGTCCCCCATCACTCTGTTAAAAAGGCGACAAATTGTGGACGAAAGAATAAAGCTTTAAAAATTTTCAGAGCAGAAGTAAGTTTAGCGACTCGGGCTTAATTAGCTTCTCATTGATAGTTAAATCTACATGTGAATCGTTACTTATCGGCACTGTCAGCTGAGATGACAATCAATCAGTCCAACTTGGGAGAGATGAAAGTGTGTAAACAAGATCACTAGATTGTCCGAACTTTCTTGGTCCTTTCAAATATCTCTCAAGAGATTGTCCGTCCAGTAGAAAGTCTCCATGATTAATTGTTTATTAGTAACTAAATCGAGATTAAGACTATTTTCCCACATTACCCAAAATATTTTCTCCAAATCACGAAAATATTAATCGAGTGTGACAGTTTGGAAAAACCTTTCACAAGGAAGTGGTTACAGACTCTCGAATCAAAAAGCAATCGTAATGAAGTTGCTTTGAAATGTTTGGTTTGATTCATTTTCAAAGCTTGACCGTGGCACTCCATCTGCTTGTAAAAGATAAATAAAATAAATAAATTAACAAAAGCCAACAACAAGTCACAAAAATGCGCCGAGACACTTTGCCAATTTATTTAAATATGCCGAATAAAAACTCATCTATCCAAACACGTAGAAAAAATACTGACAGTTCATTTGCGACAAACGGAAAACTACAAAAAAAAGTATCACTCATCAAGATCATCGTCCGAAAATTGCAAGCAATGACTTGTATCAGTGTCCAAGAAAATATCATACTTGGGACTGCGAAATAATGATGCCTTTGCCGTACCATAATTTAAGAAGGGCATCATAAATATGGTGGGTTTTCAAGGTAGCATTTTCCCCTTTTGTATTCTACCATAGTTAGTTCATGAGGATGGGCGACACATCGGTGTGCTTTCCGTGTCCTATACCTCACTTCGATATCGCTCTGCTACATGCAAGCCCTGCTAGATAAATACAACAAGAAGTAGCATGAGACTGGACATCAATATGTTAAGTTGCGTCCCTTGTCGATGTTTTCATGATGAAAATGAAGAGTAAGAAGTCAAATCACTAAAATGAACGGTAAACTAATTTTCCAGATGCTGCTTCATAGTCAAAGGAAACAAAAACTAGTCAGGGCTGCCCTTCAAGTTTCATCTCCATATAGTGAGTGATATTTCAGCGAGACAAAAGTGACAACAATCGTGACCCAAAAGCGAGCTTTAAGAGAAAATTGAAGTCTTTTTGTACTCAAATATAATTAAATGAAAAAGAAAAGTGATAAAACTGACTCACTGATAGCCCTGACTATTATTCTTATCAAGAGTCTTGATGAATACAGTCATGGAGGAACACGGAAGGGAGCTCGCCGCGGCCAAGGTCACGAACCTTTCTCGGGGGGTGCAGGGATCATTTAACCTATTACCACTCAGCAGGTGTCATTTAATTATGGATACCCGGTATGCGTACTGGAGGTCATACACGTTGTAAAGTAGCGAATTGATTTGCGTTCAGCTTGGGTCGACTTCGTCTCGCTAAAAATTAGGAAACACTTGAAGGGAACTAAATTTGCTCTGGAAATGCGTATATTGCATCAATCAGGAGTGTGATGTATGTGTCGACATGGACAACGTGGTCCGCATGCCGATACTTCCAATGATGACTCCATTGAAAGGCATCGCTGAAATTAAGACCGGAAATGTGGGGAATCTCAACCCGCGCACCGATCGACATTGACCTGACAAGGAGTGGTTGTGTAACTCTTCATGATGGACGATAGACTAGACTTGTTAAGGTTAGGTTACACTACGATTGAGTGCGATACGTCGGATTTTCATACTGATCTGCTTTACGTTATACTATGTTGTTAAGGGTAGACTAACAAGGGGAATACCATAACGAGACGCCTCCGCTTTACTTGACACTTTGAGAACTTTAAGATAGTTGTATGAAAAGATACCCACCTATGCCCAAAACTTGCTTACAGAATGCGTACTTTTGACCTAAAAAACAGAGTTAAAAATTGAAACAAAAATGTAAAAATACGAAACATTGCCAATACTCTGAAAACGGCTGGAAATATCGCAAAATCCTCCAAACACCAGCCTTAAACGCTACGTTTAGGTGTTCTACAAGGAATGGTTATTGGTTCTGAATCATATCGAAAAAAATATTTTCGTTCAAAATTGAACGCTGTTTTGAAGGAAGTAGAAAGGAATTTCGGCACCAGACTTGGAGTTTGGGTGTCTTTCCATACCGCTCTCTTGCAGTCCTGAATATTTCAAGAAAATCTGGGGCGGACAGTTGTAGTAGTCCACTTGTAAGTTAGGCTAGGTTTGCGTCAAGAGTCCGTTTGGCAAATCAAAAACCTTGTTCAAAGCTAGCGAGGGCGATTCGATTTGAGCTTGAGAAGGCGCTGATGATTCTAGCAGGACGTATTCTTTCGAGTGAACCCAATCACGGCTTAGCCTCATTATGGCCGAAGAGGATCATGGGAAGACGGGAGCAGTTTGCGATGATACGCCATATTCGTAGAGGCCGAGTCGAGCGACTTCGAGAGTGCAGGATTACGTTTGTGTAACTCGTCTTGTTAATGTATCGTAGTTCGGATGGCGAAACTCTGGGCGTTGCGAGCACATCACAATACTCTTACGCCCTCCTCCAAACGCTGCTCTAATTAAAGAGGTTATCTGTGCGACGAAAGGTCGTGGTACTACTTCGAGGACCTCCGAGAAGACGTCTTGGTTTATTTCAGCTCACGGAAGGCGACTTTACCTAACCAATCCTAACCTAACGTAGCCTATCTTGCACTGACCCAGCATGGTACAACCTAGCGGTTCGTAACCAACCGGAGGCAAATTCTAGGTTATGTTATCATTTTTTTTTTTATAATTCGCCTCCGCAATCGCTTCATGTAAAAATGCCAACCTGAAAAAAATCTCAATTTTTACAAAGATAAAATCCTGATAACGTGAAAGGCAAATTTCGATCGGTTAAAGGTGCGGTTACATTAGCCTAGCCTAACTCCAAGTCTAAAATATAAACAAAAAAAATAAAAAATACGTTATATAAGAAAAACTTTGCCGGCAAGTGGATTCAGAAGTTTAGCAAGTCATACATGAACAAGGGAATACATCAATGCATTGTAACTTGCTCATAGACACAGCCCCCAATTGCGTCTTGAACTTTGAAAACATGTGTCACATACGCTGAAATGTTTATGTTACGTCGTTGCCAAAGATGTCGAATATTCTAAAATATCAGAAAAATGCAGGGTGGTTTTGCAATATTCGGCTACTTTTCCGTTTTGTAACATTCGGCTATTCTCCGGTTTTGTAAGCAGAGCGCATCTTGATAGCACGGGTCTAACCACCGGAAACAGTTTTCTTCTACAATCACGTGTGTGTAGGAACATCCCATCCACTAATACTGATGGCGCTTCGTGAGGAATCCAGGACTTGAGCATGTTCGTCTTGATTTGGAAGTTGTGATGATCCAGGTGCTTTGTTACCCTAGCGGACTTTCTTAGAAAGGTTCGACTTATTGCCTTTACTTCTTCAAGTTTGTTTTTCCTTATTTGTGCAAACGTACATACAACACGAAACGTCCCACACGAACATGACACGGCGCGGCGCGCACTATCTTTAGAGGGAGATTGTATCGGGGAGGCCTCTCTTGCAAGAGCACACTTGAGGAAACAGCCCTAACGTGAGTCGCACATTGAAAGGTCGGGCCGGGACACCGTGACAAGCTATTTGTCACACTCGCTGGGATTCGAAGCTATGATCACATCGATACAGCGGATGCTGTATGGTGACCATTAGGCCACGGTCGGTCATCGGCTGCGCTATGATTGATCTGCTCATTTCTTGATTGAATCATTGATCAGCGTCAATCCTGGCTGAAAGTGGAGCAGTGGCAGGCTTCTTATCGCGCTGCAAGCCGTTCTGGAGGACAGAACGGCGTACACTTCGTCCGGCGTACGGTACGTGACGCCCGACTTATCGATCGGTGAAAGCCGATTTTGAGTTACGTTCACCTTCCAAAAAGGCGTACCACCTTTGGGTGGGCGTGGAAAGCTTCCGCAAGCTGCCGCTGATGAGCTGTCCATCTACTCTTCGCCGCAAGGTCGTGGGAGGTGGACTTCGAAGTTCAGATTTTGTTCCTGCGTGATCCACTCTTTTTCTACCCTTCTTGTTACATCATGAGTACCGGTACATTCCCTGTAAAAATCCGTACTGTTATCTATATCAACTAGAAATCAGTGCCTTGTAACCTCCGTCGCCGCTCTTTACAAAAGTGCCCCGGGGTGGGCATCTGCTTCCCTCTCTGCTTTCGCGCCATGGTGGACATCTAATTTCTCCTCAGCTTTCGCGCTATGGTGGACATCTAATACTTCCTCAGCTTTGGCTCCATGGTGGACATCTTCTTCCTCAGCTTTCAGATGACATGTTCACGGTACTCGTCAGCAAAACGCTGATTGCAAAATAGACTGGATCGTCTAAGTGTTCAACTTTCGGGGACTTTGGCCTAAACAATTTCTAGTTGCAGACTGGGAAGTGACGGTCCCCTTCGCATCGAAATCGTAATTATTCGCTGCAGTCGGCGTGCATTATGAGCACGAGTGCAATTGGCAAATGTACTGCACACGCGTCTGATCGAGTTGACGGACTGCAGCAAGCGAATCTACTCACAGCTTGCGGACTTCGCAATACCTCGTTCTCCGCCTACTCGGTGCCAAGCCGAGCGACTCGGTGCGACTGCCGGCACGGCTGCCGCCAGGCTACTTGGACCATCACAATTGCCAGCGCCAGTGCCAGCGGCAACTGAGGAGCCGAGGGAGCGTTCGTCAACCATCTTTAAAACAGGGATTAAATACAGCCTCACATGGCCGTTATAGGCAAGCATGGCTTCCAAGACCATTCACAATAAAACCGTAACAACTCCCGTTTGTCTTCTTATGCCTGACTGACTAGGGTTGCTTTGCTAGACTGGGCTTAACTCCCAAACTGACGTGTTAGTCGCCACACAAAATCCGTGGGCCTGGTCCATCTGATTAGAAAGATTCATTCGAACAGTTACCGAAAAAAAAACTTCTTTTTACTCAACAATGACTGACAAAATTTTTAAAAAAAATATTAGCAAGCAGCTGGTATCCGGTGCAATTGATTAAAACCAACAAGAGAATGAATCGGAATCATATTTCGAATTTATATGTGATTGAATTTCGGTTCTGTTCGACATAGAGGAGCTCAAAACTCTATTCATCCCAAACAACATTGTAGCTTTCAGAGATATTGTCGAAAACGGGATTCAGCGAGAGCAAACTTTCTGAAAGGTTCCCTTGTTTTGGGAGCTTTAAGGAACGGTTTTCTTAGGATTTCAGTGGGGAGACGGTTCTAACAGAGTGTGGCCAAGTGCACCACGTGACCACACCAAGTTTTGGAATCAAACCAATCAGCGAAGGCAAAAGATGGATCCCAATCAATCAGAACTGAGGAATTCAAAAGGACCGCTAGAGTTGGCAACTCTCTGTTACACTAGTCTCTCTAGATTTCAGCAAACATTTCGCGGCCTCCTCTTGTTTCTAATTACAAGAATACCACGTCGTTTTGTCTTAGCCTAATGCCCGGTGGTCTAGCTTCCGTTAAGTGCCCTCAAAACTGATTGCCAGTTGTGTTCCGTTCAGAGGCTCCCGTAAATATCCTCCATCGATATGACTGTCATAAAAATACAAAATGAGAGGTTTGATTCTCGGGACTAACGAACCACCTTAGCAGTGTTGTTAAAAAACGTCCCATTTATTCCCAACAATGGTTACGAGCTCAGCTGGCTAGTCGTGCGTCCCTTTCTATACAGTCCTCCATTTCTCTCGCTTTCCGCAGGACTTCTGTGCAGCGAACTGTCCTTGCGACCATAACACCGCTCCTCTATGGATGTCGCGTGCGCGAAACACAGTTATGAGAATTCCCAAACAACCGTTATCTACTCGTGTCTTCGAAATCTATGACGACAGAGCGGCGTAAATCACTTTGAAGAAACCTGCGGACACTAATTATACAGTTTGCGATCACTTCCGTTGCACGGAGAACATCTTCAACTCTAGCTACTGGTATTCACGCGAGAACATCTCATCAACATACTCCGGTCGATATTTCCAATACTAGTAGCTACACTCTCTGTTATAAACGTTGGACTAACCACCTCTAAGATACAGTTTTGGTCACCAATCCGAGTGAAACGATTTCAGAGTGACGCACGAGACATAACTAAATCTTAGAATTACCCACAACAACCAAAGTTTGAACAACCTAGCGTTGTGCAATTCAAAGAACTTGCTTGACCTTGGTCAAACTTTCTGTGGAATAAGAACTTACCTCACTGTGGACGCGTCATTTTTGTAGAAAATTCATGCAGTAAATAAAAATTACACTTTAAGGTAAGTTTTAACATCATTGAAATATTTTTTTTAAAAAAATATAGTGCCTTCAAAGAAGCGAGAATAAAATACTAAGAAGTTCTAGATTCTAATTCATGTAATTTAAGCGGTTACTTCATTACACCAGCTAAAAATATACAAGCTGAACGTTCAATACGACTCAAGTTACGAATACTAGAGTAAAATAAGTAACGAAACTAGAGTTTTAAAAAAAAAAAGACTTAGATTGCTCTCAATTCTTTTTTTAAATTATTTTTTTAAATTCTGAAGTGTGGAAAGTTTTGTTAACATGAGCTCTTTTACCTTTTTTTAGACCAAATACACACGCCCACGTCACGTGTCTCTTTTCGACACACATGTCAACACTTTTTAAAGAAAAACAAAAGCTTTTAGATGCGAAGACATTTTTCTCCGTAGTCTCATAAAATATGCACGCGATTCTGGTGAATTAATCAACAAACCATTTTGTCATTACAGGCTACTAATAACGGCAACTAGCGAATTAAAGTGTGCTCCTATTCAAGGTCTTCTACAGATCACGACCAAAACCTTCTCTTTGCAAAACGGTTTGAATAATATAGCTCTTTCATATTTTCATGAAAATGTACAGATTAATTATAACAGTTCCGCAAACGAGAGAAGACTTGTTATTACTTACGATCGGGTTATGTATACAACTCTATCCTTATGGCCTCAGTAGCCTAGCTCCACAGCAACTTGCAAAACAAAAACTAAAGAAGACAACCAAAAAACAAAAAATAAACGAATACACACTCCTCGACGCTAGGAGGCTGGTTTACAAAAACAAATCCTTAAGGAAGAGGATTGGTAAGCGAAATCTTGAGTTTTGCCTCTTTTCGAGGTATGTGAAGGTCTTAGAAAAACTTCTTAGGAATTGAAGCCATTATTCGATACGAACTTGAGAAAGGCCAATCACTTGAAAACACGTCCTGAGATTTAGAGAGAAATGTACAGTTGAGACGTCATCACAAAATTTACAAAAAAAAAACATAAAAAATATAAAAATAACGCAGAGAAACCTACAAAAAATAAAATCCACTTCTACCGCCACATGGGCAATGCACAACTACCAATTAAATTTGAACATTCACCTCAAAATCTGATACAATCGTTTCGGAATGATTCGGACATTGCTCGATGATGATACTGTAACAGTCCCGATGACAGTGAACGTCCCGTAGGCGTTTTGGCACAAGAAGAAGCAAATCAAGCAAAAATTTTTTTACCCCCTCCCCCCTTTTTTGGCAATTCAGTCTAACATTTTGGAATCTTTATCACTCCTGAGCGAGCAAGAGGATTATCGAGAGGTTAGATCTACAACTTTAAATATTACCGAAAAGACTTAACCAATAGACACAGGAAAAATCAATTTCCTTTACAACCTAATCAGCGTCCTACATGGAGAAAACAACTCAGTAGATTGCACACACCCACACAGTTACCCATCGTTGAACCGATCTAATCTGCTCGGTGGTCAACCACACGGTTCAACCATCAGGTTTGGCCGTCAGCCACCTCTTCATATCAACGCAGCTCTGACGTAATGGGCAACGCACTGCCTCTGAGAGATTTGCAACCGTACTCTGCGGTTACTTGTGCATATACGTCTGGGCCCGCCCCGTCCAGGCGAGACCAGCGTTTCCAACTCGTGCTCGCGATCTCTTTACTCTCCTCTCGCTTCAAATCATACAAAATCAAGGAGACTGACCGCATCTTGAAATATGAATGAGAAACTCGACGATGTTTCACGAGAACCGTTTACGGTTCATTCTGTTTGGAAAGGAGAGTTCTTCGGATGCTGTTCACAACTTTTATTGGCCTGCGACCTCGTATTCGTAACGGAACTTGATGCTTCTGGAGTAACATGGGCATCATACCAAATATTGAGTATGCGGCAGCTTGTGCGAGGCGCACAGGTCTCTCGATCGGACTGACATTAGAACGAGGCACAGGTCACTTAATCATACCTTCGCAGTTGTATTTTTTTCTCCATAATGTAATAGCAAATGAGCAAAAATGGATCAGATCTATCAAAAATCTTTCAAACTGAGAATACAGAGCTTTAATGAGCAAGTTATTTTACGATTTAGCCCCAGAGATTGTTCAAAGTTTCCTCTGTATAAATTAATATCAATTTTTGCCTCGATTTTATTTTAGGATAGTGTCTTGAAAGTGCTGAAAATGCAGGGTTGAGATTACGTTCGGTTGTATTTTTACTTCAAACATACAACTCACCTGTTGATGGGGATTTCGTAAACAGAGGAGCAGATGGATGTCCCAATGAAATACGATGGATAAAAATAAATGTCATGTCTTCAATTTCGGTCTATTTAAGAAGTTTTGATGAATCGCTGCTGGATATGGTGTTAACGGAAGTGTCACCACAAAGGGAGAAACTACGAAAACTTACTGAAATGGGATCCCGCGAGAGCTCTCCTGTAAAACAAGAGACAAAAAAAATAATAAAAATGTTGCGTAAATGATATATTCCAAGACAAACTTTAATTATTCTTGATGGCTGTCAGAAATTTCGTTCTCTCCTCCCCGAAAGGTATGTGCTACTCACTATACCTTACCCACCAACATTCAACAACAACGTTTGTTTAGTGACGACTTGAGAAAAGGTTTAGAGTCACAATTTACTATCACGGTGTGCATTCAGAGCATTTCTTAGATAGCTTGAAATCTTGTGATAAAAATTTGCATAGGAAGCGTGCGGTAAATGTTTAACATCTTAAAAACACCGCTTAATAAATGTGTATTATAAGGGGAGATGCTATTGACACGACTTGGTTATGGCGATCTCTCGTGGTAGGTAGCCATTTCCGTTGGCCCGGACGTCTTCGCCTGCATTTCCAAGCCACCTCAAAGAGTCCTAAGAGTTCCTGTGTTCATTAATGAACCAGCATGACGCCAGTGTCTCGTCGGAGAGAAATAAAAGCTCTTGGATGAAGATTTGTATGGAACATCATCAGCTGCGTAAACGGTTTACTCAATGGTCTTGGTCTTCCTCTCATAACGAATGAATGAAACGTCTACCGCGCTCACTGCCACCCACGATTCAACGAATACTTTAAGACACGAGAACATGTCTTCGATGAAGATTTAAGTCAATATCTTGAACATTAATACATTTGATTTTGAAGCACTTGGACGTTCGGGTTCTGTTTTCAGGTAGACATTGGATGTTCACTTTTAGTACAAGACAACTTTTGCTTGCCCTGAAAGATGGCCTGGGAGATATTTTCGCGCCGAGGTTTACAACAGATATTCCATAGCAGGACACTTTCTTGGTTACACTAAAGTCCTGCACATCTTGTAATTTTTTGGCCTGCTCCTCGTACACGGTTTGCAAGATGAAGTAACAAATTTTGGTTTGGTCTACGAATACATAATTTGCAAGAGACGGTTCTAGTACAAGAAATTCTACAGGAACTACAGTGAGTGCAAACGAAATAACGAGCAACAATCAAGTAATAATTTTCTCTCGAAAACTATTGAAAAATCAATTATATTGACACTTCTTCCGTGTGAAGAGGCATAGTACTTACTGCGTTTCACCAATTCGTGTAGAGCACAGACTCAAAGAACGAATAAATAAGAAGGCGCGCGATAATCAGTAAAATCCGATCTTAACTGCTCTTCAAGGTATTTCTGGAACTCGCAAATGACCCAATCCGGACCAAACAAAGCCCATTAAATTCGAAGAAAATATCAGACATAATTCCTACTGATACGATTTGGGTGTTCTTGTCCTCCGGCCTGACCACACATAACTGCCGCTGATAATGCTGATTTTAGGGTCACACGATGCCCTGGGTTATACACGAAAGGACAAAAGGTTTCGTTGAGTTCTTTTTTCCGGATGCAAAGCAGAGATAAGTAGACAAAAGAAGCGCGTGGCGAGATGTTGCGTGGGTTATGGGCCCAGTCGACTGCGCGCGCCGCGCGGCGCACGCGACCGCAGGTCGACGAGAGGCGTGGCCACATCTGTGGTCACATCGCCCAGAGATTTACTCAAAGTACCCGCCAGGGTACTGGTACTGTAAGTTCAACGGGACCGCAACTACATCTCAGAATTCTACGATTAACCATATTGGTCTGTTTACGAAGCTGTGCTTAGAGCTTGAATTCTCAGCAGCATTCTTCTCCTGTCGTTTGGAAAATGTTTTCAAACATGGAAGTTCGCGGACATTTACAGGAATACGCCGACCCTTTTCAAGTACACTAATGTGGAATTCGCCAAGCTGAATTCACGTTGCAAAAATTTGTTACCTAAGGTAAGGTGATGTTTCGCGAAGTTCCAAAAAATTCCAAAATTAAAGAAGTTACGCTAGAAAAAATAAGGTAACTGTACGCTAACATAATTAACGTCAACATGTTTAGTTCGCTGAATCATTTTATATAAAAACTAATTATCTAGGTGAAATGAGATTCGATGCTAAATAAAGAGAAAATACGTTACAGTATTGGTTTAAGTTTGATCGGTTAAATTTCGTACGGGAAATGCTAGGTTAATAAAATTAGGTGGAATAGCATTTTCGACGAGAAGCTTTTAGCACTTCCTGAGTCCTTAGGTTCAACCCGTCGATTTTCGATGCTCTATTGGCGATTCAAACAGGTACGGCAGCGCTCCTAGCGGCCACTCGCGAACTACCGAAAAGGTGACACAATCGTCGGAAATGCATTGCTGGGATAGGAGTTCTGACAAACCATCGCTT
>Ga0058701_10001066_pt1 | contig 18959 bp, 9 predicted proteins | sample AgamicOrMae_FD_97039 | JGI IMG/M metagenome (GOLD analysis project Ga0058701, IMG submission 97039) | Agave microbial communities from Guanajuato, Mexico - Or.Ma.e | ecosystem: Host-associated > Plants > Phyllosphere > Phylloplane/Leaf | place: Guanajuato, Mexico | collected 2012-06-04
CGATTGAGGGAGGGTGTTGGAAGAACACACTCGTACACCACCATCGTACAGTTCGTATATAAGCGCATACGCGCACGAATAAAGTAGTAGTTCTTACTTAGCACTCGACGCGAAAACATCTCTCGTTTTTCTCTCTATTTCTAACACACCAAACCACACGGCACGCGCTCGGGGTATTTTCGGGCGCCCGCCCAACAACTTGGGGCGAAATTCCCCGCTTTTTCCCGTTGCGCCCCCACGCTCAATGATAGCCCGCCGCGTCCAATTGGCGGCCCTGCTCGCCGGCCAAGCTTCAACAGGTAAGGCGAGCCGCCATCTAGACGCCCACAGGCAACCCAGATGGACTGTCGAGAGCAGACAGCCCACGAATTGTGTCTTCAATCGAAAGCGGTTTCCAACTGTGCGCCGGAAAGGGCAGAGGATTGGATCTCGGCGATTCCAGCCATGAAATGATGTGAAGCGATCGCTTCGATCGGAGCTCATTTCAAGCAAGCTCAGCTGCCGCGCTCAATGGCCGACTAATGAAGTCGGCGAGCTCGCTTTTTTCACCCTTTTGCGCACCGGCCGCGCACCTGCGCCCACTCGAACACCGAGAGCCAATTTGGGCGCCGAGCTGGAGGCGGGCGGCGCCGCGGGAAGCCTTTTCGTGTTCATCGCTCGCTCGAGTGAGCAGAACGCGCTGATTGGTGGCCGGAGGCAGACGGCTGTCATTAGGGCCGCCATTTATGGCCCATTGGTGCCAGTTGGCGGCGCCGGTGGGGCGCGAGTGGCGGAGGCAATGGGCAAGTGGATGCAGCGGGCTTCTGGGGCGATTGGGGGCCTGGTTGGCGAAATCCCGGGCTTTTCACCCTGTTTGCACGAAAAAGCCCCGAATTTCGCGCCGCATCCCAGCCGGCGGGGCTTTTCGCCGGCGCGTGCCCTATCTGCTCGGCCAGCAAGCAGCAGACAAGACGCCACAGACTAGGTCTCGCCGCTAAGGTAGAGCTCCTAAGCTCACAGTGCCGCCATCCTTGTCGTGCGGGCCGCACACAATGTCGCACACAACACGCAAACACGACCCCTCACACACGCCGGCTCGCCTGCAGCTCCATTAGTTGCAATTTGCCGGCCGCTGCCTGGACTTCCGGCGCGCCAGGTCCGTCTGGGCCAGATTGGCGCCGAGTGGCGCGTCTTGGGCCAAGCTGCGTCAGTGTCTGTCCGTGGCTCTGCCGTAGGTCTATCCATGGAGCTGGCTCGTCGCAAGCTCGTCGCAGGCTGACTCTGCGAGGGGCAACTACAGGCCCGCTGGCGCCGCATCTGAGGCCGTGTTCATGAATCAAATTCAGACTGGACGCGGCTCGCGCGTTGCCGGAACATCTCCATTACGCGTCCAACTAATGGACTGTTGGCGCTGGAGTCTGCTGGTGGCTGCCGATCGGCTGCAGTTGCAAGCCACGAGCGTCCAGCGGCGAGCTGCGAGCGGCCAGCGGCGAGCAAGTGGGCTCAATATCGGTAATGGCCATCTTCACGGCGCGTGTGGGCGGCGCTCGAGCTGCACGTCGGCTGCTCGTCGGCGAGCTGCGGGCGCCCTAAGGTGGCCCACCTCTGGCTGCATCCGGCCGAACCTAAGGGCCGCGCGTTGGCAGAGCTTCAGCTTGGCCCCACGAGCGCCACTCGAACGGGCGGCCGGCAGCCAAGCGTGAAGCTGGAGCGCGCGCCCAAAGCGCCGCCCGATCGGCCCCTTTCAATTGGGCCTTCGTTATCGCTCACTCATCTTTATTCCCAACCGCCCGCTGCCAATCTCCCGCGCCCAGTCGCTCAAGCTGAGCTCCGGCCCAGCTCAGCGGGCCGCCCACTGCCCACTGCTCGCCCACCACTCGGCCGGCTGCCAAAACAAACCGCCCAACGGCGCACCTATAAATTAACGGCCGCCCTCGCCGGTCTGCCAGTGCCCCCGGCTGCACGCGGCTGGCCCAAATCAGGCCTCATCTCGCTTGATTTGCAATGATAATGGTGGATCCGCGCCAGCGGGACACTTTCGCCTCCATTTGTAGGCGCGCCTCTGCCTGCCCTTAGGTGCGCCCGCAGGCCGCGCACACTGCTTTGCTGGGCCCGCACTAGCCAACTGCAGTCTGCACGGCCGCACTGCTGCCGCTGGCGCCGCGCGGTCGACGCGCCCCCTGGTGGCCGCCATTCGAGTTACGCGCTGCACGCCCTCAGGGCCGCCCGCAGCGCCCCAGTTGAGCTCGGGCGCCGCCAGAGGGGCGCTGGCGAGCTCGAGCTTGCCTGTGGCCTCCACTTGCTCGAGTTAGCTTGCTACTTCCAGCTTGGCGGACCTCCAGCAGCACCTGGCGGGGCGAAAACACGGCCAGCTCGGCGGGTATTTGGCCCGTGTTGCGGGGAGCGCCTCGAGGCGGCGAGCCAGAGGAGTGTGCGCGAGAGCTGCGCGGTAGACTGTCTCAAGTGGGGGCGGCCGCAACTCAGGCCCAGTTCTGTGGAAATTTCCTCATCGCGTTGCCCAATTTGGCGCCGTCTCGCCAAGCGTCTTTTTGGCTCCCTCTTAGGGCTGCCCGCCTCTGCATCGAGCTCCTTTTGGAGTATCTCTCAAAGGAGGAGATTATCGTGTTCTCCTTGCCGTTTGGGGCTCAGGGCTGGCCAGTCGGCCTCACACAGTCGCTGGGCAGACTGTGTGTGGCGCCATTGTCTTGCTGCCGCCGATGCTTATCGCCGGCGCCCTGGAGGCTAAGGTGCGCCAGAAAGGAGGGCGAGCCTCGTCTCTCTCGGGCTGAGATGAAGGACGGGCGGCATTTCGCATTGGGCGCTCGGCATTTGTCATTGGCCGGCGAGCGTTCGCTGACATTCAATCGGACGCATTATTGATTTATTTATTCGAAGTGTCAGCTCGAAATGAGTGAATCTCCAGTGCATTTCACTCGGCTCGCTCGAACTTGGCGCTGAGCTGAGCAGCTCAGCTCGAATGGACGCGCCCAAGGCCAGCGGACTGTCTGCAGGCCGCAGCTCGACTGCTGTAAAGCTCGACTGGACTGTGCAGCCGCGCGCACGAGCGAACAAACGAACAAGCGAAGTGCGCGACTGCGGCCCCGCAGACTGTCTGCGGCTCGCACAGCGAGCACACACAGCTCTGCACGACTGGCGACTGGCGACTTACGAGAAGCCACTTCTCGGAAGGCCAAAAGGCTCACAAATAGCGCCGAGATGCTTAGAGCCAATTGCTTATGCAAACACTGGCCATGCAGCGGGCCACTGTCTCGAGGAGGAGCAGCCGAGAGGGCGCTCAGGAGGCAGCTGAGGAGTACGCCCACTCGGCCCTTCTTGCCGCCGAGTGGCCGCCGAGAACACTTGCCACACACAACTGGAGGCCAATAATAACTCCAAAGGTCTCCGCCGCGACCTTTCGGCGGCCCTAAGCTGCGCCCGCAGGTGCCCATGTCTCGCCTGGCCGCTAATTAAATGTCCGCCCGCGACAAACAAAGGCCCGCCCGCTCGAGAGTGGCCGCAACTGATTGGCGGCCAGCGAGCAGCAGTGGGCGGCCAGAGGCAGTTGTTGGCCCTCGGGGGCGGCTTCTCGTCGGATTATTGGCCATTGGGCGACCATTGGGCGAGCATTGGGCGACATTTGCCACTCGCCCACCGCCCAACACAGTCTCTGTTTGCCCCCTGGCCCAGTTAACCTTTCCCTTCGGCCAACTGAAGCCGCGCGCCACACTGTAACCGGCGCCCTTTGCCTTGGGGCCGCCCAACGAGCTCGCCGCCGGCGCTTAGGGGCGCCCACTTGAGCATTTCCGCCGAATTGCGGCCCCTTTTTCCCCCCCCCCGTCTGGCGTGCACTTGCATACTGGAGTCTGCGCCTCTGGCTAGCCGACAACTAGCTCGCCAACTGCTCGCCCCTAAGCTTCTCCCGCGCGGCCTGTCTGTCAGCCAAATGGCCTCGCTTACATCTCGATGGGCCCAAAGGTTAACTGCGGCACCAATTGCACGGATTCCGCCCCCGAAAACTGTCTCCAGTGCGCCGTTTGAGGGCGACTCTTTGGGGCCGACTTTTCGGCGTGTCTTGCGCCACTTCTAAGGCCACTTTTCTCGCTCTGTTTTGCATGGTTCTTTTGCTCTCCATTGGCCTCTCGTGCAGCACTTTTTGCCCTTTTCGAACAGGTTTAGTGTGCGAGACCTGCCTGTCTCGGGCCAGTCTCTGGGATTTCGAGTGGCCAGAAGTGGCCAGTGAATGTTCGAAAGGTCGTTTTCTGGTGCATTTTGAGCCCCCTGGAGCAGAGTTCGAGGCAGTTCGGAGCCCTTTGGGCCGGGCGACACTAAGCCAAAAGTTGGCGGGACAGAAAATGCAAAGAGTGGCCCATTGGGCGCCACAGATTGGGAGCGGCCAATGTTTTGGTGCGCCCTCACTTGAGATTAGTCTGCAGTTGCAGTTTGGGCGAACTTGGATGCTTGTCACTGCGCGCAAACTGCCGCCGCGCAACCTTAGGTCGCGCGCACAGTCCCGCAGACTGTGTGTCGCACACAAGCAAGCAAGCAAGCAAAGGCAAAGGCAAAGGGCCGCCCGCAAATGCAAGTGAACGCGCGAGGAGAGCCAACAATGCAACTTGTGTGCTGCAACTTGTTGCGCCCGTGACGTAGCAGCGCCTTTATTTGGCCCTTCTTGTTGTTGTTTTGCGCGCCTGTCTTGTCGCGCGCCTGTCTTTTTCGCGCGACTCGGCTGATGCAAAACTGCAAAGTGTCATCGCGGCTCGTCAGCTCGAGGAGGGCGCTCCTGCCTTGGCGCCCAAGTGGCACCCAAGACGCGCCCAAGTCTCCCGGCCAATCGGCAGGCAGCCCAAATTGGACGCAGCTCTTGGCAGTCTTGGCAAGCGGCGAGCGAGCGGCGCCAAATGTTTTCGCAGCTGATTCGACTGGCGCGAGGCCACTGCTTGCGAGTTGGTCCAACTGCAAGCGAGCCCTTAGCTTAGGTTAGGTTGCACGCGACTCCCAAGCTAAGGAGCAGCGCGGAACAGGAAGAGAAGCGCGAGGGGCCAAACTTTGCGCCGAGTGGGCAACGTTTGGCCAATTGGGCGCAAATTGATGCCACTCGGCTGGCTAATAATGGCAATTAGTCACAGTTTGCGACCACTTTTCGCCAATTAAACGCAACTAAACGCAACTCAATGCAACTCAACTAAATCTAACCAAACGCCAGCTCAACGTCACCGCCGAACTGGATCCGGAATGGTGGCGAGTGGGCGTCTGGGCGAGCTCGCCGAGACGCAATGCGGCCGCAGACTGGGGGCGGCACTGGCTGGCTGGCTGGCTTGCTGGCGTGCTCGTCTTGGCGCCTCGCTGATGGCGGCGATAAGTCGACGAGCAGCAGCAGAAGGCGAGAGACTAGGAGCAGCGACGCTCAGGGCGCCCTTCTCATTAACACGTCGGCTCGTTGTGGCCGAGGGAAGAGACACAGAGACACTGGGACACTGTGAGCGTGTGGCCGGCGAGCGTGCCTGGGTGCGTGTGTGCCGTGTGACGTATGCTTGTGGGCGGGGCTTGTGGCCATTGTGGCCGATGATGAGCAGCGAGGGAGAAAGTTGGCCGCCTTTGTGGCTGGCGGCCGGCCCGCCGCCCGTGCTCTCGGCCGCTCGTTTGCTCGTCCGCTGGCTGCCTGCGCAAAGCTGGCCAACCGCTCAACTGTCTGCCCGCTCGGCCGGCCACTCGAGCACAACAAACGCCCCGCACACTGCCGCTGGCGCCCATTGTGCTCGCCCGGCGGCCCAATTCAAGGTCAGCACGCGCGCGGCCCCGCCCCCTCGCGTGCGGCCCCCTCGGCCCGCGCGTCCCGGTTGGTTCGCGCGCGCCGCGGGCCGCGCGGCCCGCGCAGTGTGCGTGGGCGGAGCGACGCGCGCCACCCAACGCCACAGCTAAGCGCCCGGCGCTCTTCAACCACTGCTCGCCGGCCGCCAGACAAGGGCCGACCGTACAGCGCCTGTAGTGGCGCGAGGGCCGCAAGACTCCACCTCTGGATGGCTCCATTGGCGAGGAGCCAGGGGCGAACAATGGAAAAAGGGGACAATTACGTGATCGCGTTCGGCATTGTGTTACATACACTCTCATAAACAATGCTCCAAAAGATTGTCGCCCAAAGTGGAGACAAAGTGGAGTGTTCGGGCGCTAAAGTGGAGCCTTGGGCCGCGCGAGGACTGTGTCTGGCGAGAAACGGGCCTGCCACAATGGCGAGCCGCAGATTCGGCCGTGCAACAGGCGCTCGCTCGCCCCAGACAGTCCTGCCTGCTCGCCACAGGCTCCACTGAATCTAGAGTCTACAGTATGCAGTCTAGACTACGAAGTTGGACAGAGTCTAGAGACAGTCTCTCGGGGCGCAGTTCAGGTCGCGCTCGCTTGGCAGCGGCCTGTTTGTCGACCCATTGGAGTGGGCAAACAAGTGGGCGGTCGAGCGGCGCTGTTGGGCCGGCCGAGTGCCTAGGGCGTGTGAGCATAGCTCGAGTGTGTTTGCAAGTGTGTGTGCAACTGTGTGACGTAGCTGAGGGCTAGCAGCCAAAAGTGGCGCACAGTCGCCCTGAGCAACGTCACACACCAGATTAGCTCAGCCAACGAGCTCAGCCACACGCACACTTGGCGTCCTGTTCCGTTACTTTTGGCCGCTCCTTCGGCCTCTCTATGGAGCCAGTTGAGTGAGCGACTAGCTTGCCATTTTACTTTGTAGAGGAAGCCCAAGATGAAGATGAAGAAGAGGAGGAGGAGTGCTTGGCGCCTAAGGAGAAGAAGGAGGAGAAATTAGGCTAAATTGGTTCTTCCTTAGCAGTGATGATCATCATTATTGCCGCCGTTAAGCAGGTTCTCTTCTGGTCCCAGTCAATGGTTTCATTTTGGCCTTCCTCTTGGCTGCCAAACACTTGTTTGTTGCCCAAACAAGTGTTTACGTACTGCTCAAGTGAGCGCCAGAGAAACGCGTTTCAAGCTTTGGCCAAAAGCGGAGCAACGTGAGACAGTTGGCGAGAGACTGTCGCCGGGAGACAGTGGATGAGAGAGAGACAGAGAGCAGAGAATTCAGCACCATTTGCTTGCAGGCAAATATAATCATAACACAAACCAAATGATATTCTCCTCCTCACTCCGCTCTGCTCTGCTCCATTCCAGCTCCTTGCCTCTAGCCCTAAACTCTAGCCCTTAACTTTAGACCTAAGCTCCAGCCCTAAGCTTCAGGCAGCATAAAGCTCCACTGCTGAACTCCAGCCCCAAGCAGAGCAGCAGACACACTGACACGCTAGCCGAATGCACGCAACAAACGCCCAACAAGTAACCAAAACAATCTTATCAAATTGGTTCCGCCGAGGCGAGCTTGCTGGTAAGCTCGCTAGAGAACGGGCTCACGGCAGAGCTAAGGAGTAAGCGGCAAGCCAGCCAGTTAGCGGGTTGCTTGCCAGCTTGCAACTGGGCGAAAAGTGAGCTCTCTTTTCGAGTGCAAAATGCACACAAAATGCACACAAAATGCTAATAAAATTTAAACCCGACGAACTGTTTCTCCTTCTCGCCTCGAGACTTGCATCTTTTCTTAGCTTTTCAGCTCTTTAACTGAACCCAATCCGCGCCAATTGGGATGGGCGGAAGACAAGCGAGGCGGATGTTGCGCTCCAAAAAGTGGCAACTTCTTTGCTCTGCTCCTTAGGCTGAGAAGATGCCCTAAGGACTGCTCCAAATTGGCCCATTTTCCTTCCACTCGCCGCTCCTTCTCTCTGCCAAAGCAGACGAGTTGGAGCCAACTTGCGCCCACTTTGCGCCAAAAGTTGGCGACTCTCTCGAGCCGACAACTAGCTCGCCGGCGCTGAGCGGCACGTCCACCGGCGGGCGCCTCTCCGCAGGTCACGTCGCCACCGGAAAGGGCCCCCCTCTTCTCTCGTGCTCTGGGAGAAGCATCAAGTGCAATAATGCAACAAATGCAACAATGAAACAGTCTTCCACAGACTCTAAGCGCCAGAAGACTCCGGAAGAGAAGCCGCCCGTGAACGTGGAGCAACTAGGGCTGGTCGCCTCCAGCCGAAGAAGCTCCACCCAGAGAGACAGTCTCAGTTGGCAGGTTCTCTTCACAGTTGAGGGGAAGATGACACGCGAGCATAAATGTTAGCATCAATATTACAAAGCTAAGAACTTTGCCGTTGTTATTGTTTATCTCTTGTTTTGTTGTTGTTGTTTTCCTTCTCGCGCTTCTTCTCGTCGGGCGCCTCTCAGAGCGCCTCCTTGAACCTGCGCGCAACTAGGCGCAACCAGTCGCACAAAAATACGCGCCCGATCCTTAGGGCTGCTGCACACGCACAAGAAGACGCAGCAGCTTGTGACAGCCAAGTCACAAGCACGGGCACGGCTCATGCACCTTGCGCGCAGGAGGCTTTCAGGAGGCGCCACTTCTCTTTGTTTTGGTCCACACATTTCTGCACTGGCGCCCAAACGGAGCTCTCTACTTCACGTCAGAAATGGTGCAACTCCAATTTGGATATTTTATTTCCTTGATTGATATCCTCCAATTACTAATTGCACAACTCTGGACAGTCTGGCGAGCAGGAAATGCCTCCAAAGAAGAGCCATACTTCCCCAAGGAGCCTCTCGAAGAGCCTGTTGCGCAACATGCTTTCCCATAGGGCAGCTGTGGGAAAATTCCTCCATCTTTTCCATTCTAATTTCGGATATTCCTTCGTAAACAGAGCTAAATCGTACCCAAACACCGCCTTAGGTGCTCCACGGCTTCACCTTTCAGCCTCACCTTTTCCAAGGGGGCCACTTCCGGCCTTCTTTGGAGATTTCGGGTCAGTTTTAGGTTCCGGAACTTGCGCTAGATTCCAGTAGAAAAGCTACAAGTCAGAAGTGGACGCAAAAGGTAAACAACAAGGCCAAACTAGTCGAGCGATGAGGGTCGAGTGATGCTGATTGTGGGTCAATTGTGGGTCTTAAATGGCGGTGGAAAATCTTGTTGACGAAAGACGAGCTCTAATCGAGCGATAGGTGGTCCTCGTCACAAAATTGGGTGGCCCAGCGGAAGTGGCGCCCATTTGGGCTCTCTTTCTTTGCTCTTGCCTGGCTTACAGAAAGACTAAGGATTTCCCGAGCGAAATTGGACTAAGCCAAATGATTTTTTACTCGATTTTTTTTACCGCGGCGAATTCTTCTCGAAGAAAATTATCACCGTCGACCAGCCGACGACAATCGTGCTCTGTTGCGCCCCATTCTAGGCGGACGTCTCTTCTTTCTTCTGCAATTTCTTCTGCAAAAAGAATCGAGTTTTAAGAGTCGAAAATTCTGTCATCAAGGAGAATTTCATGCGGAAAATAATCTGCAAAAGCTGACATCACCGCACGACGTCTGATGAGCCTTGGGTGGCGCTGGGTGGGCACGCCTGTTGCCCATCTTGTGGCAAGGCGGCCGCAGACAGTCTGCGGTGTGTCGTGGTTGGCGGTGGGGCGCGTGCGCTGCCAGCACCACTACGTCGTGCTTGGGTTCTCACTCTTCCTCCTCCTCTTCCTCCTCTTCTTCCTCTTCTTCTCCTCGTCTGCCTCTCGCTTCTGCTCGCCGGCTTCACTTCGGGCGGCTCTCGTTCTTGTTCTTGTGCGGCGACACTCGTGGGCGAGCGCGTTAGGCAGTCTGAGTTAGGCCTGCAGTGTGTGCGTGTGTGCGTGCGTGTCGGCGTGCACCTTTGCAGACTGTGTGCGTGCGTGTGTGCGGCGGTTGCGCAAAGCACGGCCGGCCGACTGCCACAGGCTGCCTGTGGGACGAGCTGGCGGCGCATTGGGCCAACTGCCGGCCGTCCAAGGCCCAAGCTCAAACTCAATCTCAAACTCAAACTCAGTCTCAGTCTCAGTCTGGCCCAATCGATTGAGCAGCAGCCAGCAAGACTAGCTAGCAGGTCCAAGCGTCGAAGCCGGCCCGAGGCGACACTCGAGCGGCAGCCGAGGAATCATAGAGACAGTCTGGGGGAGAGAAGCAGCGTTGGATGAATAGTGGTGAGGGTCGTCAGAGTATAAAAAGACGAGCACCCAGCTGAGCTGCCTAAAGAAGCCCAAGTGAAGTGATTGAGAGTAGAAAGTTGTTTGCATGCAACTTTGTAGCCAACCATCAAGATCTAATCAAGAAAGTGGAGTAGAAAATTACAGTAGCAAAAGCGTGAAGCAAAACAGTGCAAAGGAGTTAACGTTTACTGCTAGAGCACAGGAAGAGCAGCAGCGTCACACAGTTACAATTAGAACACCATCAACTAGCTCCCCAAGCTCGCGAATCAATTGGAATCCATTCAATGCAAGCGCCGGTTTGCCACCAAAACAGCTGAGCAAAACCAAAGCTGAAACAAACGACGACTAGCTCTTCTTCCTTAGCTCTTCTTCTCTTTCAACCACAAGCAAGCCAACCAGCTCGAGAGCTGCACCCAAAGTTGCACCGAAAGCTAAACTTTGCAGCGCCAGTGAATCAGTGAAGTTTGCGCAGTTATTTGCAGTTGTTCGTTTCTGCCGATTAGCCGTTTGGTAAGCCGTTTGGCAAGCCCGCAAGGAGTCTGTGTGATTGTTCGAGGAGCATTGTCAAGATCGCGAAAAAGATCTGAAAAGTTTCAAAAGTCTCAAGCTCGAGAGCTCAATTCTGGCCAAAAGGAAACAGGAAGCGGCCAGAAGGCAAAAAAGCGAAAAATCGAGCGGAAAAACGTTCAAAAACCAGTGAAATCAATCAATGCGACAGCCAGTTAGACACAGTCTGCAGCAGCACTCGTTCTTGATGATTTTGGCCACCACAATGCGTCAGACAAACGTCTTGGCCGCACTTCTCTGCTCGGCAATGCTGCTCCTCAGCTGCCAGCAGGCGGCCAGCTCGCTCGCCGGCCAGTCTCAATCGCAGTCTCAGTCTCAGTCCCAGTCTCAGGCTGCGCTGGGCCGCCTGCTCGCCGGCGACTTTAGCCAGCCGGAAGGGGCCGGAAGCGGAAGGGAAGTGGTGAGGCAAAAGGAGGACAAGTACCAGTGGGTTGAGAACAAGAGTTCGAGCAAGAGGGCGCCTCAGGCTGGCAAGAGTGGCCTGAGGAGGAAGTGGCACAAGCTGGTGGACGAGCTGCTGGACGAGGGACTCAATGCTCAAGGCTCGGCCGCGCTCAATGCGCCCTCTTCTAGAAGGAGACACTCCCAACTGCAGCAACAGGTGTCCGGCGAGCCCGCTCAGACAACTCTGCACAAGCTCAGCCTTCTCGCCGAGCCCCAGCCCCACAGGAAGCCCGCCTTCGAGGCCGGAAGTGGCGAGGGGGCCCCCATTTCGCCCCTGCTGGCCGCCATGAACAGTGGGGGCTCGCTGGTGGGCGCCGGTGGCAAGCAGAAGGGCCAGCTGACGGTGGAGCTGGCCGAGCACCTGGAGAGGGTGATGAACGACCATTGGAAGCTTCGCGAGAAGTCTACGCCCGTCACGGACAACAAACTTGGCCTCAAGGACCCGCCCAACTCGGTCACTGTGGAGCAGTTCTGAATCTAGGCAGTTTGGGCTTGAGCTTGGGAGCCAGAAGAACGGAAATCCGAGTCAATTTCCGCACACAAACACCGCTGGATTGGGCTCCATCTTTTGGACCATCTTTATCTTTATCACGAGCTTTTTCCAAAGCTCGCAAGTGGCTCTGACCCAACTCTGGCACAGAATAATTGGGCAAATTGTTGGACCATTATTTGTCACAGACTCTCGATATCAGCCAATTGGAGGACTCGCGCACGTCTCGCCGCCCCACAGGCAACGCGCTCGCATTCTAAACTCTATATACTCATCATTATTATAAGTTATTTCTTCTCCCCGTTGCAAAAAGCACACACACAAAGACACACAATCACACTCACACTCGCGTACAATGGACACCCGTACATTAAGACTAACAGACAATGACAGAGACAACATCCAGTCGCACGCAAAACCGATGCACCGTCGGCCCATTGTTGTTCCACTGCACTCTGCTGCAACCCTATCTTGTTGCGAGCCATCCCCTAGAGCTAACCACCACCACCATTCAACCGAATCCATATCAACGAAACAAGTCACACAACATTTCGACCGACTTTCTTCTTAAACTTCCCACCGTAAAGTTGAATAGTAGAACCGAGCGGAGAGACACTGTCTGCTGCAATAGGCAGATGGTGGACACTCTCTCTCTCTCTCTCTCAAAGGAGCTCTTGAATTGGCTAACCTACTTGACCCATGGGACTCTCATGGTGAAGATAAACTATTCAAAGATAGAGACAATCTACAGGCAACAATGAGGCGACGCATTGTTAGGCGCATTTGGCTCACAGAAAATCTGCCCCTTCCTTAACTGAATCCAAATAGCCACCATTCTAATCTAACCAGTAACCAATACACTCCCACACATTGTCTCGATTGCTCTCAGTGATCTCATAACACATAGATATATACGAACTCTATAGATATAAATATAAATATATATATAAATAAATATACAGATGCGTACGAATAAACGATCGTAGGAGTTTGTCGTCAGAGAATAACTCTCATAACAAAATAGGCGTCCATTTGTAATGCAAATCTTGTATCGTGGCTTTTCTTATCCTTTTGGATTCATTTAGTCGATGGGACGGTATTGAAACTGTTTTTAGATCATTTAATATTAGATAATTGAATTATCCATTGAGCGGTGAGATTATCCATTGAATTCCTATATCTTTTTTCCAATACTCAAAGCATCATAGGGCAGCTCGCATCGTCGGTAAAGGCATCAGCGATAATCGAGCGTCTTTACAGATTTGCTGCGGCAATGCATGTATAAATAGCCAGCAGTATCCTGTACTGATGAGTTTTGCTCGTCCGAACAATATCGTCGACTATTTAATCAAGCATGGCTTTCATAATCGTTTAATTCATCTTCTTAATGATGATCTTGTCTAGTTCATAATTAAGGATCCGGATTGTTCTCTTTGGCCGGCTCTCCGAGAGCAACATTGTTCGATTGGCTTAACTTGATCTAGACTCAGATGACGTCTCTTGTGGCTGAAATCTATTAACTTTTTGCTCCTGGCGCAAATTATCCTTCTTGTATTTGACTCTCCTATTCTGGAACCATATCTTAACCTGCTTCTCGCTCAAGTCCAACTTTTGGGCCAACTCTATGCGCCTGATCCGAGACAAATACATATTCTTTGTGAATTCTCGCTCAAGGTTCAATATTTGGATGGAGTTGTAAGCGGTTCTAACTCGATTGGCGGCCACATTATCCTTGAGCGATGCCGTTCGAAGATCATTACAGACTGCCGCGTCATTCTTCTCACTGAGACTCTCAGAATCAACACTGTGATTCAAATCAATGATATCAACATCCTCTGTATCATCCTCAGCAAACGTGCTGCGAGTCTCGTTCAATTGTCGACCCTCATTCGGCACTGCCGTTCCAATCGATTGGCTGACAATTCGGGCGCTCGGCTGTTGATTGGAATCTTCACAGTTAAACATGTGCCTCTGGGTATAGATTCTTGCGAAGTCTGCTCCGGATTGCTGATTATCATAACTAGTATGGGCTGATTCTCTCCCAATATCCTTCAAGGGTTCACCAAAATCAACCGTCTCTCTTCTTCCAAAGTAGAGTTGCTTCTTTCTATGGGCTGGACTCAATTCAGTATCCATCTTGCCTGGAATTATTGAGCTGCGATGATTGGGTTCCATTCTTTCCGACTCAAGTGGAAGTCCTTGATTTGTTTTCGTCTTTGAAACCTCCGAACTATGAGTCCACATTCTCAGTTGCTTGGCAGTTGCATTCATTCTAGTAAGATCATAATCTCGTTCGACTATTCGATTGTAATTGTCCAAAAGAGCTAGTTTGTCATGGTTTGAATAGCTATCGATCTTCGCTGCGGACATTTGAGCCGCTGAGTTGGTTGCCATTAAATAGGTTTGATTTAGTAGAGCGTAATGTTTCAGAGCTGCGTACATATTACTGCTCGCAGATACTTGCTCATCCGATAGACCAACACTCTGAGTGCGAGAATGAGTTGATTCTGATTCCACTTGCGATTGTCTTCCAAAGATTCCATTGATTGATGATGTGTAAGTAGGGCCCTTTTGTTGCCTAAGCATCTTGTTAAAGGCTGCCTCAAACTGTGTGTAAACGTTTGAGGCGTTAATGATTGGGCTCTGCTGGGTGGAGATATCGGATTGTTTAAATGATCTGTTGAGATTAACATCGCTGTTCATCATCTTACTTGAACACTCAACAGAGTTTTGCTCCGTATTCACACAATCACATGTCTCACGGCTCGACTGAGGCACGACGTCGGCGCAAAGCTCCAGAGCAGGAGACGTGGCCGGAATTATCAATCCCCGGCGATTGGATGAGTGTTCGGGTGTAGTGGGTTTCTTTTCAATCAGTGACGAAATTGAATACGACCTTCTTGCTTGCAGGCAGTCCCCTTTTTCGTTGCAATAATTGGCCCCCGTTGATGGTTGCCCCGCTTGACCAGCTAGATTTGATGAGCTTGAGCTGCAGGCTTCTTGTCTGTGGACCTGGCAATTTTCATGCACCATTCTTGAGAAAGATTCATCAGATATCTGGCTCCCTCCTGGGATGAGATCTTGTGGCACCGCTCGTTGCATGTTTTGAACCTCAGAGTCGCCATCCAACTCTGCTCTAAAGTGCATTTCAAACTCGCACCCATCAATGAGAAACTGTGGTCGCGAATGGTTTTTGAAAAAAGTCCGCTCGACTCCCATTTGGAGGCAACCACATGGTGGCGGGCTCAGGCCGATTTGTCAATGGTTTCGCAACGTAATCAACTTACTTTATCCGATTATGCGCAATAGAATATTGCGCATCTGCGGACGCATACTCATATAGTGCTGGCATCGACCGCTCACTGGATTTCAGATCTGTTTTGAGTACAATCAAATGGTTCAACAGATTTGATTTTTTCTTCTCTCAATGCGCCTCTTTAGGGGCACTCGGAAAAAATTGGCCGCAATTTCGGTGCCCCACCATAAGGCACGCACGCGCCTCCTTGAACCATTAGAGTACACTCATGTGGCCAGTTTTCTTATTTGATAAATATTGTAACGCCTGATTGAAGCGCTCATTAAGGTGCCCTCGTGGTCGTGAAATTGTTTCCTAGATATTGCACGACAATGGGGAAGTGGCTCTCGAGGGGCTCTCGAGGGGCCTGATTCTTCTTCTTCTTGGGCAAACAGATTACGATACTTTCAGGCGCGAATAATGATTTCATCATTCCGCCTCGAGTGTGCGGAATCCGCCAAATGGCCGGTGCTGACAAATTTGCACGGTTGATATTTTTCCAAATTGGAGCTCATTGCCAAAGTGTAGGAGCGGCATCATAAATCATTTTCTCTCGATTGAACCGTAAATTTTGATATTGCTCGTATCAATAGTTCGTGGGGCCCAGACACCATCCGAGGGCAGGAATCACGCAATGAATTGGTCTGGCAAAGATTGGTCCGGAAAAAAGCAATTGATATTCAAAATCAAATAGCACTCGACGCTGCTCTTTGTCCGATGGCTCTTTTCTTCTTCGGGGTCCTTGAGTTTTCGGTAACCGCAGGTATTGGGTCCCTCTTTATGGATGCCGACTTTAAGGAATAAACTAATAGATAAGAGCTCCTGAATTGATTCCTGCATGGCTCATCGAGGGGGCATTTATGGGAGCTCGCAATTGTGGGATTTATTTTCTAGGTATGCTTTTGATTCTTTAAAATTTTATATTCGAAACTATATAAATAATACCACGATGGAAGTTTTCCATCAGAATGTTCGATGGTGGACTGAAATTCAAATGGGACTCCAGTGCGCTTCAGCGCAAATCGGGCTAGCGAACTATCGCAGATTCGGTGGACGCCGCAAGGAAAAGAACCACAAAGGCATTGCAACCGCTGAAGATCTAGGATGAAGTTGAAAATAAATTCGTCTTTCTTATCGACCAGTCAATCACACGATCTAACAGCCAACTTTGTCATCGACACAGCGGTTCGAACCCTCCATTGGATAGATAGTTTCGAGGTAAACAAGTGATTTCATGTACGACAAAGCCTGCGCGAGATGTGCTGAAAGACTTCCAGATGAAGCACCGAAAAAAAGAATATTCTCTTGCTATGTGCCATCCATCTTTAGACCTGGTATCTCAATGCTTCAAGGAAACAAAACACACTAGATTGTGGAGATCTAATCTTGCCCTTATAACTTGTTGTTATAAGCCTTATCTTTCGCGGAAGACGTTCCAATCAATTTCCATATAATATCATACCTTATCGGATGTTTTTAGCCATTCAAAGCGAGAACCAACGAATGGTCCGATGCGATCATTGGTTGGTATGACTAATCTATTTGTACGATTCTTCACGACCAAGATTAAATCGATTGATTCTTGGGACAGGATAGCTCAAATCGAGCGCGGCGAAAAAGACCTCTTCCAAGAGTATGAAATCTACTGCTCAGATTGAGCCAAGATTGTATGCCTCAGGGAGCTAAACTGAAGCGGAGCCAAGCAAGCAGCGATTTGCTAGGTCCGATCCAATGGTTGAGAGGGTCATTCCGTATGGTTAGCTCCATCATGTGGTGCTTGGTGATAAGCGGCAATCACAACAAATTGTGATTGAAGAAACCTAATGGCGCAAAAAAAATAAATTGTGCGAGTTGACTCGCCGGGGAATCCGAGCATGAAAAATTGCATTTCAGCACTTGGAGAGGGAAGCCAAGGGACCTGAAGTCTGCTCTCGTAATTTCAATCATCCATAAGTTTGAGATTGCAATCTACAAAAGAGCCAGTCAAATCGTTAATGAAACAAATTTGAATTTCAATTCACTAACCATAAGCAGGATGAGTTGGATGAATCACGATCACTAAGTTCTCCCACTGGGCAACAGAAGGACTGAATGTATTCAAAAAGTGTTGGCTCGTACATAACCACCAACCGCAGGCTAATTTGTGGCTTTCTTCAAACTTGAAACATTTTTTCCACTTCTGGCCACAAATTGGATTCTCCTTGCGCTGTGGAAGGTCCTGCTTTGACAAAAGACATCAAATGTCGTAGTTTGGCCATATTTGTTTGAATCAGTCATCGAAGATTAGAAGTGAGTGTTGGGATTACATCTACAAACAGGGGATTCTGCCTCCATTCGCAGATTGATTTGTCAACGCTGAAGTCTGCTGTCCGCTCTTGCACGATTTGGGTCGCCGTTCAACGAGAGCAGCTGTCACAAGCATCACAAAGGGGACTAATTTGTTCTCGTCAATTCTCCATGGCCAACAAGCAAACTAGGCCTACTTGCCTAGTTTGATACGTCAGTAAACAAAAAAATCTGTCGCCTGAACCTGAATGCGAACACCAACTCTGTTTGAAGCTGAGGCCGCCATGCAAGTGTGTCAAACAGAATTACGATTTAAGACATCCGTTGGAAATCTCCTAGTTCCTAACCAAATGTAATCCCCCGAAAGTTGTTCGTAATTGACCATCGTCTAACCCCCGCCTGAAATCTGGTCTACATGGTTGTATTATGTCTCCCAATCTGCAACTTCTTGATCGACCGTTGTTGTTCCTCCCAGTCCCATGAGCTCCGGTGACGGGATCCGAATCTGATTCCTATCGGATACAATCAATTTCTGTTCACCATCTCCGACGGATGAAAACCCGACTACCGATGGAAACATATCAGTTGTCACCTGCCGACATAATTAGTCATTGAACATTTGTGAGCGGGCAGCTCACAGAATGATCTCGAAGGAAGTCGTTCTAGTGGGAAAAAGTCTTTCGCGATGTCCTCCTATCAACATGTGATGAGCCCGAGTATGTCTCTTCATCTGAGCATGCAAGCACCTTATCGCATCACAAGTATCAGCAGTGGCGGCATGAGCCGATACATCCGAAAAGCTCAATCCGTCTTCTGATCAATAAATCAACAGGTGACTGTTTAACGACAGAGGGTGGCAAATCCTCCTCGGATCTAAAGGCGACTGTATGTGATAGAAAGGATCCACGACAATATTGGGAATTCCAAGTATATAAGACAAATCTAAAATAAGCTGATTTTAATTTATTATTTCAAATCAATCTGCAATCGTTTATTCTGAAGCATAAATACTATAATAAAGTATAAATAGGAGTTGTTTTAACTTGTTTAAGCAATCTTGTGATGGCAAATAAAATCTTCTAACATAGAGAGGAGTATCATGGGAGAAGCTCATATTTACTCGTAATAAACATTCTGAGATTCCGCCGATATGATTTCCCTATACTTCTTAAGGCTTCTGTTGGATCTTGGCCATTAAGCTCTGTTGTTGAGGCTGTTGATTTGATTGTTTCTGATTCACTGGGCTCGCTCGAGAGGCTGGCGCTTGTTGTGGTTGGCTGGAAACCGATGGAGCTGCCTGCTGCTGATTAGCAATTGGCTGTGCAGACTGGCCAACTGTTGATGGCTTTGGTGGGGCCGCCGCAACAATTGGCTGGACCTTGTTTGGCACTGAGCCAGTCACTGGGAGCTGAGGTATTTTGTTGTCAACTGGAGCAGGTGGAGACTTGTTCAAGCTGGCTTTCGAACTACCGACAGTGGCCGATGAAGCCGCAGTTGGTACATCGTAGAGGAGGGGAACCACCACCGATTTTTGCTCAGCGGTTCCAGTCTTCTCCAAATTAGCGTTGGGCGAAGATTGGTTGGCCTGTTCAACGGCTGGCGATCCTGGAGCAGCACCAGCCGCGCCGGCTCCAACTTGTACCGATGCTCCACCTTGAGCTGCGAGATCCTTGTCGCTTTCACGAGCAACAGTCGACGAGTTTGTTGGACAGGTGGATCTGTCGCTCATGGTCAATCCGCTACGGTTGATTCCGAGCTTGTCTAGTTTCTCATAAATGTTCTGGCGCGTTGGATTTGAGATCTTTCCGGATCGAGATAGCACCCATATGTACTCCGAGTGGAAGACGCCGCTTAGGAGGCTGTTCGTGCACGAATACACCACAGCATA
>Ga0058701_10001067_pt1 | contig 18945 bp, 7 predicted proteins | sample AgamicOrMae_FD_97039 | JGI IMG/M metagenome (GOLD analysis project Ga0058701, IMG submission 97039) | Agave microbial communities from Guanajuato, Mexico - Or.Ma.e | ecosystem: Host-associated > Plants > Phyllosphere > Phylloplane/Leaf | place: Guanajuato, Mexico | collected 2012-06-04
ATTAAGACCCACGGTTTCCGGAATTGTATTACAGGATTTTGGAGCTGAAAGCTTCACTTATCTTGTGTATCCTAATGTCCTGTAAGAATCACCTATCATATTTAAACGGTTGTAGGTCCAGAGAACTCATTTAAAGTGTTCGAAACAAGTAGTAAAAGTTGTTTTGATTGAGAAAATTTGGAAGTGGTGTATTTCTGGTTTTAGGCGAAATTGAGGTCCTGCTTTTTTATTATTATGATATTATTTAGAAATTCAGTGGACGTATCTGTTGCTTACTAAAAGCAGTCAAGGAGGCGAGAATTGCTCAGAGGTACAACATGTTTTTTAAAAGAATATTATCGATGAAAGAAATTCAAAAATGTGAAATGAGAATTGTTTTGCGAAAACGAATTTTAGGACTGGTTGAAACGCTACATTTGGAAAACAGTCGGGAATCTTAAGACAAATTTTGCGAAATTCGTCTTTTTATCGAGTAGTTTTCATGCATAGTGCTCAATATTAGCTAATTAGAAAGCGAGAAGTCTGTTATTATTTCATATGTATGCATTAATGTATTTACATATTTTTGAGTAAGTTTTAAACTGTAGAAAAAACTTTAAGGAAAGATACCAGGGTATCTTTTAGATTAGGTTTGGCCGTAACTTTTTTTTTTGTTTATATATATATATATATATATATATATATATATATATATATTACTACGGAGGCATCTTTGCAGCTTTTATATTAAACCTAATTACACTGCTCGAATCAGGCAGTTTTTCAACGCTGTGCGAATAAGTGATTCTGAGGAGGCAAAAATCGCGGAAATGTCAGTATTTATATTACAAAATCGCAATTTTCTTATTTGGGAATAGTTTTAATTTAACATTTGTCAATAAGAAAACCGAGAAAGTAACATCACTTGAGAAACACCAGCCAAAGGGTTTTAAAATCTATTTAGTCTCATTTGGAATTTAAATGAGACAAGTTCGAATGCACCAGCTGAACCGAATAAATTAATGCGGTTCTAATGTTTTTAATATTAATGAGCTTTGTTAATTAAGAAAAAGTGAAACCGTTTCATACTATACAGAGAAAACGCGCAGGAAATACTTCTTAATTTCTACTTCCATGTAATAAGGACATATTCAAATAGCATCCGAATTACTTATTCTGTCCCACTCTAATCGTTTTCTTCTTCTTCCTTTTCGGGTCGGTGGCCAGGTGACCCAAACCTGCATCAGAAATCACAACTAATAAAACACGGACAGAAAATGTTGTTGGTTACGAAATAACGTTATGAATTTCTCTGAATTTTATATCAGGTAGGCCTATCATTACTGCTCTGTAAATTTAAAAGAAAAATGTTCTATCTCTTTATTTTAACCCAGTTTAATTTTTGATCAAATTATGCGAGTTAACGACTTACTACCGCGTAAGTTCCTAGGTGTAGTTAAGCCTCGCGCTATGTACCTTGCATCGTTAACAATTGGCCTCACCGCCTGATTGCCGGCGACTTTTAGGTTAGCCTTACCACTTTAAATTAGACTTGGTGCCGTTTGCCTTGTTCTGTTCAGCTTTGTAACGAAAGTTTAAACACCTTCCAAAATTTCAACGTGGCTTATTTTGTACGATTCTGCGAAGACATCTCCCTTTAGTCCATGTTTTGCGTGACACATATTAACTTAAAAATACTCTCGATGACGTCCGTAGCGAGTATTTAAAACAAAAACATCGGCGTTTTGTGCGTTTGGCTCGCGATCATTTATCAGCTTCCTTATCTAAGTCTCGGCTGTGACCGCTAGTAAACCCGAACCCGCTTGCTGGTACCGTTAACCCATTTTTGCCCATCCAGAGCTTAGAAGTTGAAATTAAAAGAAAATATACATCTTTTACCTCCCCCCCAATTTCGTCGGCTATTAATTTTTCAGCTCGTCCATTTTCAAACTTAAGCTAATCGGAGGCTATTTTTTTTTTCACAAGTGCAAAACAAGAAGAGGTTTTCGTGAATGAGTAAATGTGTGCATTGAGTACAAAAGTAGTTCATTGGGATAAAATATATTTACGCGAAAGCTCTTTGGAATCACGAGCGTTTCCACGGAAAATTCAACTGCACGCCACAGCAGACAGTGCCTTTCCACTGCGAGGAATAACCTGAAAATGGCACCTAACAAAGCATGAATAGAAATTATTACGTTTTGAAAATCAACCGAGTAGAAATAAGTACTCATGTAACGCTCTTGAGGCAAATGCCTAATTTTTACCTCAAATCACGAACAATTATTAGAGCAAGAGGAATTGGAAATGGCTTCCGATGAGCTTGAAATAATTAATCAGATAGCAGTTACGGCAATTTTTAAGTGCTTAGCGCTCTGACTCGGTCCCCGAATGAACTGTGGGTTTTCAACCTAGTGAATATTTATCTGGATGACATGTTGCCGCCCTAGATAATGGCGATAACGCGAAGTACTTCTCTATTATCCTTTTTTAGCGGAAAAAAATACCTGAAAAAATCACTAACGGGAATTAATGCGGTTCCGTCTGTGATCCTGCTTCGCCTATGGGAATCCTTAGAATTGATGCTCATGAAAGCCATAAAGCAAAAGTTTACTTTTGACGTAATGACTTAGGAATAAAATTAATTTTCTGATTATAATCATTTAAGAGAGATATTACTGTAACGTTCGGACGCAATACTTTTACTTAATGGGACCCGTCTCTTCCCAATCAGCGCGTTTTAAGTACAGATCTCGTATGAAAAGTACAGTTAACAGTATTCAAGGCAAACATTTTTTCCTCTTTTTAGTACAACATTTTTATAAACGCTTTACCAAGTGCATAGCATTGTTTTCATATTAATCATTGTGTTATTTTATTTTCTTTATCTTTTTTTAAGAGGGAGAAACATTTTAAAAAGTAAATTTGGCATGGCTTCTTTTTATTATTATTTTTATTTTTGACTGATGTTTTGAAAAGTTGATATTTAAACAAAAAAACAAAAAAATGATAAAAATCAGCTGATTTCTCAGAAACCTTAAAAAACATCGCGAGTTATATGGGACCGTATCTTGAATCGAAACGTGAGATAACGATTATTTTTAGATCCAAGATACCCTTTGAAATGAACATACCTGTTAAATTTCGAGTACCGGCCAGTGTCGTTGTCATGAAGAGTGTTGCGAGGGCGATGCATATTGAAGATATGCTAAATATGCCCTTCGGCCTTAGCGCCTTGATCACGTTGCTCCCTTTTCGCCTTTGCGCCTAGCAGCGCCTAGCAGCGCTCAGCAAAATCGGTTGTGCGCCTCATTCTGCATTCGAGTCGGTCGGCCCATCCGGTAATGCACTGCGTCGCGCACCTGGACGACAAAATAACCACTCATTAAATCAAAATGCCGTGGAAATTTCCCCGGTACACAATCAACAAAACATTCACTCCATCAAAACATTTTTATTGTTAGACATGATACCTCACATCTAAAAAAAGCTATCCCTTCGAAATTTCCCATTCTTTTGAGCTTGAACGGGGATTAATCCTCTAAATATTAGAGGATTTGAGAATTTTAGAAGGGACCTACGTGTAACGTCGATTTTTCTTAATTTAATAGGATATATATGTATAAGAAATATCTTTTTTTTAAGGGGGGAAAAAACGCGTGCACAATAAGTGAAGAATTTGCAAACATTCCCTTGACACGAATCGGCTGGAATTCAGTTTAGGCGGCACCTTGACGCATAGCTTTCTCCCGAATAAATGTCATCCAGGAATCCAAGCGGGGTGAACTAACTCAGTCCCAATCCGGCTGGGAAATAATATCAAGTTTCCTGAAACGGAATGCGCGCGATTTTTCCGCGAGTGCGGAGTTTGACCGCCGGTTGACCGTCACCGTCACCCGTCAAATGCCACTTTTTTTCCCCCGGCGCAGCAGCATTTCCCGACGATAACTGAAAATGGATGTGGATAGCAGGCTTTCAATATCCGCGGGTGGACGGAGGGGCCAGCTAGCGCCATCTAGCGGCAGCTAGCGCCATCTAGCGGCAGCTCAGCGCAACGCGCTTCGTAAATGACAGCCGCGATTTCCGTCACACCAACTCGGAAGCTCATCTATCCTTAGAGGCAGCTTCTCTCTGAGATGCATCTAACTCTCGCAATATCGACCCCCACACAGACAGACTAAACACTATCCTGTCCAATCTCTTCGCATCCGTCTAATCTTTTTGCGGTCCGTGATTTCTGTTTGCTACTAGTTCTCAGGGGCGGTTCCACCACCGACTCTATCTCATATTTTATCCTTAAAAAAATGCCGCCGCTGCCCCATGAGATACGAACTCATCAGGACTTCACGTATTTGTTATCCCTGCTCAGGAAACGGCCTATTTCTGATCAGAATCTGAACAGGACCTGACAAGGCGATTGACCTTAAATATCACAATCCAGACCTTGACAAGAATCTTTCATCAGGTCCTGACAAAATCCGCAGGTCCTTATGGTCAGTTCCTGATCAGAAAATTGCGAATTCTAATCAAAACCTTTCAACACTAATAATAATAATTCGATCACGAACTGATCAGAACCTAATCATAATTTTGTCAGGAACTGATCAGAAGCTTACAAGTTTTTATTGCATGAGAAGACATCGTCATACTTGCTATGCACTCGTAGTTGCATCATTGCCGACTTCTTGTGATTTTGTTCGTCCCCAAACTCAGCAAATTAGTGCACAGAACCTAACCTTTTTTTAACCCCGAAGCTGCTCACTTCTCGGCGCCGAGAGTAATGTGAAAGTATTTCTTGAACCTGATTCCAATATGTCCTTTCTGGACTTTCCTCTGCCCATCAACGAGAGGGTGTCTCCAACGCCAAGTTTTGGATATCTAATGCTCATGAGAGAGCTATTTTACCTAGGAACGAAGCATTTATCATACAGTAAAGGGGATACCTGAAGCTGTAGAAGTCATCGTGCTCGTAAAGGCGTCATTTTCGATTAAAACCATGTATTATTTATCGTGGCCAGTAAAGATCTGTTCCCCCACAGCTAGGTGTAGCAGGGATGTTCGGTACTTCTTGTGTTGCCACAGCGAATCCGGCGATTGCTGATTGCTCGTAAAGGGACCGAGCGTAAAAAGCGTTTTATTGGTTGTTAAATTACAAATCCCCGTCGTACAGCATGTTAATTCGTTCGCAGAGAACCCCGCTGAAATTCCGCTCTCATAAACATTTTCTCTCCTTCTTTTTTTCCAAAGCTGATTTTGTTATGATCAAAGTTCCCATAAATACTGTTGATGGAAAAAATTGAGAGAAAGAATACATTTTATTCTTTAGGAATAAAGTTAATATTTCTATGAAAATCATTCTAAAATCTCAGCGGAAAATGCTTTTTCTTTGCAATTCGTGCTTTTATGATGGACGAACATGGCGATCCGTGATTAATTCACCCAAACTTTCCGCGTGAGGAGTATTGCAAGCGTCTCGCAATGTTCACTCTTGATTCGCGCAAGTCTACTGTTTTCAATCTTCGTCAAAAGTCAAATTAAGGTCCTTCTCTAGTTCTTTCCTTACATTTGAGGGTAGCCAAAACCGAGAGGATCAGTGCAAGAGCCACGTTAATTAGTGGTTGCCGTATTACCAAACTATCAAAGTCCACAAATTTCCGATTCTTCGTATCAAGTCGAATTCACAGAATACTCCTCAGAGAAAGCATATGGTGCACAAAGTTGCAGTAGTACAAAAGACATTCCTCATATAGCAAGAGTGAACTTTACAACACTAATATAAACTTCCCCTTAAACCTTCTCTTCAAAACTTTTTGGGATACATATTGAGCAAGGATGATTCCCCGAGCGTCACTAGGCGTACGAGAAATTTTCTAGGAAGAATACCTCATAGTTTTTCTTTTTTAAGCGGCCAATTTTAGCATTTCACTTGAAGCTAAAATTTCTTGTTTTCTAGAAGTTTGAAAGCTACATCGATTTCTTTAAGTGCATTTTGAGTTCTTAAGTTAAGCTAATAATTTTAAGCATTTTTAGAGAGGTTTTTTTTCCAGCAACAAACTGCAATACACCAAAGTGGGGATGTAAGTTGTCATGTCATTTCGTCCTAACGCAGGCTTGACGAGAGTTTTTGCCCAACTTTTTTGTTGCCTACTATCCAGTTAAAATTTTGTAATACAGCAAGAGTCGACGGTAAGATTTAAATAAGCGCCCCCCCACCCCCTGCGATTAAGGCCTAAAAGAAACTTTGAGCACCTCGGAGATACGAACCTCATCTTTCAGAACAGTGTCTTGTCACTGACATTTTGCCGTCGCTTCAAAAGTAAATGTAAAACTTGCCGTACATGCAGTGAAACACATTGCCTGTCCCTAATCCGTCTTTACTCGAAACTAACACGTATGCAACGAAAATCCGTCTTGAAGATTCAAAGACGTAGCTTGAAGTTATTTAAGCTGTCCTTGATGAAGGGAAGCGGTGAATGACCGGACGTCGGGGGACAGCACTTACTGAAGAAATATATTTCATTATAGACAGCCGCATCGCATCCCTCTTTTTAGTATACAAACGCCGTTGAAAGATTGAGTTTTCCCCTTTTTCTGTTTTTTCGCCTTTAACTGGAGTGAGGCACAAGGCCCTTTACCCAACAAAAGTCAACCTTGATTAATGATAACCGCAGGAGATGCGTTGGCGAAGCTTAGCCTAAGTTAAACTAACCCTACGCGGAAGTACGTCGTCCTTAATAATGTGCAGTGGGCCACAAAAGGCATAACCTTTGCTTCCGTGTAAGTTTTATGAAAGCAGGGATCATCACTTTTGTGGCGCACTGTACGTCAATGAGAGGTTGAATCGAGGTAGAATACAAAGGTCGAAAATCCGATTTGTGCCTGTTCTTAATTTCGTTTTTGTTCTTTTTCTCTTTTCGAACTTCTTTTTATGGGGATATGGGTCTTTGAACCCCGCGGGAAGGTGTCATTGACCCCTCGAACCTATGAATCATTAGGACTCCCTTATCAAATATTTTTCGTCGGTGTAAAACATAAGTGGCGAGAACTACATTGCCGATGCATTCTTAACTGGACATGGACATTGAGTTAAATTTCGAGTTTTAAATAAATCTTAAAGTAAATTGAGGGAAGGGCGACGATATTGTTTTCGGCATTCCTTCAACACCTCAGAATAAAAACCACAAATATGATTCGCAATACTTAAACTCACGCGATTTTTTTTATGACCCAAAGACGGATGCTACACAAATGCCATGCTAATGCACAACATTTGTGTGGATTCCGTCCCTAGATAAAAATCTGCGGGGTTTGTCTAAATCACAAATCATTTACGTGGTTATGATTCATGATTTCGAGTTATTTGGTTCCGAAGTTAGGTCACGGATTGGGCGGTCACCAGTGCACCGACAGCCTGTTGGATTCCGGCAGCTGATGTGCCCCTTGTTCGCTTACTTTTGAACGGACTTTAAAGAAAACGTGACGGGAAGCTGGAAGAGAGGGACCTCTAACGGTTCGACACGTCCGGTATGTGGGGAGGGGTGGGGGAATCACAAAAGGTGGGGGAAGTACAAAAGGGGAGGGGGGAGCACAAAGGGGAGGGGGCGGGTCACGTGCGCCCGCAATTAGCGATCAATGAGATCGTCTGCTCAACTGATAAACTACTTAACGCTTTATCGTCGCTCGAAAGAGTGATTCTTGTAACAGTGAAATTCATTGGAAACCAAAGGAAAGATATACTGGACTCAACGGGGATGGATGTAGGCCTAATATCGGCGTAATTTGACAAGAGTTTATAAATTGTAACTAGCTGTGACATTATGGATAGTGCTGGAGGATCACAAATATCCCAACAGATTTTTAAACTAACCTTAAAATCGATCAAGCAATAACGGATAGAAATATTCAAATCGATACTCGAAATTCACGGAGATTAATTTTTTTGTAATAAATATACTGGTCCAACAACGAGAAATTTTTGTTTTGAGAGACAAGAAAAAAAAAAGAAAAGAAAAGCCCTGCTGAATTTTTTTGTTATGAGTCTTTTAATCGAACGCTTCCGGCTCTAGGTGCTTCAATTGAGTAATCAGAGGATTATTTTCACGGCACATATGTTTAAGCATGAGCTGATGTTTGCATAGAAAGGAGTCTGAAATGTAAAGCGTATACACCAAGGGCAGAATTCCTGGCGAGCCTCAATAATTTTGTTAGGGTAGGCAACCTGTACTGCTTAGAAGTTGATGGGGTTGCCTATGCAGACCCCCCCACTCCCGCTCTCCACCTGGACTCGCACACAATAGTTTCCGAAGGTAACTTTCGACCCCCCTTATCTGACTGGGAAAGAAATAGATAATTGAAAATTGAGCTTGAACTTCGTCGTTCCCAAAGCTCCCAAGAAACTTTAAAATTTAAATGAGGAGTAAAGGTCGATCGAATGGGTTTGTATTATCACTTTGGGTTAACGAGCGAGGCTTTGAATACATTACCAAACGTAAAATGCCAGGAGGCACATGAGAGAACTCAACGTATTTTAGAACACTGTGAAATGTGGAGTGTTCTATATTTTGTATTCCACCTTTCATTGCGAATTTGAGTGGAGCGACACACCGGGCACATGATCAAGGTTAAAATATATGTTGCAAAAAACGTTGGACCAGGGTGGAAAACAGTGGTGGAAAATAACGTCTTAAAAAGAGAGTGAATGACTCCTCAAGAGAGCAGGGAGAATATCTCCTTTCTAAGTGTGGTTTCTGAATATAATGTACACTAAAGTGTTCTAAATTTTGCGTGTACTCAGGAGAGGTTTTTTTTTTTTCAAAAAAAAAACATAGATTTTTTCTTTTTCTTTAAGTTTGCGAGATATTTTTATGACAACTCGTAATCAACCAATTAAATTCCCTCCACAATGAACTAAGTATATTTTGAAGTCCAATCAACTAACTCTGTAGTGGCTGAAAATGCATTTCTTGCGTTAGGTTTATACAAACAGATTCTTTAGTAATATCTTTGTTACCTTATTCACGCGATTTTCCTTTTTCGCGGACGGTTTTGCTGAACTCGAGTGGTTTTTGTACCGAATTCTTCGTTAAAGGTATGACTCATTTAGAGGATGAATTTTATGATGTTTCTATCATGCAATAATGAACATCGCAATGAATGCAGCCATTCTAATCGTATTAGAATTTCCTTCGAGAAAAACGAGGCATCGCCAATAGACTTTTTATCCGATCTGTACAGTAAATATCTTACTCGTGAAGTATGCTTCAGGAAGCAAGTATTTATTTCGTGAAGGGATGGTGGTGTTTGTTATAGAGAGGAAGAAGGATAATGACCCTGCATGACCTACTAAATTGGAACAGAAGTTCGTTTTCGTCTGCAACGAGTTCTGCTTCAAAGTGGCTGCTCGAATTACTCGTATCAAGTTGTTGGAAAAGGGAAAAGAGATAACGCGATAAAGAAAGAGTGAGTAGCGCATTCATATGAGGGCCCAAGTGAGGCCCGACCCGGCCTGGCGGCCAATTCCGAAAATTCCACGGTATAGATAACGAGCAGCGCGGCGCAAAGATGGTCCCATTTTGTCGCCCCATCCGTCGAAAGATTCGTTACAAGGCTGTCACGTCCTCGCAGTCTTGCCAACCGAGTCGTTAAGAAAAGAAGAAGGACAGCGAGAGAATCCATGGCACTGTATGAACCGGACTAAAGAATATTGAGGGCCTGCCCCGCCTCCCCTCTCGCCCCATTCATGGGGACCGGGGAGGGTATTCTTTGGATCTGGTTCTGGGGCTCGGATGGAGCAACGTTGGGCAACCCGATTGCACAAGGCTCCTTAGGAAAGAGAGGCGTCTCTTACCTTGGGGCGAGCGCCTTGCCGTTTTCCAGGGTGGTGCGATTCCGTGACCGTGTCCTGGTTCCGGCAACTTGTTGCGTGCTGTCCGGATGGGCGTGGGTTCTATAACACGACGAAAACCAAGTCATTTTCAGGTTCCCCAAACAAACCACGTGGACGTCGTTATCAGGGACCGAGCGCATCCCGAAAGGTCGTCTGCTTGAGCGCAACTGTCTGATAAGAGTGAGTCAAAAGCGGCGACGTCGCGATGGCCGACGCCGAGCGGCGGCGGCGCGCTCCCGCCTCTCCCGCGCGCGCCTCCCGTCCCCGAGCGGCGTACCACTTGGCCACCAGTTCAAGGGAACTCGTCATCGCGAGGAACATCCGTTTCACGAAAACGGATCGGCCACATTGCTTAACAAGCTCGCACCACTCTATCCGCACGCACACGTCTCCCTCCCTGGCCTCGGAGACTGATCCGACCCCGACATGTGGTCGTGCTGAGCATCTGGTAGCGACGGAACCCAAACCTCGTACGGGGCGACGCACTGAGCACTTTTCTGACCTGAGACATTCGCCACTGACCAGTGGCCACACGCACTAGAAATTCGAGCACTGACTAGCTTACACGAGTCTTGTTTAGTGGACACGAGGTGAGCGGGCCGCGGGCCGTGCAGCGATCCCGTGCGACTCTCCGCACCGCTCCGAGACGAGAACTGCGAGAGCGAGCGAGACGGGAACGAGAACGAGCGAGGAGTTGCGAGGCGAGCCGGTGGTGGTGGTCGTCGTCGTCCGCTCTATCACAAGGCTGGAACAGCTCGGGGAGCTGGCGAGGGGGAGGGGGAAGTTCGGGAGGGTTCGTCGTGAGCCGAGCGCGAGAGAAGGGCGAGAGGGGGGAGCCGGCGAGCCGCTGCGAGGGAGGGAGGGGGAGAGGCTACCATAGGGAGGCACGGCGGAGGGGAGGGAGCTGAATTTGCCAGGCCGCTGGCCCGCTCCGCTGGAAGGATGCTGTGTAGTATTGAACCACCTCTCCGAGCTGCGAAATCAATGCTCGTGACGTCATAACCCTCGTGCTCTTAAAAAACGTAAATAATATCGCACTTGTTCACGGTGTGGTAAAAGTCGAAAAACAATGTTCTCAGCGACCAAATCACGTCCACAACCTACACGTTGTCTTCAACAGTCACGGAATAATATCGCTATATAATTTATTTAGCGTGCCAAGGAAGCTGGGGGCAGCGTTAATGAACGCGGCGTCGCAACGCAGTTACAATGACCCTCGCCCCCGGCTACTTTCTGTAAGACATTGTTACCTTAGCTAACAATAGGGTTTACTTCTTACCATTTGCACGGCACATCATTGTTGTTTGCTTAGCTCGCTTTTTCGCAGGGCTGGCGCGAATTTTTTTCGAATAGCCCACCAACCACCCGCCTTTCACTCTACTCAATGGGTCGCCGATCGCTTTCACGTGAGCACCACTTCGTGCCTGGAGCGAGTTGCCCATGTGAGTGACTTACGGATTTCACCCATTATTTCAAGGTTTCTCGAGATATTACCCAATGAATTGAAAAAGTCCCATTTTTGTGGCTTCCACATTTTGCCTCCAAGCCGAGTGGATCGACAGAAGCACTAGGCACGTAGCCTAAACCTAGTTTAAGGTTTAGGGTTTCCTCCAAACCGGGAGTACAGAAAGAGTGACTCTCTAAAAATGAGGTCCTTGGCCCAATACCTTAGCCAGCAGTTGCACTGTACTTTGAACTGGTAGTAAATCCTGTTACCGGGGGAGTAGCTCAACCGGTAGAGCACCAGCGGCTGGAGCTGAGGGTTCAGGGTTCAAATCCCGGCTCCGTTGGTGATTTTTCTGAGCGCTCTCTCTAATTGAGCATATTCTTAGCCTAGTTTAAGTTGTTTCACTTGAGAAAACAGTTCACTGAGGCCACTCACGTCAGTCTCTGCAAAGAAGCCCAGTGTGTTGAACAAAAACAAAACACATTAGGGGACGATTTTTGAACGCAGCTCAGGAAGGCCTGGGGTGGAAGTAAGGACCCTGTTGATCACATTCCAGTTGTCGTCATTAGCTGAATGAGTGGGTCGTATACAAAGCGGATATTGTAAACTAAAACGCGGCGAGCTCTAAAAGAAAATCCCTGCAAATACTCGCCGAGGTGAATCGCTAACGCACAAAAGCAGCTTTGGAAACCCAAGCGTATGAAACCAATTGACAGATTTTCGAGGGCCCCGTGCCCTCCCCCCTCCCTCTACTGGACCCGCTACGTTTCCAGAAAGACCCTGGAAGCGAGCTGTTTCAGATGTTTGCGCCAAACTTGATGCCGCTACTCAAAGAATGTAACTGCCTCTGAAAGGTTCAATTAAACGGGAGATCGCATTAATGAAAACCTCATTAACTAAATACCACTGCCCAAAATTAGAAGCTGTGTCAACATCAATCGGCCGAATTAAAAATGCGATTGCTTCACGTGATTTCTCGTGGCACTTGCGCTGGAGCCCCCTCCCTCGGAGGGAATTCGGAAAATCGGGAATTGGGTTACGATTAAGCCGCTAAAAACCGCTGGCAAGCCCTGCCAGTTGACGGTCTTTAAAATTAAATTTCCTCGCACGATCTTTGCTTAGCTTATAGCTAAAAAAATCATTAAAAAAATTACATTTTTTTCTGCGTGTGAGACCATGTCGCCAAGTCAAATATCTGTTTAATATTGTCTGCTTTTTAAATTTTTAAAATAAAAAAAAACCCTCAGGTATTTCTGTATACGCCATTAAAACAGTTTTTTTTTTAATTCCATTTTTTTGCGTTTAGTTTTTATGGTCTGACAATATCTCAACCTAGCCTTACAAAACATCCGACACTTGTCAGTTTCAGCTAACTTCTCTCTCTATTTTTCCTCACGGAAGTGTAATTATTTCCACTGAAAAAATCGTTTATTTGCGCATGATTCTAACAAATAATTCGCTTCAAAGAAGGGCGGACTGAAAGAATGCAGACCACGATAATTGGGTTATGCCCCTATGTCGGCATGCACCTTTCCGCTGACATGACGCACACACTGCTTCTCTCTCTCTTCCACTGATTACGCACCGTGGCCCGCTCTGCGGCCAGCTGCAAATTGAAAATAGTTTACAACCGTGGTTTCGGCGGTGAATGTACTTCCTACTTTCTGTCTGGGGCTGTACTTTGCTCGAAATGACCATTGAATCGAAGCGTATGTTGTGATATACTGCACAGTGAGTTGATTTCCTCATGCTGTGCCACTATCTCAAATCCGGTCATTAACCTGGGTTCGCCATAATCTCTCTAGGGTATTCATATTTTAATATTTTTTTCTTTACCGCACGGAGAAAATTACTTTGTTGCTTCAACAAAACGTTTTGTCAATATAGCCTCAGCTAGTTAGAATTGTTGTGGTGATAATGTCACTTGTTACGGCGACAACTGTAATTGTTGCGGTAACAATTCATATTGTTGTAAGAAATGAAATTGTCACAACGACAATTCAGGTTTGCTGAGACTATATAAACAAAACGTTTTGTTGATGCAACAAAGTCATTACCTCCGTGAAAAGGAATGCGCGCTTCTATTTTTCCCAGGTACTCAACGCCATCTAACGGTTTTTCGAAAAGTCGATAGCGTAGTTTGTTATCAAAAGTGCCTCGTAATCCAGAGTATTGATAAGGAAGTAACCTAAATGAAGTGACATACCCAGCATTGGCAGCGTTTCAAGCGGGCGTTTCGGGTTTGGAAGCAATTTTATTGGCGTTTGGTGGTAACGTGTGTTTTTGCCGAGTTTTGATCTGCATGTCGACTCTTCTCTTCACCTGCCCCTACGTCCCATCCGACCGGCGTTTTTAAACCTCCTTTAACCTGTCCCTGGACCTGCCTACCAGAGATAACGTCCGTTGCTCCGATGCGGGTCGCAATGTTAGCAAACTTTGTTTAACTTTGATATCACGAAAAACAAGTGGCATTAGCCAACCGAAAGAAATAGCCGCTGTCCCTTCATTTTCCGGATGAAAATGAGCTGGCCTCTTTGCGATGTTGGCCTTTATAGCTTTCCCTGGCAGAGTATCTCGTTCACGTAAACATCCATGGTGGAAATAAAAGGTTCCTAGGTGGGCTATTAGCGTGTTTGATCGAACGTGGTTCAGGTCGATATGGCGGAGCGGCTGCGGCCGCGGCGGAGCGGCGGCGGCGCGCCGGCCAATGGGACATAAGCACGACGCCTATTGGCGGCCTGGCGGCCCGCCAACGCAACCACACCATAGCCATTTCACCTCCAACTCTCTTATTGGTTGGAGTACTTCTTGAATGAAATCACCGCTCACCCACCTGTCCATGGACACACCTCGCTGGCCAACCCGCCCACCGCTACCGCCTACCTGTCATGGACGGACCGCCTGCCATGCGTGCACCGTAAATCGATACCTTTACTCAGTGGGAATCCAGCTGATAACTTACTCTTAACCAGAGGAATTTCCTTCCTTAAAACTTCGGAAATGTAGAGAGCTTATAATGCGAAGGCGCTTAGTTTGAGAGAAGCGCAATATAAATCGCCGTCTTGGTTCTTTTAATGGACGGAGGTTAAACTGATCTCTTATCGGCTTGATCGTTATCTCCAGGTATTTTAAACCCGTTCGACCGTACTTGACGTCATCTAGGCTGACCCCTGATAAATGGTTTGTCGTTTCAATTGAGTTTACTTTCCAGCGTCAACATTTAACTCAACATAACTTCAAGCCCAAGCTTACCTTGAATCTAATTAAACTTAACGAAAACCTAGGTTACACAGTAAAACCTAACCTCTGTTTAAGGTAATCTTATACCTGTTTTAGGTATCAGTAAAACAGGGGAAGAGCGTACTTGGGCTATTTTCGAAGATACCCTTAGTAATAACCATATCAATTGAGAGCACTCGACAAGACTCTTTCATTAATATAATTTTGTAGGTATGTTTATCTTTTCAAGTAACCAAATTACGCTCTTCGTCTGCCTTACCCTCATAGCCAAAAGAAGGTTAGGGTCTACTTTAAACAGGGGTTAGTTTTTACGCTGTATCTCCAACATAACCCTGTAAGCCACTCCTGACCAAAATATTTACCCAGCAACAAATGTGTCTCCATATTTCATGAATTTATAGTAAAAATGTCCTGAAATAGAGTAAGCCTGATTCAAGAATCTTTTCAGTTCCTCAATATCATTATAAAAAATTTTGACCCAAGTTTGTTTTTTTTTACCCAATTTTTTTGACTTATTCTTTTAAATAAATCCATAACAGCCCAAAAGTATTGGGAGTGAAATTTAGCTTAAGAGAAATTTGAAGGATTTTTCCCATTACATTACGCAATGTTAAGCCTTGGAAAATGCCTAAATTATTAAAATTCAGGTTTCCACAGGGGTGATATTTTTTTAAGTTGTGACAATACTGAACTAAAAAGATCCTCTAATTTTTTTCTTATTTTTTTTTGTTTCCGAACGGCATCGGTTGGTGGTAGTGGGTTAAAATTTCTTAGGCCTATCCTGGGCCTAAATCAGATAACCTAGCCTAACCTAACGTTGCTGTGGATCTTTTGTCTCGTTGACGGCATATGAATACCTCTGAGGACTTGAGCGAGTCGGCGTGTTGTACCAAACAAGATATCGCCCCCCCTCCCCTCCCCCACATAAAAGAGAGGAAATGACGCTGGCGACCGCTGATTGGAATCCTCCCTCCCTCTCCCCTCTCTCTTCCGCCGCCGTCGCGTGCCCATTCGCTGTCTCTCAGTAGGTTGTCGTGTTCCGGCTGATTGTCATCGATCAAAAAAACGTCACTCCTCGCACCCACAGAATTATTTGTTTCGCCGCAAAAATATGCTGCCTTTTGCATAAAGAGACGCCTCTTCTCACTCCCACCTTCAACTGTTTACGCTGTAATGTAAATTCAGTGGAATCGGCAAACCATTAATCAGTTCCTGCAAGGGACATGCCTTCGCGGAAACGACAATCTTTACTCGCAACGACGATGTTTGAGATTATGTTGTCTTGAATGTATTAGGCGTAAATTTGCGCGGAGTTATCAACAAGTAGCGGGCCGAAGACAGCCGAGGTTTGCCGAAGAAGGCCGAGGGGCGGACGCCGTCGGGATTCGCGTATGACGAAGCGTCTTGTTTTGGCGGCCGAATGACTCAAGCGAAATCCCGCCAATTTCTGGCACCCTTCTGTAAGCCTCAAAGTGATCGGACATGAGTCGAATGTTTGTGTTATTCGTAACATCAAAACCCGGCTACAACGCTCATCTTTGTGTTCTCATAAGTCCTCACTGATATCAGCACATGTTTATGGTAGGCCTCTGGTTTGGGGATTGAAGATAAAAAGAATGTGACACAGAAAGTCGAAGTTTATTCACGTAAACTTGGTCATTACTCAAGAACTATTCTAGATAACTTAGTATGTAAGATATGTCGATAATTCTCCAGCTGAATAATCCATCAATGGGACTAATTACTACCCCTCCTGCCATCTGACTTTTCATTTGAAAAGCGAGGCGTACATATCAGGGAAACCCAGTGGTCATTTTTTTTTTTTTGGTATGTAAGAATGAGGGATACCAAACTAATAAGGCATCTTCTTGCGTAAAAAGTTAACTGCGTTTAAATTTGAAAAACTTGCGAAATCTGGCAACACTGAATCTTGTTTAGTTTATAGGCTCTTATTAACTAGATATCCGTAAGGATACATGGCCTCTTCTTACATCCACTACATCCTCTACATCCACTTGAAAAGCTCGAAGCGGCAATAGCTTTACATACGACTATGTGTGGGACTGAAAAAGTAACTGTAAGCAAATTGCAAGCTTTTGCAAGAGAGCTTTAAAGCTGTCTTGTTTTTTTTTGTGTAAGTGCCCCTCTTTTGCGAGCCCTGACTAATAGCGACGCTGAGTGAACATCCAAAATCCAGCTTGCTTTCCCACAAAAGAGATATTTTGGGGGGATATATTATTATTTCATTTTTTCATGGACCTCGTGTTTTTAATGCATTGGCAAAGCATTTCTATTCGGCTTGAAGTTTCGTGGAGCGAGTCGGGGAACGCGACGAGCTGCGATATGTCGCGAATTTCAGCAAATTCAAATTGTATTTGTTTGGGAGGCAATGGCGCGCAAATAATCGGATATGAGTACGCATGAATGGGAGTGGGGTTATCAATGAACTGATTATACTCTACGATGGGGGGGGGGAAGGCTTGATACGCCGAACGATCGCTTGTTATAACAGACTGGCTTACCCACACAAATTTACACCTTAACTGTGTTTTATAAATTCGCTTCTTTAGACCCAGTTGTTATCGACCTTCAGTAATGACTAATGTGGTAGTTCTTCAGCAGTTTAGGTCGCCTTAAACCTTTCGTAGACCTATAGGTCTACGAAATTATAGTTTCCTAGTAATTGGTATAAGTCCGCTCAGTTTACACGCTAAAAACAATATCTGTTTGAGGTAGTCGGCCATACCTGTTTTAGGTATGAAGGTAAAACCGGGGAAGAGCTTAATTGGGTTATTTTATAAGATATCCCTATGAACAACCATATCAATGAAGAGCTATCGACCCTTTTGATTGATACGGTTGTTGATAAGTTTATATTAAAAATAACCCAATTACGATTTCCCCCTATTTCGCCTTCATACCCAAAACAGGTATAAGGTTACCAAAAACAGGGTTAGTTTTCATGATAAAATCCTTCTTTAAAAAGTTATGTTTTTAATTTTAGATACAAGTTTGTTACTCCTCTTTTTTATATTTCAGTTTTGGAGAACATTTCCGGGTACTTAAAAGGGTGATAGAGCGCCACTTAAAACGTCCTTTATACAGCAAAGAACATAGTGATCAAATATTCTGCCCGGTCATATGACGTTTTATGTAAAAATAAGTTTGGGGAAGCACTTAGGTGGTGGAGGCGTGCAAAGGTCATTTACGGTGGAAGGGGGTTGCTCAGTCAACTAGGAAAGGTCGGGACTTCACCGCCTCCCTATTTTCATTCCACCCCTCGCGGAGCTAGTTTTTAGTGTTAACGCAATTTCATAGCCTTTTAAATTGCGTCCAATTGCTGTTTGGATTATAATCTAAAGCTATGGGACTGCTTTTATTGGAAAGGTTTGAGGTCATTTTTTTATCGTTAACCTTTCTCTACTGTGCCTGATACACTGGATATTGCACCCCTTGTGTTCCACCTTTCATCGTACATCCAAGCGGATTTACAGGAGACACTTAACCTAACTTAAGTTATCATTGTTATGCGATTCACTTCAATTAGATTTTCTCATATTACAGGAGTTTAACGCATATTGAATAATAACAGCAAGCATATTGATTGACATTCGTGTTTCCACCTTTTTACAGGCGTATTCATCGGATAAGCTATAGTTTTTTCTCCCCCAAAAAATCCTTGTGAAGCAAAAATATTTTGCTAAATATATCGCAATTCGGATTTCGTTCTCAGTGAGAGATGAACATTTTTTGATTGTAAAAATAGCATTTGAATTTTTTCTTTTCCATAAATAATTAATCCCCTTCAAAACCGTTCAGAATGTTTATATTTACTTTAAAGCAATTGTCATACATTTTAGTATCGTATACAGTGTTATTTTTGCACCTGATCCACTCAGTTAAAAAAGAATACATGAATCGGATGTGTGTTAAGGCAATGTCTCATCCATTTTTCTATAGCCTAACTTGAATGCGTTTTCTTAGTGCTATGCATATTGGATGCAAGATACTGAAAACAGGCCGCTGTTTGACGTATTATTCGTAGCGATTACAGGAAAAATCTCACGTACGCGAATCTTCAATTAATTTTCCAAAGCCTCAAGAAAAAGAAGAAGAAGAAAAACGCATCGGTCCAAACTTTTCCGGGCGAAGTTTCAAGGCGTCTGCAAGGTAACGACTGTTGGCGCGGCCTGCTACACTTCCCGCCCAAATCGTTCGTCGAAACGCTCTATCTGGAAACATGAGCGAAAACTGGTCGTTGGGCCAGACATTGAAGCAATGAGGAGAAGAGTCTTCTCGTCAAGTTTTCCAGTTCTTATCTCTGTCATCGACTTTTAACAGAGTAGAGACGAGAGTTCTTGTGTTTGTTTTTCTTTTTCTTCTTTTTGAAGCA
>Ga0058701_10001068_pt1 | contig 18927 bp, 9 predicted proteins | sample AgamicOrMae_FD_97039 | JGI IMG/M metagenome (GOLD analysis project Ga0058701, IMG submission 97039) | Agave microbial communities from Guanajuato, Mexico - Or.Ma.e | ecosystem: Host-associated > Plants > Phyllosphere > Phylloplane/Leaf | place: Guanajuato, Mexico | collected 2012-06-04
CTGCCTACGTTCCAAAACCCCGTAAATTCGACGTAACGGCCACGTACCAAAAACTAAGGTTACGTAGCGCACGTAATTACGTACCTGCCACGTAGTTGTTACGTATCACTCCTGATAGGGTATTAAGGCCTTTTCCAAAGCTTAAAATTGCGTATTTCAATGTAAAAAATCCTTTCAATTTCTCTTAAGCTAAATTTTACTCCATATACTTTTGGCTGTTATGGGTTAAAAGTCGATTTTTCACAACTTCAGAGTCTGTTTCAATAATTTTCTGTGTGCCGTGAATTAGTTTATAATGCAGAAAAGGATTTCGTTCAGTGTTTTCCGAATCAAACAATAAAGTGGATGAGAAAAGTACACATTTCACAAGGGAATCGGACATAGTAAGTTGTCTATGAAAGTGATAGGGAAAATGAGGATGTGGGTTTCGTGACCGCCCCATTGGACTGTCTGCGTGATTGCCACAACATGTCACAACAGAAAACCACTTTGTGTCCATCCCTCGAACACTTCCGGCACGATACGCTCTTTTCCTTATAAAGTACGATTATAATAATGAACTCTAATAGATTATATCCATGATCTATGTACATATGGGATCGTATGAAACGATAAATGACAAGACATTGGAGAGGGAAAAATAGGATGCGTGTGATTTGATAACGTTAGTTGAAGGTATCGCGTTTGTTCATTAGTAATACCTTAACACGATCGGACGTCAGTATTACTGTTCGACGTGACCTCAAACTGCATTTTTTTAGTTATTTCGATTCAAAGAGACACTAAAAATGATTAAAAACGTTGTGGGTTGCCTCATAAATAAACGTTCCGGGAACACGAATGAAAAAGGCGGTTATCGCCGATTGAGTTGAGCAATCTTTCCTGCCGAAGTTATGCCTCTTTTTCTGGGCGTTTACTCGAAGTATAAAGCAACAAAGAAATATTTAATATTTTTTAGTATTTCTCAATAAATTACAATCGTAATAACCTAAAAATTCAAAAATAAAAAGTTGGTCAAAAATCGTAAGAAAAAAAAGTCTGGGGATAAAGGCAAGCTTTTTTTTGCCAAAAAAAAAATGTTTGTGATTTTAAGGCCATTAATGTTGTAATTTATCGAGGGATACTAAAAAGGTTTGAAACCTTGCGTTTCTTCATAATTTAAGGAAACGCCCCGAAAACGAGAATGAGAGATGCTTATTCTCGCCGTAGAAATTGAGCCAGTTTTCCTAACAGAACTGTGTAATCTTTAGGGATAAGCGTTTTGACTAATATATGCACTATTTGAAGCGCTCTCTAAACAAAATGATACAAATTTTATTGTCAATCAAAGGGGCATAAAAAGAGCATTCTGTTGATCCGTACAGCAGCTATTCAGGAATTATCGCTAGAACTAAACCATTTTAGAGTCGCACTCACGTTTTCGGTAAAGAGAAAAACGGGGGGCATTCGATAGCGCCAAAAACCACAAGCGCCAACGCCGCAAGCGCCAGTCCGTAACCACCAGACGAGAAAAGTCGCGAACGCCAAAGTTCGTATATGTTAGGTCAGGTCAAATTAGGTTAGGTTAGGTTAAGTTAAGTTACGTAAGGTTAGTATTGCGGTTAAGACCTTTGGCGTTTGCGACTTTACTCGTTTGGTGGTTACGGATTAGCGCTTGCGGCGTTGGTGCTTGTGATTTTTGGCGCTTATTACAGCTACCCGAGAAAAACAAGTTGGTTATAACATTGAATGTATTTTTGAGAGATGGATCGTTCAATGATCATATTTTAAGACAAGATGGTTGACCGTATTGTCAAAAGGACACTTTTCGGCGTATGCAATCAAACGACACATTTTACATAAACGGAGGCACGAGCAAGCCACAAAATATTGCGTGTCTTGACTGTGACACGGCCATCCGTTCTCATTACACTTCCCAGAATTGGTAAAACCATACATGGTGATAAATTTTATTTTTACGCGGTTATCTTCCTCTTTGCCAACAATAAACCTACATATTTAAATTTAGTGGGTCGGCATAGAAGACCTTCCCTGAAATGGTAGCGCCCTCGGGCTGAGCTCTTGAATACGTAAGGCTTCGGTCGATAAAACTTTGCCTCTGTTCATTTTAAAATAAAAGCCTTTATTTTGCAAATCGCGAGGCGACTTTCCGTTCAGCTGCCGATGAGTGGTCCAAGAAACTTTGCGTTGAGGTTATCTTGTCTTACTTTAATCGAATCTGTACAAGGAACATCGAACATTCAGGATATTCCAGCGCTTCCGACTAGTGAAATTCATTTTTTTAAAATCAATATAAGGAGTTAATGTCTCAAAATTGACAAAGTTGTTGCTTTTTCACCGGCCATTGCCCAATATGTTCTTCATTTTTGTTGTTGTTTTTTATTTTCACAGTTATAAAACTTTATTAGACTAAAAAATTCAAAAAGTTAAAAAAATCATTAAGTCGCTGATTTGACTCACGTTTCCACAAAATGGAGCTGTTTTAAAAGTTTTTTCTTAAAAAAATAACAAAACGTTGCATTATCGCCAAATTCGTCGAAATTGTTTATTAAAACCCAATGTTTCCTTAAAATAGCTTCTTTTTTCACTCTTCTAATCTCAATCAGACGCAATCAATCATAATGCAACAAATTGAACGCTATTTGAGCCCATGCATATTTCCCAACTTAAGAATCTCCGTAAAAACGGAACGGTCAAATTTTCTCTTGGACTTCGTCATACGATAGGCACACACATTTTAAATTAATCCTGAAAATCTCAAGTCTTTATATAATTGTAGCCCATTACGCTGGATTATCCTTCAATTTAACCAACGCTTTTCTTTTTCTTCGTTCCAAAACCACATTAATTCACACTTAAAAATGTAATATTCCTTTTTGTTACATCATAGAAGCTGATGAAAGTCATTAATCAGCATTCAATCATCAGTATTAAAGTTTCCTATCTTTTTACCTAATGAAAAATTTGGAATTTTAACCTTCGCGAAAAATTCCACTTGTTTTCGCGGAAATCCGATTCTTAAAAACAAGCATGAAATCAACTTTTTGCGATATTTCTTATCAGGTTACGCCCTATCATTGGGGTAATCGTGTAGATTAATGGAATTGGCGAATGGAAATTCGGTGCGAGCAGTGCGGTGGGTTTTCTTTCAAGGTCTCGTTGGGGGGCGCTTTCCGCGAGCTCACCTTGCGCTCCGAGGAACGCTGTGATATGGGAGCAGCTTTGCCGGCCGGCCCGGCAGAGGCTGCGGACCAGGCCTGCCAAACAAGAGCCGCTCTTTGAACAAGGACACCGGCTTGCAATCAGATCAGTGCTACCATCACAATTTCCACGCCGGAAAACCACTTTGTTTATTTAAGAAGAAGCTTGTTGCCTTAGCCCAAGTACAATCTGTACTCTTTTACTCAGTAAATGACTCTGTTTCTGTATGCTTTAAGGTCAAATGGTAATATACTGGATGTTCCGGAACAGTTTTTCTCATAAAATTTTCCCTTGTGCTTTCCGCGTCAAACGGCATAACACTGGATGTTTCTGAACAAACTTTCTAATAAAATTTTCGCGCATGCTTTCTGGGTCAAATGGTAATATAGTGGATATTCCGGAACAGCCTTTCTGATTTATTTTATTTTTAATAATACGTTACATGTTTGGCGTCCGTTTGTTAGAATCTGGAGCAACCCGTATTTTTGGATTTGCTCGACAAATAAGAAAGCTTTCAATTTTTACTGAGAGTTTTAATACTTTTCCAGCTTTATTTTTCGTTATTTCAAAAAAGCTAGAGGCTTCTTTTCAGAGTTGGTCTGGCATTCTGAGACGGAGAGAAACTCCGTTTTGTGCGCATATTTTATGCATACTCTTAAATGTGCAATACCTCTGCCAAGAGAAACATAGAAAAGTTGAGCGAAGTTTGTCACACATTGAAGCCAAGTACTCATCCATAATTGATTATCAGAACAGCAAAGTTCTGGCACCGATACTCTTGTCACTGCCCTTTTTAAGTTTTAATTATTGAAATGTAAAGTATATCCCTTTTAAGTATTACCTTACGACTTTTTTTTTCTCCTGAGAGGATGTCAATCCGTGTTGAGCAGTGCATTTTCAGCTCGTATTAAATTCTCAAAAGCGCATGGAAACATGTCGACATGCATAGCCGCGTAATAGCGTGAGGTCTTATTCCGCTATCATGCTAAGGGTCTTATCGCACTCGAGGAATCGCCCTAGAATGCGTTTATTCAAATTAATAGGAGTTATATTTTTAAATTATATAATCTCATCGATTTTTTCATGGTAATTTTTTATTCCGGTTAAAGAGACCTGATAGCTGTTGGGCCTTTCTGAAGGCGGCCCATGCGATTGATTTTTGACGCTGGATTTGCCCTCACCGGTTAAACTTTTCATCACATTATAAGGAGGGTCTGTTATGGCTGCGTAAGTTAGTGTCTTGTGCCTCGGTCCGTTGTCGCTCCGCTCAGAGAGGCCTGATGTTCCGCTTCGCTGCGACCCCGCTTTGCAACCATCAGATCACGTCAACCTAGGTTGAGTCAGGTTAGAAGTACGGTTATGTACACCTATGTTAGGTTAACCAAGGTTAGGTTAGGTTAACCGAGTTCACTTGGTTAAATGGGTGCCTTATGCGTTGTTCAACTCGGCTGGGTGACACAAGGTAAATTAGAAAAAGTTGGCAATTCAATTTTCGAAATCTCCAATTCACTTCTATGCAGATTCCGAAAAGGCTCCAAAATTATACCGGAGAAGAACCACCGCAACTTTTATTTGAGAGCCATCGAAAGATCGTATTCAATCCCATGCATAAAATATGAATACTGAGAATGATTTATCAGTGGTTCTTGAAGGCGAAGTCACATTCTGTGAGGCCTTGTACCTGTGAAGAGTTTGGCTATGCAAATCTTGTTTACTTGCAAAGAGGTGTTCAGAATTCTTTGTGAGGTGGATAGAAATTACTAGTGCGCTACAGCTCCACTCAATTTTATTTTAATTCATTTATTTTTTGAGATGTGACCCCAACGTTTGCGCGCGAGTGCACGCGCAGGTATTGAGTTAACAGTGTTCCTTTCGCGGTCTCACCGAAGAAACTTCGTAACTTTTTCATTTAAAAATGTACCATGTGAGTTGCGAGCCCCCGAGGATTTTCTGAAATGACGATACAACCTGCTCGACACGAGTGCCATGCGTGTTGCCGACTACAGACTGAAAAGACAGGAATCCAGCCCGTAGTAGGCAACACGCATGGCACTCATGTCGAGCAGGTTTTATCGTCATTTCAGAAAATCCTCAGGGGGTCGCAACTCACATGGTACTAATTTTAAAAGTTAAAAGACCCTTTTATTCATTTTCAAGTTATTCACTGGTGCGTCATTGAAGTGCAGATGGCACTCACCGCTGCGATTTAATTGATATAACTTTTGCCGCCACTTTTGACTTAATTTTATCGTCAGCCCCTCTTCGCGGTCTCTTGATTAAAGTAACTACGGCGGAGTCGACTTTATTCTTTGATGAAGCCTACTCTTACGATAGTGTCGGAATGAATATCAAGTTTTGTGCTGGGAGTTGTCAAAAGTTCAGCGAAAAAAGTTTGTATCTTAGGAGTACCAGTTCAACAATTGTTTCGAGACAAAACAGCAGTGCTACTTCATTTTCGTGTTAGGTTGTATGACTTATTGAGAGGAAAGTTAGATCTCAAAAGGATTAAAAGTGGAACATTTGAGAAATAGAGATTATCGTTTACTTCGGGAATACTTTCCTAGACATAACTCGTAGACGGGTAGCCTCAAAAGAAAGGGATAAAAAGTAACGCAGCGAAGCCGGCATTATTCTCAAACGATTTACCCGGGAAAATCAAATCATGTTCGTCTGGGGCAAATCGTATTTTGCGATTCAAGAAGGTCGGCGGCGGTGGCGGGGCGGCGGCCATCTCGGAGAGATGCACTCTCACCCCTTTTGTTGGAGACAACATTGTACTAAGAATAATAACACGACTGTTCCCTTCTTTAAGGGTCCTTGCCAGGCGCACAAGTGACTCCAAAAGGGATGCCCCTTTAACCCTCTGCGAGGGCTTGTTACATTGGGAAATTCCCTTGTACGTAGTCGGAAATGTACCGATGCAAAAGGCTGAGGAGGTTTGTCGAATGACGTGAATGGCCTCCTAAGTCCTAATTTGCGCGGTACACTCTAAATATGAATCAGTGAGAGTGTCTGAGAGTCAGCGAAAATTCACTGAATCTCAGACCCTTCCACTGATTTGAATTTTGAGTGTAACCTATACAGTGGAGTAGTGGCGGTAGTATTATAGTGGCCTTTATTAGTGCCTTTATTAATGTGTAAGACCGGTTCGTGTTGTTATAAGTGTAAAAACGCTATTATAGTTTGTCTTTTGTTTGTTTTTTTAATGGTTGTTTTGGTACCTTCTGTAGTTGGGCTCATGTGCCTCTAGCATCTCAACGTTTTAGACTGGCCGGAAAGTTGGCTATACTGTTGTATTTCAGTCCCGAAGACGGGGAAGTAATTAAATGTTCATGGTTACTTAGCTCCAACTTTAATAATAGTTCGGTCCGTTCTCGTGGACAAAGGAAATTATATTTCTCTAAAAGGTTATATGGTAGGTCTTTGTGACCATTTAATCGCAACAATCGGAGAAATAATCCCCCCTCCAATTACGAGGAGTATATTATGAAGGATGAGTCAATATTGAGAGGTTTCAAGCCTCTTAGCACCATCAACACATGCTTGTGTTCATTTGAAGACCCCTGCGGATAATCCCCGCTTAATCCACGCGCAGACCGCGCCCAGCGGAATGCGTTTCTGCTAGACCAACCGTGGATACGATCTCTCGTCACGCCTGAGAAATTTTTCATAACCATTCCCGATTGAAATAAAGGGCCACCGCTCAGGACGGACACAGCGAACCCTCCTTAGATTCTCTTCCGTTTTCGGCGGAACGGGAAGCATTTAGCTAGAGAACGGAGTGTATGAAAAATTCGTAAGAATGTCTCTTAAATTTTAATTGGTTGGCTCTTCTCATCTCTAGGCGATCATATTTGAAATGTATACGATACTTATTTTGCTTTTCAACTCGAGCGGGGGAAGCAATTCTCCGTTATTTTTTTTTCTTAAGACTTAGTTTTTCGTAGGATCAAAGTCTTCGGCGAGGAGGTTCCTTGATAAGGAAGATCTTCAACGAAGTTCTTGGTAGCAAATACTTTTTCCGAGAAGTAGGCGGTATCGGGTATGGTGACTGTTAGGTAGAATAAACGCAGGTTATGTTACGTGCCTCTTTGTCTCACTTTTCTCGGATATCACGGGTAGTTATGGCAACCTTCAACACTGATAGTTGAAGGTATGCGATGTTACTCTAGTTGGATCGCTGTCCACGTTTGTCCAGGCATATCACCTTTATCTCGGGAATATAAACAGGTACTTCTTTACGGAGACCAGCTGGGGTCTGCCCACGTCGTACGCGTCTGTTGAGACAATTCAAGAGATCGCTGTGATGAGGGTTCTGTTTTACTTTCTCAGAATGAAAGGGTCTGAAAGTGAAAGTTGTCAGGATCATGTAGTGCAGCGAGCTGGGTTCAGGTGACCAACTGGGATATCGGTGTCTTTAAGACTCTATACACCTGTAGCCGCGTTTCCTGAATTGAATTAAAACAGTTTACACTGTGCGTAGTCACTGCCACGTCTTTACGATCAACACACATTTTAGGATAGAGTCCATGGTGTGACGAAATAAGAAAAAGTGATATGTTTGGCTACCCTTGCGGAAAAGAATATGATTTTCTGACTGATATGCTTATACACTATTTTAAATATATTTTAGTTCTCCATCCGAGGAGGTGCATGCTGCGACCATGAAGTATAGGAATTTCACAACAAAGACATCTCTGTAACAGAATCCCCAATACCGGAGGTCATTCTCTCCATCCTATGCCCTGGCGCTATCTCGCCTCCCCTCTGCTTTTTGTTAGGAGTAAAACTTAAATATTCTCATCATCCATATTAATGAAACGAGTAACAAATCCTTCCATAAAATTGTACTTGTATAAATTTTGGATGGCACTTTCATCAAGTGAGAAAGTCGTTGATGAAATGGCAGCGATAAGTATGTTGCTCCACGTGGCGTCGCGGACCACCTTGGGAGGTTTCCCTCAGGTCCTTCCCTGCGGCGGGCAGCGCGACCTGGCCCTTCGTGGCGCGCCGTCCTGGCTACCGTCAGGGGACCCCGACATAATCTCGGTTGAGTGCTACAAAGCAGGGGAGGCCGGCCCAGTCCACCGATGTATCAGAGGGACTGTAATTGTTGTCTGTGCCGGAGCAGTGGGGCCCAGGGGCCAGTCCCCTCCGAGAGGCGGTCCCTTCCCTTCGACAAGCGCTCACTTTCTTTTGCAGCAGCACGCATCCTTGCATCGATGCAATTCGCGATATTGCCAATGATTTCGCCGGCAACAACTTGTGACATTGTGCGGCCGCTTAATATTTTATGAGCAGCTCTGCTTTCATTCTGTCATGGAGCCGGTTTTACGTGCGAAACGCTGGTTTCATCAAAAGTCGCAGCTCTGGCCTCCAGGAATAGGGAAGTGTGGGGATAAGAGTGTTTTCTTAAGTAAAGCTTCATCGCAAGAGTTATCTTTCTTCCAGTCGATGTATCTGTTAAAGTTGAGGTTATGCGTGATTTTTTTTTTCAAAACCTAGTTCAAATGTTCCGGCGTAAGTTTGCACCCCCTTCAATAATTTTTCCCCTGGGCATAGTGTTTTCGGGTCACATTATCCTTTCGTTAATTCAAACTGCTGAGATGGGACGAGGTATCTTTTGAGGGACATTTCAATTTTGAAGTGACTGTTCACACGCTGCCCCATTTACATTCTATTAGGTTGGTTTCCGTGCCTTCAAGTCACCTACCATTTCGAATGCATTAGGTTGGTTTCCTTGCGTCCATGTGTCCTTTGTATTAACACATGCGTGCGAATAAAACTGGCCTTAAAATTTTAATTGGTCTTTTTGAAAAACGAAAAAATGTTGTTTTGCACAAAGAAAAATGGAGTCCTGATGTAAATCTTCCTTTTTGAAAAGGTTTCTTTTATGGAGAACCTTTTTTCTGTAAATATTGCTGTCACAGAGAAAGGAATCTCGGCAAGTCAATACCCACCTTCTTATCTCTAACAATTCGGAAGATTCTCTCTTTGAATTTGAATAGTTGCGTCCAGAACTTTGAAGGTCGTGTCGAAATGGAATAGTAATATTCCCTCAGGTGTCATTACCATTCTGATGGATAAGACACATAAAAGGATTATCTCTGATTTGCTAAGTTTTGACGTGCGCGCAAAAATCTATGCTAACGTACTCTACTTCATACCACAAAAAAAATTTAAAAAATCTTACTCCATTCAGATTTTTTTTTTAGAAAGCGATCTGATGTCTATTGCTTTCTCTTGTGCTGGAAAATCCTTTAGGGCAAAGCCGCTTTACCACTCCTTAAGCTACATCTTTTGGTGGGTCCCTGAGGTAATTATTTAAAAATTAATTTCGTTTTCCCAAATAACACAAAATAATTCAAATAACATGTCATGTATCGATAACGTATCTCGTCTCGTCCGGCTGATTTCATACCGTCTTCATGAAAGTAATATTTGAAGCTTCAGCTTGTGGAACTTGATGCCCAAAAGATCTATTTTTTTTAACTGAACTTTTTAAACGACATTTAAAAAAACTCTTCGGACAATTTTTTGAAACAGTAGAATTACTTAAAGTAGAGTTAGTAGTGTTCTTCGACAATGCTTGGTATGTCAAAGATATTGTTGGGTAAAAATAGCTTATGTTTCTAAAAAGATACGTTCAATAACGTGTATGCTTCAATCCTATTTTAAATACACGACTTCGTGTAATTAAGTAAGGTCAGTTCTATTCGCACGCCTAAGTTAATACAAGGGAGACCTGAACGCACGGAAAACAACCTAATTTTAAGTGGGAGGTGATTTGAACGCATGGAAACTAACCTATTAAATGTTAAATGGGGCAGCGTGTGAATAGTCTCTTCGTTTAAGTTAAGGCATTTGCAAGCTATCGTATTATTTGTGTAAAGCGGTTTGATAAGGATGCCAAAATGAAGAAGTTTGACCCAGCGAAGGGTCCGAATCCATCGCTTGCTATTTCCATGACCCTCTGCATCGCTCGCTAACATTTCGGTGTCGGCATTCGCGCTCATCACTTCGTCCCCCGCGGAGAGAAAGTCATATCGGCCCTCCCGCCGCCAGCGCCTGCAAGGCTGGCAACCAGCCTCTCAATCGGAACTCGCTTTAGGCTACGCCCAATGGTCCGATGCCCTGCATTGCGCTGCCCACCCCAACGCAGGCCGCGTCCCCAAGTGTTGTATTTTACCTTGGCTGCGCTCCTCTCCCACCCGAGCCAGCTCCTGAGTGACTTTTATAAAGACAGCCCAAGAGGGTAGTTATACCAGACAGGTACAATGATTTTGTCTGCTGTACAATATAGGGTCAGATGACCCCTCCTCTGTTCCTGCTGACCGTGAACGTCTTTGAGAGCTTCTGTCCACTTTCGTTTGGGCCAATAGACAAATGGACTCGGTAATTACATATAATCTTTGATCGCAGTGAACGGGGTTAGCAAACATTTTTGTTTATTGTCCGGGACTTAGGTCTTATGGACAGTCGCTTTGGAGTAATTGCTCACATAAAGTCCGACAAATCCTTTTACTCAAATAAGTAAATAAAAGATCCAGACAAGCTCAAAGGAAAAGTTCGGGCATCCATAGCTATGTTATTTATTCTATGCTTTAAAGGTTGCTATTTATATTCCATAGAAAAAATCGCTTATTCAGTATTCAATAAGAGCGGAGTGACAAGGAGGCGAAGCACGAGGCATTTGGCCGGACCTAACGATGAACCCGACGTTTGCTAAATCTGCTCCTGTCCACTCCTCTAGGGCACTTATAACCACCGAGGGGACAACGGCGTAGGGCTGGGCGTTGACACAGTAAAAAGAACCCGTTAGAGAATGCTATTGCATGGTTTTGGGTGTGAAACTCAAACGGGGTTAGTACGTATTTTGGTTAATATTAAAGATAGACTGGTGTTCAGCCACATCATTCAAATAGTCTCGGCGAGAGCTTTCCATTGATGTGGCTGAACATAGGTCCATCTTGAAAAATAAGGAAGAGGTACGTGTTTTGGTTATTTTTCAAGATAGGTTTACGTTCAGCCATATCGTTCCAAAGGTCTCGGCGAGAGCTTTCCATTGATGTGGCTGAGCGTAGGACTATCTTGAAAACAACCAAAATACGAACTACCCCTTTTGCAGTTTCACCCCTAACTGGTATCGAACTACCTGAAACGGGTGTTTTTCTTGTACTGTGGCAGTGTAAAGCAAAGCGAGGCACAATACACCCAACGGAATCCTAGTTAATCACAGCTGTTGTATTTTGTTGATCCTCAAAATTTCACAAAAAGTTGAACAAAGGGTAGATCACACAGGTGGGATTTCTAATCTTTAAAACTGTCTTTGTTCCTAACTATGAATACATTACGAATTTGAACGATATGCAAACTCCACTCTTAAAAACTTCGAGTAAAATGCACTCGTTTAGACCAAAAACTCACACACTCGAAGCTTCGGCTTGGTCAGTTTGATTTAAACGAGCGAGTTTCACTCGAATATTTTAAGAGGTAATCAGGTTGGTGAGGTTAGGTGCTCTAGTTCTCTTTGCGTTATTGCTGCGTTTGGACAAGAAAGGTACATGAAGAAGAAAATTAAAGGTAGATGACTGGAAGTAGAAAATTTAAATGTTCAGGAATTAGCTGCTGATTTCCGCATTTTTGTTGCATAGTGACACAAAAGAGGCTCGTCGTGGTTCTCTACCCCGAATGGTTACAATGTCACGGCAAAGTCCCGCTGTCATCTTCCAACCCCGACGTGCGGCCGCACCCTTCGACTAAAGGCTGCCGCCTCTGTCCCTGTTTCATTTTTCCCTCATTCGCAAGACTTTTCCACAGACGTGCCTTCTTGGAAGGCGTCTTCATGGTGAAGACCATTTTCCTCGGCCCTTCAACCTCACAAGGTTTTTTTTTCCCTGCAGGTGTGCTTGTCGTACTTGTTTAACATTTTACATTGTGAACACTTCAACGGGCTGTTTTTCGCTCTCCTCTGTGGGTGTGTGCTCTTTTCCTTCTTGATAATCATGTGATTTCCTTCTCATGTGGTCCCAGCCGGTTTCTAAACATATTGCTTATCGACACATTTGTCAAGTGTTTTGCAATGTGGCATCTTCCTTGGAAATGTCGTTCAATACGAAGTCATTTTCAGATCGGCATCACCTGGTGGTATTCTCTTTGAAACCAGGGTAACTTGATAGCCCTAAACATATAAAAAAATCACAAAAGTATTAAACGTAACTGAAGCATTTGACAAAAACTTGCTATTCATAATATACTTCTAGTCTTCAGTTTAGTTTCCAGCCAATGTTTCCAAATTCATTTTTGAAATGATTCACCCGGCCAAGTTTCTGAACTCAAAAAAGTCTCTCAGTTTACAGCCAACCAAATCTGTTTCGTTTCCAAGCAAAGTGTCTGAGGCAAGAGAGTAAGTTTTGCATCCTAAACAGGGGTTGAATTTAATTGGCCTTTTAAGAAGTTTTCAATAACGTGGGCAACAAGGCCGTACTTTGCAGTTTGTGGCGGCTGGGCCTAACCAACCCTAACCCAGAGTCGAACTGGCAACTCCTTCGACCCAGAACGCGCTTGTTACGACTGTAATTAATGTCAAGGAAGCGAACACATTGTACTTGAATCCTGAAGCTCGGCTTTCCTTGCTGTTCGCCTGGAGAGCTTCAAAGGTTCCCTTGCCGGCCCGTTCTTGCGATGATCACAGGGCACAACATCTATGGTCCACAATACCTTCAGTTTACTGACCATTAGCTCCACCTTGATCAAAGGGGACACTTAATAAATTAGTGGGATGAGTACAACGCTATTGCTTCTGCAAAAGCATTTTAACATATGGAAACAAGAGGATGGCGTGATGGAGTTAGATCCCAGCGTAGATAGGCGTGACATATTGATTTGGTAATTGGAAGAACGAGCCAAACAATTAGTAAGCGTCAATATCACTACAATGAATCACTTACCAACGACATTAGTATTATGTTAGTTTACAGAGTCTGTCTTGTTTTGTTAGAGTTGGCTAGTTTTTAGACGCAGGAGTTCTCTATAAAATCTTAATCGAACGGATTATAGCCTCTCCAATCCTTGACTAAGCCTCGCCAACCAATACTATCCTGATTATGATCGTCAGGGGAAAAAAGCTTGTCAAAATTACAATTTTAAGACAATTTTTAATTTGTTACTAAAAAATGACAATAGTGACAGGAAAATAGTAAAGGCAACAAAAAATAATTGTTATTTCAACAGATACAGTAGTTGTCTGTATAGAACAAAGCGATTGTCAGTGTCACAGATATTTTTGTTGCTATGACGAAGTCTTTTTTTTTTGCGTGCAACAGAAATCTTTTGTGTGGTCATTTAACTTTTAATGTGGTCGGAAAATCACATTTCTGTGAAATATTTCAAGGCTCAGTTGATTCGACCTAATTAACTAGATTCGCTCAGCCAATCCGCCGAAAGTCCAAAAACCTGGTTGGTTCTCGTGTTGTAAGTGATTTAATTTGATACACATGTACGCAACAATGGCGAATGATTGACCCCTGGCTATCAACAGACGGCCAATTTCAACTGCCAACTCGCGGGACCTTGCAACAAAAGAAGGTCGTAATGAAATCGGAGGGGGGAGAGGGATGTAGTTGGTCCGATTTGGAATCCTTATTATCAGCGATTGGGGAGCTGCGTGGTGTATTCTCTTTCCCGGAAGTCGGTTTGTCTCATTTGAGTCCGACCCTTCCCCGCACCCGACCCCCAAGGGTCGACCTTACCACAAGAAGAGTCGTATACCATAGTTTTTTGTTGCAATGTAGGCTGACTATTCTCGTAACTGACTGCGAGGATTATAGGTGGCTGTTCCGTGTCCTGTTGGATTTCAGGTAGATGCTATCGAACACTGGTCTTTGGATCAGGTTAGTCGCTCGGTGATTAACCTGATTCAACTTTTTGTGCCATTTTGTTAGTAATCTCTGGATGGGGGGACGCAATAATTGAAGTGCATTTGTCTCGTGCTGTGTTCAGCTTATAGAAGTCTAGACGTTAATGTCTAATGACCTCGGTCATTCCATCTTAGTTCAGATTTTAGAGACAGTTTTAGATTCATACTTTTAACATCAATGTCAAAACAAAACCCCGCTTTGGGGAATGCTAAACCTGTTTTGTGTGTGTAAACCCAAAACGGGGGTGGTAAGTATTTTGGTTATTTTTCAAGATAGGCCTATGTTCAGCCATATCATTCAAAAGGTCTCGGCGAGAGCTTTCCATTGATGGCTAAACATAGGTCTTTGTTGAAAAATTACCAAAACACGCACTACTCCCGTTTTACGTTTCATACCCAAAACAGGTATAGCATTCCACAAAACGGGGGTTTTGCTCTTACTGTTAGTGTAAGCATTGCTTCTGATTTTGATTGGTATAGCCCTCTCGGTTCATGGAACGGATAAAATAATTCGTTGCTTTGATGTTTGGCTGAAATTCTTCATAAAGCTTTCCAGTGTAAACAACCCCTGCACATGAGTAGGGGAACTGTAAGAGAAGCAATTTTTCTCTGACGAAGGGTTGTAAATGGAGGAGACCATCGGGAATCCGCTACATATTTATCATTGGACCGAAGAAGTAAGATGAAATGTGATCCAGGTTAGAGTGGTTGGAACCCCGCAACAGTTTTCACAGGCTTCTCTCATTCTTCTAAATGTCTGTGCAGTTGGATTAGAGAGCTTGTATCGTTAGTAACGGAAGGTGAAGCACAGGAGCTGCAAAACTTCTTGTTTGAAATTTACTCTCCGTAGGGAAACTTGCAAGTAAAGATCAACGACCATCAATTTCCCTTGTAGTCTTCTCATGCTGACTGTAGGTTACGATCTGCATTAGCTAATACCAATACGTCAGCTCGGGTCCACCGCACCGCGTGTTTCTGAGAGATAAGAATTCTAAATTAGGGTTGAGCGGATGCTATGGAAGTGGGCGGTGTTTTCGTGTATACCTCTTCTCCGCTCATCTGAAGAATCAGGCATCGTTTTAAACCTGTCTCCGCCTCGATTCATCTCATGAAGCGGCCTCTCAATCTTTGAATATATCGCCAGCCGAGTCAATGTTGACTGTACCATTGATTCTGCGGTAAGACTGGAGAGCCACCGTCTGTTTGATTAAGGACCATCTTACTTCCCTCGCGCTCACAAACTGCTTTTGGACGAATGTAGTCACTTAAGAGCAGGGGTGACCTTATGAGCAAACACTGGCGTAAAAAAATGGGGCGACTAGGACGGGTGCAACAAAAGTTTTTTTCTTGGAAGTTGATTTTTGATCAAAGACGCACTTTGGCGCAGATTATTTTGGGTGCAATCTTAGGGCCTATGACGAGGAAGTTCGTGGAAAGCTAATTTTGAAACTCGTGTTTCCGGCTGATTGTAAACCTAATGAGTCTTCTTGCTGGAGAAGTATTCTTATCTCTGGTTAGTTTATCCTTCGAGGAATACATGTGCGTTCCGCTCAGAGTTGTGTTGGAAGATATTTTCATGGTTAGAATGGAAACAAATTCATCCACTCTTGTTGGCATAATGCTGAACATTGCCTTTTCGTGCATCCATCTTCGTAAATATGTATTCGTGACGACCTGCAAACAAGTTTGGGACGCTCATACGACCATTATAAGGCCGTTACTAGCTGCGTAAAATAAGTTCTTGCTCTGGGCTTTCAATCTTGCAGAGCGTAAAAATAATGCGTTAGCTGAGGTCGCAGGTGGAACTTCTGTTTTGAGGGGTGGAAGCCGATGACGGAGTAGAATATGTCAGTATCTTAAGCAGGGTTCTGCCGAAATATGAGCTTGAGGGTCGCATTACGTCTCAAGGGGCCCACTTCGAAACACCGCGGTCTTTTTTCCGTGTGTCTTAACATACGGAGTAAATTACAGATCCCGAATCGTCGTGTAAACAACTTGAGGGATTGTTAAAAGACGGTGGTCCACTGGGAACCGACTGGGGGACGCAGCCTCTGCAAACAAGCGACTTGTTAATCTTTTATGAACCTTCGATTGCTTAAAGAAGGTCCCCTGCACCGAAGTAAACTCTCATAGGAGTGGTCGGAAATGATTTCTGCGAAGTGTAAACTGCAATTGGTACTATTATTTGCAGTTTCCTGGAAATTCCCGTTTGATTCTGAGACGATTGTTGGCAGAGAGTCAGATTACAAATGAATATTCGAGCAAGTACTTCTAGGAATTTTTTCGAAGCGCAGAAGGATTATTTGCAGATGACACCCAACCTAAGGAAAATTTAGATTTGATATTTTAGACAAACATAGAGGTATTGAAGCCAACATGATGATTTGCAGTATCTGGCAATTGCGTTGAATTCGCACATGGAGGATGTCATTTCAGGTTCTGTTCTCCGATATAGTATTGGTATGTGTTCGACTGCGGTTCACAATTGTCGTTGCAATATGTGAGTCGTTTAGCCTAATGTTCGCGGTTTTTCGGAAGCTGTGAATCGTGTTAAGCAAGTTCAAAACTCACTCCCCTGAAGATTCCGACCAACCGGAATACTTCGACCCCTATGGGGAAAAAATGGAACGTGGCGTATTTATGAGAAAATTCCTCCAAGTGTAAGGTGTTCCCTGAGGCAAAGGCACTGAAAAAAGCGTACTTTAGCCTGGGGATTAGAAATGTACAACCCTCTACAAACCGATCTCTTGTAGTCTGTAGCTACAAAGGAGCAGAGCCGGGAAACCTTTACGGATATTCGAATGATCGGTCTCCCTCGTCGAAAGATTTCGGCTTGATGTTTTTGGATGGTTGTGAGTTGAACATACTGGTTGGGCTGAACGTATAGATCTGTACGCACTATACTGTATTTTTAAATTTTTGAACAAATATTGTAATTTTAAGAGTTTTCACCTCTCATGCTCCAATTTTCATGAAAAATAAGTGTTCCTAATGCACACTTGAATGCAATTACTTCCTGACGAATTCATGCAGCGGAAGCGCACGGACAAGGGAATAGTGGCAAGGAAACTCATCGTTCCTTTTTATCCTTCTTTTTAATAAACGAAATATTTCTTTGGGCTCCTCTGAAGGTTATTGGTAGTGTATTTTTTATTTCCAGCTCCCGTCGTCTTACTGTACCTGTTTCTTATTATGTTAAAGTAGTTTGTAAATACAGGGTTTTCATGCAGTTTGTTACAACCCTAGCCTTATCACTAGAAAGCCTGAACATTTGTCACACCTCGAAAGACGGAGGGGTCAAAAATGACCACTCAGCCTTAGATCGTGGTTTGAATATTATTATTGGGTTTTTGGGATTCTTTCTTTGTCAATTCATTAATGCGATGTTAAAACAAAATATTTTCCCTAACAGTTTACCACAAACTTGAAAATTAAAAAGGGGTCAAAAATGACCCCTCCGGCTTTCTAGTGTAATTTAATATTTACCTATTTTGAATTCAAAAACTTCAGACGATTATCATTTGCGTCAGCAGAACTTCCATTTCAGAGAACTTCCCCGTCGAAAAATTTCTCGCTGAATAACTTTGTTCCTTCTTTCCAAATACATAATCTAACCTTACAGGTTGATTTACCGTGGCAAACCATGCTATAATTTTATAAGCTTTCTATTCGTCAATTTCCCTGGCAAGTGTCGTGAATTATCTACTTTGATGTTAGCTTTTAATGCGTTTTTCTAGTTCGGGGAATTCGTATGAGGGATGATTCATTGATTGCGTTACCCGTCTGACAAATACCAGTCCATGCCGCACTTCGTGCTTACTTCAATTACTGATAAATGATCTGGGGTCTTTTTTTCCCTTTGTCCAGATTTTTGTCTGTGGCGATACAATCGAGATAAAAGTTGGCTTGTTTGTGTCAGCACTATCACATTTGTTTTGTACTTTCTCTTTGTTGTAACGCACGCCATTAGAGTGGCGGCGTTCTCTTTCGACTCGTTCTTTGCTACTTATAACGTAATGTGTGTCCACGAACTTCGGCATGTGATATGGGCTGGACAAAGAATATTGTTTGTAACGAGTTAAATGATTTTTTTCCTTGCGACGCAACGCTTACTTTTAATTAAACACGAAAATAAACTTGGTGAACGCTCCGTTTTTAATATGTTCTATGTGTTACTGCTGACCGAACTTTGAAGGAAAAAATATTCCCCTTCCAGAACGCGCGTTGGCCGGAAAATAAAAAACAAAATGTAAGGTGTGAAACAAGGGGTGTCATGAAAGGAACCTGAGACATTATTGAAAGGGCCCAAAACGATGGTAAGGCAACAAACAAAGGCCTGCTTACTTCCTCTTCTATTTACAACAGCATAAGTAAACTTGAAAAAAAAATATATATCCATGGTTAAGCCCCCCTTAGCTTCTCAGATCTTACGAGATGGGGTGATTGAGGGGCTAACCTCCTGAAGCGCAGTTCTTCAGATCTGAGGCCAGGTAGAGATTGTTCTCAGCGGCTCGGTGGCTGGCAAGGGGCCACAGAGTACGTCTAAGTGAGAGTCAGCACTTCCATGCATTTGAAATTTCATTAAGGGTGGGGGTCGACAGTGAACTTCGTAGTGCCAACGAAACAATGCGTAACCATTGTTTACTGTCACTGAACTGTATTACATAGATGATATCATAAGCAGAGGTAAATTAAAATCAACTAATATGAACTTTTTACATGATTTGATAGAATTTTAGTGCCGTCGCTTCATATCAGTAAAGTTGGCTTTCGTTAAAAAAGTTTGATATATTTGCCATGGTGTTGGC
>Ga0058701_10001069_pt1 | contig 18918 bp, 17 predicted proteins | sample AgamicOrMae_FD_97039 | JGI IMG/M metagenome (GOLD analysis project Ga0058701, IMG submission 97039) | Agave microbial communities from Guanajuato, Mexico - Or.Ma.e | ecosystem: Host-associated > Plants > Phyllosphere > Phylloplane/Leaf | place: Guanajuato, Mexico | collected 2012-06-04
CAATTTGGAAAGTGTGAACCTAGTCGTCAGGTTTAACGGAATAAAGAGTAGCGCGCACAATTTGGGATCATCCTCAACGACCATTCATCAAATAGGCCTTTGCGCAGTTCTAAATGTTGCGTTTTCTAGGATTATCTCTCATGATTGTTTCCTAGACTATTTTATTTCGATGATTTCATGAAAAATGACGAAGGAAAATTCGTTCTTGATCATTTTCAGCTTAACAAAAACGAGCGAAACTATTAAGCCCCTCTCCGAAAGGAGGGGGGCTTAAAAATGCGATTCAGAGATCGCATTTTTTAAAAATATTTTTTCTTAGGGTGTTGCTATTGAACCGACATGCATTAAATGTAGGGAGACTTGAACGCACGTTACCGACCTAATGCATTTTAAATGGGAGGTGACTTGGACGCACGGAACCCAACCTAATACATTTCAAATGGGGCAGTCGGGTCAATAGACACTCCCTTTTTCTTATATCTTTATGAAACCGTCGAACGAAATGGACTTAATTCAAAAAATATTAATCATGCCGAATGTAGGTATGCTCAATTTTTCGTCTAAACAAGTGTATTTCAGTTTAGTTCGGAGAAATATTGCGCACTCCTTATCCAGATATAAAGGTAAAAAAAAAGCCGCGATGTCGGACTTTTGTCGGTTACTTGTTCCGCCACCTGTGGCCGGCGGAGAACCATTTTTAATTTATGTCGAAGCCTGGAAGTACAGCAGCTCGGGCGCGATCTGCTGATTATAATGATAGGACAGTTCACGGTGCGAGACGTCGTCCCTAACCCTACCTGCTAGGCGACGCGGACGCGAGGCGTCGCGGCAGCGAGACGCGTTGCCCGCGCTTCCGCCGCTCTACTTCCGCTGCAGCACCGCCGCCATTCGGCGTCCTGCCCAAGCGGTGGAGGAGGGACCCGAGCAACCCTCCAGGGGAGTAAACCTACCAGCGGAACGATCGAAACCTGCTGGAGCGCTGCTACCACACAACTGTTTTTATTCCCTATAAAACAAATACTCTCACTGCCTTTCGACGCTAAGCAGAGCATTGCACTTAACCTAACTTTTCTTCGCCAAGCCTAATTACGCTTGCTTTTCAGTTAATGTTGCCCGTCATTGGCATCAGGCTACTTGTTACCAACCGCCTTAAGAGGAGCCCATGCTGAAATGTATTTCAGCATTCATATCTTTTGAGACAAATTTTGAAAAAAATAGAAAAATACAGTAAAAATAGAAGAGTGTTGCTATTGACCCGACAGAGAGACTTGAACGCACGGAACCCAGCCTAATACATTTTAAATGAGAGGTGACTTGAACCCACGGAGCCCCACCTATTACATTTTTAATGGGGCAGTCGGGTCAATAGACACTCCCAAAATAAAATTACATAAAAAAATAAAACGCACCGAAAAGCAGAATGCTTATTTTCCAAGAGCTTTTGATAGACGTTTTCTTCAATTTGGGCACTCAAACGAACCGAAAAAAAAGGGTTTTCGTCCTTGGGACGAAACATGACCCAAATTTTGCTGCTCGTGTTACAACTAACACAGTTTGATAACGCTTATTTTTTTTTACTTTTTTTTCTATATTGGCTTCGATTCGCCCGATTTAAAAATGATGGAATATAGTTGTAAAGAAAGGCCGAATATCGTGTGCTGTAATAAAGTCTATTCGTTCATGACGATGTAACCTAAACCCTGTTACTGATACGTGTTCCCATCACCGCTAATCGCCGGTAAGCCGAGCAAGTGAGATCGGATAATAAACTTCGTTACCGGTAGCGTTTTCATCTACTTCCCCTCGAAAGGAACTTCCGGGTATCGATTCTCCGAAGTGAGAACTTTCTTAGGAGAGAATTTATACAGTAAAGCCCTGACATCCACACACAGGCCTCCTGCCAACCTCCTGCTTTTCGCACGGATATACCAAAGTTTCTTTCATTGTCAGAAAAGTGTACATTCAAAAATTTTAAGAAAACATCTTCTATTTTTCTATAGCGTAGCGTAGAAAACAAACATGATGCAACACAGAGATTTCCGGCAAGCAGAGGCGACCAAAAAAATGCCCAAAAAGTGGGCCAAGACCACGCACTTGGTCAACATGTTAATTAAGCCAGTAGTTTTTATTTTATGGCATTCCCATCTCCAGTCTGATGGTGACATAGTGCACTTTTGCATGTAAACATAACGCAACACCCTTGCGAGTCAACGAAGCGCACTTGTGCTCCACAAGGCGTCGCTTCTCTGCGTGGCGTCTCGAGCGCCACTGAGACCTGCGAACCGGACGTCCTCTTCCCGCCTCTTTTGGTTTTGTTTGTCTTGGCGGCATGTCATCCTCATGCCATGATGTGCATTATAGGCCCCGATCACACTTCACAGGGCAATATTGTTGCATCCAATGAGAAGCTAAGTTTCGGCATGGTTTATGACGATAGCCTGGAGAGAATAGTGTGAAAGAGAGTGGCTAAATGTACCACGTGACCACACCAAGTTTAGGATACCAACGAATCAGCGAAGGCAACAGCTGGATCCCAACCAATCAGATCTGTGGAATCCAAAAAGACCGTTAGAGTTGGCCACACTCTGTTACACAGTCTCTCTAGAACAACTCCCTCTACTTGAAGGGTCTAGCTACGCCACGGAAATGATAAAGTTAAGTTGATAACAACTGTCTAAAAAGTTAATATTGTTTTAAAATAGGTAGTGTCTATTGACCCGACTACCCCATTTAAAATGTGTTAGGTTGGGTTATTCCGTGCGTTCAAGTCACCACCAATTTACTATGTACTTGGTTGGTTACGTTCAAGTCTCCCTATATTAATGCATGTCGGGTCAATAGCAACACCCTTTAAAATATATTGTTAATAATTGTTATAGAATGCCCGGATCCAACTAGGATAAATTCAATTTCCGTTCTATTCGCGCGCCCTCGACAAGCACGCATTGAGGAGACTTTAACGGACTTCAAAAAGACCCAATGTATTTCAAATGGGAGTTTGAATACACACTTCGTCAACATAAAAACTGGAAAGGAAAACCGTCTTTCTTAAAAGCACATTTTTTTCACAAAATCGTCAATTACGATGACTTTATAGGGATGGGATGCGGGTAATCGGTAATACGTAACAGAAGTGGGCACGCACCGAAAGTTACCAACTTGAACACCACGACAGGCGAAGTAAGGTCCTTCCAATAAATACATTTATTTCGGGTGTCTTGAAAGGAACGCATGCGAGTCACGAATGCAGGAGTCTTTGGCGGGTCCCGGTCCCTGCTGGTCTCATGCAGCTGTCCCGGTGAACCATGGAATAAATATCAGCTCCCTCCCCCACCCCACCCACCCACCTCCGCCCTCGGACCAAAGTGTCAGCCACAAATGGAGGTATGCGCAGTTTACCTGCTTCATAACTCATTACTACGGCATGTGTTAGGAGACAATTTTAAGTTTGCGCCTTGCGCAGAATGCGGGCTGCTGAATTTTTTGGGTAATTACTCCGACATTTCCTCGTTGAGACTAATTAAAACTATGATGCAGTGAATTAAACGCGTCGTATGATTTTTTTTATTTTATTGAATTACCCCAACGAGCTATTCAGCTCACTACTAAGGGGCTATCGATACATGAGATAACGAACCAAATATGCAAAGCAACTACAACCAAGGCTACAACAGAGTGATACAAAGGAGTTCAAAAATAAGGAAAGAGAAAAATTTTACAAGAACAATCAAAATATACATTTCTACAAGCCAGACACAGGTGTAACAATTCGACGGAGGATATCATCTGCAAAAGCAAAATCTGCAAAATTTAAAGCATTTCTCTCTCCCGCGTATAAAACTTTTACGCTATATTGATTTAAAAATCGTTTCTAAAAACTCTTGCGGGATGGTTAGCGACTTTGATTTTTTTGTATATTATTTTGAATTACCTCTACGGATTTTTTTTTCGTCTTAACTATACTTTCACTGACGTGGAATTACAATCCTAATTTTTCAGTGAGCAAAGGAAAATCACTCGCCGTTGCTACACTAATGGCCTCGTTCGCAACAAAGGGACGCTCCGTAAACAACCTACATGCGTAATGGGGTAAGCACCGACTCCGCTTCACCGGAAGTTGTCGTAAAGTAAGCGGAACAGAGGGTTGTCTTCCCCCATAAGAGTGCGGTCTGTGCAGCGCGTGGCGCGGGTTGGCCGCTCCGGGCTGCCTTTCAAATCGGTCTTCTATCTCATTCCTCCTTATGAAGAGGTGGATGAGTTAGAGAGAGATGCAAATGGTCGCGGGGACTGTTTCGGAACGCAGCCCCAGCAGGCAGAAGGCCCATGCTAGCGACTTGAGCCCGATTATTATGGGACAATCGCCGACCTGACCTGCCGTGCTCCGGATGCGGGAACTCAAAAATTATTATGATTAAATTTTCCTTCCCTCCTAAATGGTACTTAGCTACTTAGTTTAAACACACCTCATTTTGAAATGGAGCTTACAGGCGGGACGTGCGTTTTTAACCCTCAGGTGTACAGAAATACACTGCATTATAAATCGTGCTCTACCCTGGGTTGACCTTAATAGATCGTGGCTATTCACAAGCCATTGCATATATTGGGTGACTTGAACGCACGTAAACCAACGTAATGTATTTTTAATGGGAGGTGACTTGAACGCATGGAAACCAACCTAATACAATTTATATGGGGCTGGCGTGCGAGCAACTTCGTAATTATGATTAATGATGAACTGCTCCTGTAGGGTACATTAGGTGTTAGACTAGAATACGCTCGGTTGAGCTTAGATTGGCTAGGTAAGGTTAATATATGTTATGTCACGTCTGACCTGGTTAGGCTAGGTTCGACTAGGTGAGATTAAGTCCAGTTAAATTAGGTCACTGAACAGGGTATGAGATACACTTTATGCCACATCTTTTAAAAAAATCTTTCTAAATACCTTGAAATGACTTATCAAACATGGAAGTAATGGAGCGGAGTGTGAACTACGTAAGCCTGTCAGAACCACGCGACTAGCAACGGGGGGTACATTCCAGGGTTGCCAACGTTTCCTTTTGTCCTGTCTGAAGAAAAGTCTTCCGATCCCTGAATAGGACCTCAATGTCACCGCGACGGACACAATGTTTGTTTTTATCCGAAAAGACGACCTTTTCGAGGTCGGCAACTTTCAAAGAGGTCGTCGCGATCAATAAACGCCCTTTCCCTCATATAATCACACTTCCCCCTCTGACATATAATCACACTAAGGACTTACAAAACTTAAAATCGGAGGGGCCACGATCGTAAATTATTCGCTGTCGATTGACACGAATATTTTCCGAGATGAATTATTTCATCTGGAATATTACGTTTGTCGTCGAAATTTTCATACCAAGAAATTGAAAATCAATACTTGACTGTGTTCTTGATAAATAGAGGCGAGAAGGGTTGAATGACTCATTGAACTACATTATAAATACCGCAATTTCTTGTTGAAAAACAGAGAAAATGTCTCATGAACGATATCAAAACAAACCAGCTAGCAGGTTTTATGTTATTATTTGAGCCCCAATCACAAATGGTTGGTTATTGAATCGACGTCAATACGACGTCGATACGTCGAAGCCAGGTTGATGACAAAATTAAGTCGAAATTTTTGAATTTTCGACCAACTCTTTACTTGCTTCGAACTGTATTAAAGAGGGTTTTCCCAGGGAAATCGTCATTTTTTTACAATACAAGGGAAGTCAAAAGATCTCGTGCCAATTCGATGTCGAAATTACGTCAAAGCGACAAGTTCTTCGAAATTTGGTCGAACTTTTTACAAGGATTTCGTCGATTTCGACTTTTTTCGACCTCCGCTTCAGCATCGATTCGACCATTTCTCACAGGAGCAGGTCTTTAAACTGATTTTTGAAACGTACTATCAGTCCAAAAGATATTGTCCAGTTCTGGTCGTGCAACAAGGCGGTGGCTAATGTATTTCCCCTTGGCGAAGCCTTCCTGTACGACCAGAACCGGACAATAACTTTTGGACTGATAGTACAAGTGTGTTATTCTATCCGCAAGCGATATCACGGGAGACTTATGAATCGGTCTCAAAATAAGAGTGACTGATCTTATTTACAAGAAGCGAGATTACATTAAAAGTATACCAAACTCGAATCAAGAAGCTCTATAGATCCCGCTACAGCCCTTTGGACTCGGGCGCCTCGATGGTTGTTACCGTAGGGCACCCCAAGGGCAGGACAACATGTGTGTATGCCGAATTGGAAATAAACCCGGGAAGGGAGTCCCAAAATGAAGGAAACTGGAGTAGGGGGGGGGGACTACTCACCTACCACCTGGCGGGCACCAGCTGCCGATTCCCCCACCCACTCACAAGCTCGCCATGCGTCAGGAGCACGCCGGTATAACAATCCGCTCCTCCAGTATCAACCCATCATCCGGTGTGAACAGTCGCGATGAGAAATTCGTCTTGAGCCCTACGCGGATTGTGACTTGGAATTTTTTCATACACAATGGCTTGGTTTGCGCGCGTTTTGCTTGTGGTAGTTGGTTTGTCTGTGGTGCTCTGTGATGACTCTGTGGAGGATATGGTGAAGAGTCTGAAGAGTCAAGTAACGGCTCTCCTTGCGAATCGGCAAGAAGACTATCGGATGCTGGAACAGTCGCTGCTACAGTCGATACAGAAAAACAATGAAGTGGCTTTACTTAGGGCTGAAGTTGATAGACTCAGGTGAGAATCCATTCATTAATATTTATTAATCGATAAATTAGAACTGGTTGCGAATTATCTTGTGTCCGCTCAGAAGACATAAATACAATGCCGCAAAGTACTGCTGGGTTGCGGCATTTTTAAGAACATTTGCTTTACGTTTCGGGATAATAACTGGTCAGTTCTATTCGCACGCTTATGTTAATGGGAGACTTGAACGCACGGAAACCAACTCAATGCGTTTTGAATGGGAGGTGACTTGAACGCTCGGGAACCAACCTCATAAATTTTTAATAAGTAGCGTGTGAATAGTCACTTTGTCAATAAATTTTGAAAACACTGAATGAGAAGGATGGATTTAGTTTTGCTGAACAGATACGTCGACTCTTTCGCTCAAACGAGATGAAAATTTAGCTTTTATTAAGTTCACACCCTTTAAATTCACTAGTGGAAAGGGCTTAAGTAAAAGAGGGAAAGCGTGTTGTGAACGGGGGCGAAATTTTGGGATGGGTTTCATCATCGGGAGCGAATGCTTAGCTTGTCCAGAAACACGGGTTAAGTCCCTTGTGCCTTGCTTTGCTCGGCTTGGAGACGAAGGAAGGAACGCATCAGACAGAAAGTCAACTTTTCTTTCATACGGCCAATAAAATGGCACCCGTAACAAATATTCGCGTAAGGAAGAAAAAAAATGTTACCCATGTGAAAAGAGTATTAAACGCGGTTATGACCCGAGGAGTATTAAATCCAGAGCAAGTGCGGAATCACGGCCGAAAAAGTTAAAGCAAAACAAAAGAATACATAAGGACGGAAGTAGCGGAAACGGTGACAGCAGCTCACTGGGAAGGAGACTATTTCGCCCCGGGCTTCCACTTCTCACAGGCGATGCTGTCTCGCTCGTATCAGTGGCAGTTACATCACTTCTCTCTCTTGAACCGCAACAGCTGAAGATGATCTCTTTAGCGTATTTTGTTATTGAGATTAAGGCGAATTAGAGAGACTAAAGGACTTAAGTTTCAACACGATTTCGTCTATCTCCGAGAATTCGCTCGCTAGCGGTTTAGTCTACACCAAAGTTCAACAAAAATAATCTATCCTAACCTAACATAACCTAACCTTAACTTAATCTACTGTAACCTTGACTACCCTAACCGGACCAAACCCTATCTCAACGTATGAAAGCCAGTACACAGTGGGTCACAGAAGCCGTGATCACTATGCTTTAACGTAAATTTCTTGCGGAAGCAGAGGTTATGATTTTTTTGAAATCGTCGTTATTATTTTTTGAAAATAACCAAAGCAGCAAGAGAATTTTTTTTAATAGATAACATGCACAAGAATTCCTCCTTCCTTCGGTTCCTATTTATTGAGGACTGTGGTCGGTAAAATAATTCCTAGAAAACAGGGCGTCTAGCAGATGTTGAAGCACCCACCCCGTAAACCATTCGTCGTTCTCTCTCGTTCCCTCTGCAAAGACGCCCTTCGGCCTTATTCTCCATCTCTTTTCCTCCTCTTGCGTGCGTCTCATTCACTCCCACCACCTGGGCCACGTTCAAAAAGTCCCCTCATGTTACGGTTTCTCTTTCCCTCTCATAACGGCTCAATGTGTACCGCAGATGAAAACTCTGACAAGGACGGTTTTCCAACGTAACCCAGGACTTCCCTCAGACAAGCTCTGCGCCTCAAGAAACCCTCCTCTTATACCCTCTCTTTAACCCGAAAAAAGTCTGCTAACTTCCGTCTGTAACTTTGAGGGGAGGGGGGATCTAAAACGACGTAGAACGCGTTTCAATTTAATATATAACACATGGTTTCCTACCACTTGCAACGAAACCACGAGAATACAAATGAGAGACGAGAAAGACAATCTTATTTAGTGGTTTAAGTTTATCAACGAAGAAGATAAATTAGTAACAGAGTTGATATTTTTATTTGCGAAACTTCAACGCAAGAGTAATTTACTGTAACGTAATTTCAATAGAGAACCGTTGCGCGAATCGCAAGAATTTGTGCGGGAGACTTAAACGCACGTGCAGATTAACATATTGCATATATTCAATCGGAATCTGCGAGGTGAATGAGCACGTGCAGTAGTGGAGACTGCACCGTTCTTCTTCACCTCCATGATTAGCGGCCATTCATGGATTTCACCCATAAAGGGATGCGCGTCCCCAAATAAAACAATATTTCCATTCGTTCTACGAACATGGAGGTAAAACCTAACAAAATAAGCCCTTCCTCGTAGACGTCTAGTTTTGGGCCCTTTCAAACGACATAAAAAGTATGAAAAATGAGAGGCAAAAGGGCTGACAGGGTGTGGGGGGGGGGGTAAATGCCAAGTGATCGTTAAGGCGGTTTAGTGCGTCTCCCAACCAATGAATGTCCTTTGTTTTAGCTATAGAATTGAATACTTCGTGGTTACAGCTACTATATTATATATGCTTGAGAGTTTTTAATACTTCCGAATCATCAAACATAAAATTGAGAGATTTTAAAAAAATCAAGAACGCTCAGATCGTCACCAAATACGAGACACCAAAAAATCGTACATTAGGCGCAACTTGACGGTTTATTGAGGAGAAAATTGAAAAAATAATCGAACATGAGTACGCTTCATTCACATGGTTCGAAAATGCGTTGGAAAAGAAGATAGCGAGGTAGGCAACCCACGTCACATCCGCGCATTGTGGTTGCCTATGCCCTTGGTGACAAGACGTTATCCTCGCACGAACACGATTTTTATTTCGATTTCAAGAAGTGTTACGCGAACAAAAAGGTGGAAAATTTGAAATAGACAACGAACATTTTTATTGAACTGACGAAAAATGTAACCCATTCTGTTAATCTCCTACGGCCCAAGGATCGATTTGCTCTTGTGAACGCTTTTTCATTTTTTTTCTAGAGATGTCATATCCGAATCAACGCTCAACACAAACGAGCACATCACCGCGCAATGGGCGACGACCACCCTGTCCGAGCTGCGAGGTGAAATTGCGCAGCTGGCGGAGTCGCGCAACGCGAGCGCGGAACGCGCGGAGCGCGAGGACATCCGCGCGCAACTGAAACTCGCGCGCGCCGACGACGCGCACTTGCGCCGCGAGCTCGAGCGGGCGCGAGCGGAGCACTCGCGCCTCGTGGCGCAAGTCGCGCAAGTGAGACAAAACGGAGATGAGCTCCGCAAACAGGTGAGACCACACAAAAAAAAAGCTACACTGTACAGAAATACTGAATTTTTCGCCATAGAGAAGAATAAACGACATTTTTTCATGCCTAATCATTTTCAGATTCAATCCGTTCGAGCGGAATGTCGATCCTTCCGGAAATCGAAGTCACTGCACACCATGTCGGGAATAAATCTCGAAAGAGTAAGTTGAAAATCGACAGAAACCCGTTTAAGTCACAGAAAAATGTTGGAAAGAGGGCTGATGATTCGTTGTATTTCAGGTGAACGACGACATGAGCAATGCCATCATAGAGTCCCCCGGCCACTCGACGCCGTCGCCGATGCCTCTGTCGATGACGGCCACGGCCCCTTTGAGACACAACCACCTGCTCCGCGCGCAAATGCAGCAGCTCCGGAAACTCCAGCTCCAGATGCAACGCCAGATCCGGCGCCTCGAAGACGAGAGGATGCAGGACAGAAACGAGGTTTCGTCCTCAGACACGACGCCGCTTGAGGAGCGAATCGCTGCGCTTGAAAATACTTCGAGGTAAGTGCCAACTTTACAAAAAAAAATCTAATTCTTTTAGTTCAGACGACTTTCAACATTCCACGAACAAAAAACTTTACACAACATTGTATCTTAAAAAAATAAGACGCGGCGAATTTCGGACCTTTTTTCTATATATTAATAAAAAAAAGCATTTTGAACAGAATTAAAAAATTAATTAAAAAATGAAAATTGACAAAAAATTCAACAAAAATAAAAATCTGAAATTGAGTTTAATTTTGAAGCATTTTTTTAAGAAAAACATTTTGAACAGATCGCAAAAATTGATTTAAAATAATGAAAATTGATTAAAATTTAAGTAAAATAAAAATCTGAAAATAACTTTCACAAAAAGCACATTTTGGACATTAAAAAACTGAGAATATATTTGTAAAATGTTTGATTTTTGACAGATTTAACAGCTTTGGAAGTTGATAATGCTGTTTTAAGCAGAATATCTCGTTTTATCAATGGTTCAATAAAAGAAACATTCTGCTGAAAATGTGGCGAATCAACTTCCAAACCTGTTAAAAGTGTTGGAAAATCATAATTATATTCTTTTTTTTATAATTAAAAAAATAATAATTGGACCGAAAAGCGAGCAAACGGAGAGATACGCGTCCATCAACAAGTTCTTTTTATTTCGTGTTATGTAGGTTTGCTAGAAAATAAATGACCCATGCTCAGAATGAACTTTCAATTTCACTATGAAAAATTTCTAGGTCAATGGCTCAAGCAGTCTGGAACGCCACACGCCAAGCTGCAGGAGTGTCTGCACTTCGAAGTTCTTCTCTTCAACTCCTAGAATCTCTTGAGTCTCTAGAAGCGAAAGTAGACACAGCGGTCCCCGGAGTACAGCGCGAAATATCTAGGCTAGAGTTCAATCTAGCAGAGACGCGAGCGCTGGCCAAGGAGAACAACGAAGATATCGCCAAGTTGAGAATCCAGCTGAAGAAACATGATGATGATCAGCAGATAATTGAAGATCGCACGGCAACCACAGCAGCCCTTGCGGCGGCTCTAGAAGCTCAAATCTACAATGTCACTGAGAGAATCACTCTTCTCGAACACTCCAAGTTGCATCGAGGAAGGCAAGACGACTCCTTAGCGGAAGCTACTCAACTCGGGGACTTGTTCTTAAATATTCCGACAGGTGAGTTAGTTCGATTAAGCCCATCCATAAAACTTAAGCATCTCCAAACTGAATCATCTAATCGTAACCTAACTTGAGTGGGATTGGTCATACGGTAACGTAGCTGCACTCGAACTTCAAACAGCATACGTTGCCTATCCTAGAAAATTATACTATTTATAATCTGATTTTACAGACCTTTAAACAGTCTTCGAGCTGTGACTTCTTTGGATCGGCTCACTAAAGCAATGTTAAGTGCAGCTAGGTTACCGTATAAACGAGTCTGTGTTGAGCTAGGTTATTCCCAAATCTTGAGATATATCATATCGTCGAAAATAAATGAAAATGTTTCATCGAGTAGGCCTATGTAAACAGCAAGATGACAGAATTCGCTCGAATGGCAATGACAGTGAACTCCGTTTTCAGATTGCAGCAGTACCAATAGTGAGGACCAATCCGAAAACTCAGCGCCTTGTGAAGATGGTTGGGTGGTTGTCCAACGTCGAATCGACGGGAAAGTCGACTTCAACCGAACCTGGGCTGAATACAAGCGCGGCTTCGGAACACCCAAAGGTAAGCTCTCACGAAACCTGTACGTGAAAAGCCTTCTAATAGTTTTACTTTCCCAGCCTCGCGATGGTTGGGTTAGGTAGTGTGGGTTAAGTTGAGCTATGTTAAACCCACTACCATCCAGCGATGCCGTTCGGAAAGAGGCAAAAATATTTTAGAGGATTTTCTAGTTCATTATTGTCACAATAAAAAAAATATCACCCCTCTGGAAACCTGAAATTCAATAATTTAGGCATTTCCTAAAGCTTACAATTGCGCATTTTAGTGGAATAAATCCTTCCAATTTCTCTTAAGCTTAATTTCACACCAAATACTTTGGGCTGTTATGGGTTTATTAGGTTAGGTATGATTTGGCCAGGCACCTTTTGGGTTGCTTAAGCCTGGTATTGAAAAAGCTTGATACCCGAAGCCGAAAAGTCTCATTTTAACGTTATTAAATGAATCCACCCCCGCGCTAACCTAGCTTTATTCTTATTCCAGGAGAGTTCTGGCTCGGAAACGAAGCTATCCATAGACTAACGATGGGCGGGTGCGCGGAACTCCGGGTCGAGTTCGACGACATCTTCGGCGGTTCATGGCGAGCCGACTACAAGGCGGTGATGGTCGGCCCGGAGAGCGACGGCTATCGCCTCAGCGTGGAGGGCTTCAACGGCAACGCGTCCGACGCTCTGGCCTACCAGAACAACTCGCAGTTCAGCGCACCCGACCAGGACAGAGACTCGAGCCATTCGCACTGCGCGCGCAACTACGAGGCGGGCTGGTGGTTCTCGCACTGCCAACACGCGAACCTCAACGGCCGATACAACCTGGGTTTGACGTGGTTCGACCTGGACCGCAACGAGTGGATCGCCGTGGCGAGATCCTCTATGAAGATACGTAGGAGCCATTGTGATATCCCAACTAGCACCACCACGCCAACCAAGGTCGCTTAGATTTTCTCTTCTAAGGTTTCCTAAACTGGAACTCGGTTAATATTTAAACTACCGAAAATCCCCATTCCTGAAAAATTCAGCTCAGGAGCCCACCCCCCATACACCGGGGGGAGCCCCCCCCCCCCACTCCCCCGGTCGTCACTTGTTTTTCTAATACCGAAAAAAGCTCGCAACCCCCTTTTTTTTAAGTGCGCGCCCCTGGGGAAGATCCAAAACAAAGAATATATTCATAACCTGTCATGTTTCTTCGTTAACCGCGGTTAGATACGACAAAAATGCTAGCCTTACGGTTCATTTGAAAAGCGGTTCACGGATGGAACTTAAAATGGGCAAGTCCAAAGATGAACGTATATCTTAGTCGAAACTAAGTCACGACTTGGAATCCAGGTCGAATTTGAGGCTATACCGAGATCTTGTTTGAAAAACATTTTATCTAGTCATTCAGTTAATAAATTATTGTGGGTAACAAAAAAACTGTCATCTAAAACTTTTTAAATCTTAGAAGATTCGCAAGATTTATCGCCGCAGATTGCTCATTTCCAAGGTTACTGAAAAACTGATGTTTCAATTGTGCGAATATTGTTAATATTTAAGCCAAAGTTTAAGCAATGTTACCACATAAGATGTATAATGCACGCAATGTGAACTCATCATAAGGTAGGTAAGATCATTTGTATATCACTGAATCAAAATGTATATATCATTTTAAAAAAAATGTAAATAAATGCCGTAACTTCGTGTGTAAATAGTATCTCATTTCTCAAAACGTTGTCAGTGCATTAAATATAGGTTATTAATGAAGAGGCACCGCGCATTTGAGTGCCAATCGTACTGTTACTTCCGTGAGTGCTCTGGTAATTAAATTGTACATACTTTTAATTTATTCTGTGTGCTATTTCATATGAGAAACTGTGTATGACACTGCAATTGTAACTCGAATAAAATAAATTCACTGAAAAATTAAGTTTATGTTACTTCACAACACTACCTATATCTAGTAGAACCGCTGCCTAAAATCTCCTTTCAAACTGAAATGAGTTCAAAATGCCAATCTTAAGTTTACGATCGGAAAGTGGTTCAAAGCAAGAGGAAGCAGTCGATACTTGTTTTCAGGGTAAGAGTGGGTGGAAGTGTTTAAAGTCGGCGCCAGACAGATGGAGGAGGGGGCGATTCACCCTCCATAGGGGCGCCCCTGTTTTTGCAACATATATACCCGACTAACTACTGTCACGACCACATAAAAATCAAACTTGAAGCTATAGTTTGCGGGAGAGTTTCAAGGCAGCTAACAATGTTCAACAGTTTTGAGAAGCTTGTCCATCGTCGTTTAAGTAACAATGTTTAGAACTTAGCTTTTTCAACAAAGGAAAAATAGAATTTGAAATGATAAAATTGTTGAGACAAATTGAAATATATTTCCAAAATAAAAAATTAATACACAGCATTACTTCACTGATCAATTCACTCTTTCTCTGCAATGGCTGTCAGGTGCCTGTCAATCTCTTCCTCAGACAGTTGCCTGAAAATCATAATCAAGATTTGTACTCCCCATGCAGTTGATTTTTTAAAAAGAAAATTGATGATTAGACTTACTTGAAACGGGGTTCATCCTTGGAAACTACTCCAACTTCAATCTCAGATGCCTTGAAGTCTACAGACAGCACAGCAGACAGACAGGAAATAGCCAACTGCAAAAAGAAAATCCATCAGATTTTGCAAAGGAAGTGAAAACTACACGAATAAAATCAACTAAACCTACCTGAACAGTTTCATCATGGCTGTAATCTTGTTTTTTCTTCAACTTCTTTTCAAGAAAACTGTTCGCCTCAGATTGTTTGGCTCCAACGCCGATGGCTCGGTAGGCGCAATAATAGCCAGCAGGATCAGCTTTGTAGACACAGGGGCCAGCCTGCTCATCATATGCGATCAAAATCATACCTGCAAACAATAAAATATTTATTATTTTTTCTTACAGGCATAAGTCAAATACGATGTATTCTTCAACAGGGCTACCAGTAACGTTTCATCTAAAAAAAGTGAGGTAAGTGACATTTAAGGCAGATGATGATGATGATTTTTGATAGCTTTATCAATCATTAAAGCTTAAACAATTCCAACCATCAAACGTTAAAAATTCAACGAAGAAACTTGGACTGAAAATTTGAAAAAAGGACAAGGGCGACCCAAGTTTTTTTTCAATTTTTTGGCCCGATCTATTTTTTATTTTTTTTTAATGGGATTTTTAGACGATTGGATCTGATTGAAGGAAACTAAAAATGATAAAGATCGATGTGTGCTGCTCAATTTGTCGATTTCAAACGGACCGACAGGGTGGAAGAGCTCCGGAAAGGAAGATTGGAGTGGAAAGCGTAAATTCTGTATTCGATTTTCAGACCGAGGAATGGACCAAATGAGCAACCGACGACGATAAAGACAATTTTTAGTCCCCCTTTAATAATTCCAACCATTAAGCGTCAAAAAATCGACAAAAACATTTCCACAAAAAATTTAAAAAAACGGCAAGGGGGTACCCCTAGCTTTTTTTCAATTTTTTGGCCGGAAATTTTTTTGAGAATCTATGGATTTTAAAGATTGGATCTGATTAAGGGACACTAAAAAAAGGAAGAATCAGTACATATTGCTCTATCCGTCGGCTTTACACAGGCCGGGAGGGTGAAAGAGTTAGGGGGAGGAAGGTTGGACGGGAAGGCGTAAATGTCATACTCCATTTTCGAACCAATAAATCGACGAAATGAACAACGGACGACGGTAAACTTCATTTTTAGTTCCCCTTCAACAATTCCAACTATAAAACGTCAAAAAAACAACACAAAATTTCGGGCCAAAAAATTGAAGAAAAATAAAAGCAAGGATGTTTTTTTTCCTTTCCATTTTTTGGGCCCGAATTTTTTTTTTCAAGGAAAAAACAAGACTAGCTCAGTCTTACATGATAAAAACTAAACTAAATATTAATTTTCACCAAGAACTATTCTACATTCTTGCAATACATAAAGCTATGACAACATTGCAATATGAAGCAATATTGTTGCTTGCTATTCTGAAATGTTTAATTAAATATGATCCCACCCCTGAATAGAGGTTAACTTACTGCATCCTAGAGGCCTCATTTCAGCATTCTGGGTATAAACTTGAGAAATATCTGCAATACGCCGGCATAAGATATCAACAGGGATGTCATAACCATTCTTGTACTTCCAGTTTGCAGCTTCATATCGAGCTCGCTGGACTTGAGATTTGCCATCAGCTGCAAAAACAGGAAAAAATATTAGATTGATGTTCCTCATATTACAACATGAGAGTAGGTGCAAGTTTGTTCAATGTAGTTACCTATCAAGCCAGTCATCACACAGCCAATGTTCTCTGTCAATTTATAAAGATGAGTGACAGTTGAGGGATCAAGGAGCTTATCCTGGTAAAACAAGAGACACAGTTTTAAAACAAAATAGCCTGAGGAACCCTACCCAACTGAATACATGGTGACACAACTCACCGGAACTTTCTTTTGGGTAGCAACTACAGCAGTATCTGAACCCTTAACAGCTACAGATGTCAGTCCACCTTGGTTGATAGCTTTAAAAGCATATTCTGCAAGAAAAGCGATGCATTTAAAATTAGAATCATTGACAAGTGAGCATTGAATTAACACATGAAAACACAACTTGACTAATAGTGGATGTGAGATATATAATCAAGACTATTACGAGATTACAGAAACATCAAGATCGGGTGTGAAATCAACTTCTATATTGCATAGGGCTGGGATGTCACCATATACTGATTTATCGGAACATGCCAAGTCTATAACAATGCTCTAAAAAAATTTAAAAAAAGAGTCAAAACGCACTAATAGCAGGATGGGTTTATTAATATCTAGATGAAAACAGAAAATGTACATAATGAACAAAAAGGTAGAAAGAAAGTTAGGTTATGGAGTATTAAAATGCCAGTCATCTAGCTGAACAGTAGGGTGTTTCAATGGGTAGTAGGGGATGATTTCACAGCAAAACATCCCTTCAAATATAAATGTTTCGTCAATATGCTATTCTGTTCGTTCTATGAGGAAAAAAAATGGCCAAAGTTAAATCTACTGACATGGGTTACGTAGCGTCGACTAACCTCAACCAGGTACTGATCTGAATAATAACAAAATGAAATGGTTTTTAGACGTTAAATACTGAAAATGATTGAAAACAAACTCTAAAGATTAAAATACGTCCATGTAAAGAGAATTGTCGTGGAAAATATCCGTGAAATTGTGCTTAGTCAACCAAGGCATTGGCCGAAAACATCGGAAAATTTTGAAATTTCCTTACTCGCTAGAACGAAAAATACTCACCAACTTGATAAAGACGGCCTTCTGGAGAAAATATAGTAATATGTCTGTCAAAACCGGCGCTAGTCCCTCTTGCCATCGTGAAATATCTGTCCGGCAAATCTTCCTTACGAGCCTAACGAGGAAGCCGCAACAAATTCTTATACCTTCGGGTCAACTCGGTTAACTCCGAACCCGACCCGAGTTCGTTCGGGTCTTTGGTTCGGGTACGTTCGGCGGCCACCAGCAACTCTTTCGGCCACTTTCGGCTATCTCCGGAATTTATCGCTGTCGCTGACTGGTCGCCTTTAACACTCAACTCGGTGGCCCGAGCACGGGCAATGTTGAAAGATGACGGCAAAGTTGACGGTCAAAATATAAACATAAACGGAAAGAAAAACATGATTTCTGTTGATTGATTGCTTATTTCATTCAATAAAATTGTGGGTGATATTAAATAATTATTTAATACTAGGACGTTGCGTTTCAAGTCCATATTTAACCATGGTAAGTATTTTTTTTTAGGTTAAGCCCATTTTTTAAGCCCCTATTTCGACCCAACTCATTTGGTATTTTATTTCAGTAAGACTAACATAATTATTAAAATTATTTTATCCGCCATGAGGATCGATATTACTTGTGAGAAGAAATTTTTAATGTAGTATTGATTCTTCAAGTGTGTTGTTTGGATAGGTTATATTTACAGGGTTGTACACGGTGCCTCGTCATCAGAATCCGATATGTTTTAATTTTTTTAGATACAGTTTTGACAATTATTTTGAAATCCTTGCCCCTAAAAACGTTCAAAGTACTTTTAAAATAAATTGCTATGTATTAAGGCAAAAGTGTCACTACAGCAATACTTGCACTTCCTGCAAGGTTTATGTCTCTCCTGTATCCTAGTTATTTAATTTCTTTTTTGATACCTTTGTCTGAGATAATGCACACTCTCTTGAATTCAATGCCTGTTGACTTGTTTAATTTTCTGTAACTATAGGTTGTGTTTCTTTGAAGTCAAATTTTATTCCCATTTTCTTGATTTCAGAGTTCATTGAAGAAGAAAAACATGGATTTTTATCAAGGCGCCTATAATTAAGATGTAACTAAGATTGATGCTTTTTGTTTGACAGGATGTGTCAGCGTTTTCCGCATCCGATTTTGAAGTGAAAGAGTGGATTAACAATGCTTTCCGTACTGCTGAAGCCAAAGAGAACACTGATGTAAGTTTCAACTCACAATCACAAATCATGGTTATTCCAGTAGTTTTTGACATTCAGGGAATAGTGATAAATGTTTTCCTTATGACCTGTTCTTGCAAGTGTGTGCAAAGAGCTCCCGAATCCCAATGTTTACATTACAGTTTTTTAGGTAGTCTGTATTACTTCCATGTTCGTAGAACGAATGGAAGTATTGGAATACCATCAAAAATTCGAAGTTGAGATAAGCACATTTCCTGACTCTACTAACACTGAAACGCCAAGAAAACTGGTTTTTAGCTTGACGTGTGTGTGTCTGTCTGTCTGTCTGTCTGTCTGTGTGTGCGA